>WNGG01002025.1_pt1 | contig 22997 bp, 22 predicted proteins | sample 5400661 | NCBI WGS metagenome assembly WNGG01 (sample SAMN13153372, study PRJNA577476) | soil metagenome | isolation source: 100 cm soil or saprolite under Garry oak tree replicate 1 | place: USA:California | collected 2016-06-15
GCCCCCTCACCCCGCAACAGGTGCGCGGCCTCCTCTCCGGGGCGATCTCGCACCTCGAAGGCGGCGAACGAGTTACGGCTCCCGCCCGCTGACCCAGAGGATTGTTTCGACCGGCGTGCTCGGGTACTTTTGACGGTTATGGATTTTGGGGCCGTGCCCGAGCGCCTGGCCCACATACGGGTCGAGATCGCTCGGCGTCAGGCGGCCGCCGGGTCGTCGCACCCGGTGACGATCGTCGCCGTGACCAAGGGCTTCGGACTGGAAGCCGTGGAGGCGGCGCTCGCGGCCGGCCTCACGGACCTGGGTGAGAATCGGGTGCAAGAGGCGGTGGCGAAGATCGAGACGCCCGTCGGCCGCCGCGCGACCTGGCACCTGATCGGACATCTGCAGCGCAACAAGGCGAAGGACGTGCCGGGGCGATTCGCGCTGGTGCACTCGGTCGACTCGGCCGCGCTCGCGGAGGAACTGGACCGGCGGGCGGCGACGCACGGCGCGACCGTCAGGGCGCTGCTGCAGGTGAACGTGGCCGGCGAAACGGAAAAGAGCGGCTGCGCGCCGGCCGAGGCCGCTGGGCTGGCGAAGCGGGTGGCGGGGCTACCGCACCTCGCGCTCGAGGGGCTCATGACGATCGCGCCGCTCACCGACGACGAGGCCGCGCAGCGGCGCACGTTCCGCGGGTTGCGCGAGCTGCGGGACGCCCTGAGGGAGGATGGCCTATGGCTGCCGACGTTGTCGATGGGGATGTCCGGGGACTACGGCGTGGCGGTCGAGGAGGGGGCAACGGTGATTCGGGTGGGTACCGCACTCTTCGGGCCGAGGACGGCATGAGCGAAGGCGCCTTCCATCTCACGCCGCTCGACGTGCGCCGGCAGGAGTTCCGCCGCCGGCTGCGAGGGTACGAGCCGCTCGGCGTCGAAGACTTTCGCGTCCGCGTTGCGGACGAACTGGAGCGCATCCTGCGGGAGAAGTCGGTGCTCGAAGAGCGCGTGGCGGCCCTGGGGGAGCAGGTCTCCGCCTACCGGGAGCGTGAGCGCGCCATGAACGAGGCGCTGGTCGCGGCGCAGCAGCTGCGCGAGCAGACGCGCGCCACGGCCGAGCGCGAGGCGCAGGTGATCCTGCGTGAGGCCGAGGCCGAAGCTCGCCGTGTCGTGGACGAGGCGCGTACGGCCAGGGGGGAGGTCGAGCGGCAGCTCGCCGAAGTGCAGCGGCAGTTTCAGGTCTACATGGCCGGCTTTCGCGCGCTGCTCGAGCGCCAGCTCGCCGAGCTGCGCGCGTTGGACGGCCAGCAGGGCGGATGATCGAAGCGGCGGTCCGCGCGGTGCGCGCGCGGACGGCGTGCGCTCCCGAGGTCGCGATCATCCTCGGCACCGGCCTCGGCGCCCTCGCCGACGAGGTCGCGGTGGAGACGCGGATTCCCTACGGGGAGATCCCCGGCTTCCCGCTGGCGACGGTGGAGAGCCATGCGGGCCGCCTGTTGCTGGGCACGCTCGCGGGCAAGCGCGTCGTCGCGATGCAGGGACGGTTCCACCGCTACGAGGGGTATACGCTGCAGCAGATCGCGTTTCCGGTCCGCGTGGTGCACAGGTTGGGAGCGGGGATTCTCGTCGTTTCGAACGCGTGCGGCGGGATGCATCCGTTGTGGGGCCCGGGCGACCTGATGCTCATCTCCGACCATATCAACCTGCTCGCGGACAATCCGCTGGTGGGACCGAACGACGACGCGCTGGGCCCCCGGTTCCCCGACATGTCGCAGCCGTACGATGCCGAGCTGCGCGCGCTCGCCCGCCGCGTGGCGCTCGAGCGGGGAATTCCCTTGCGTGAGGGCGTGTACGTGGCCGTCCCGGGGCCGAACCTCGAGACGAGGGCCGAGTACCGGCTGCTGCGCACGCTCGGCGCCGACGTCGTGGGGATGAGCACCGTCCCCGAGGTCATTGCCGCGGTGCACCTGGGGATGCGCGTGCTGGGCGTGTCGATCATCACGGACCAATGCCTCCCCGACGCGCTTCAGCCGGCGTCGGTCGAGAGGATTCTCGCGGTGGCGCGCGGCGCCGAGCCGAGGCTCACCGGGCTGATCCGCGGCGTGCTCGAGCGCTTGAACTGATGCCGTACCCCATTCTCGATCCCGCCCTTTCGCCGGATGCGCTGGAGAAACAGCTCCTCGCGGCCTGGAAGCACGAGGGGCTGTTCGCGCGCGTCCAGGACGCGACGCGCCACGACCCGCCCTTCGTCTTCTTCGAGGGCCCCCCCACGGCGAACGGCCGGCCGGGGATCCATCACGTCTTCGCGCGCGCCATCAAGGATCTCGTTTGCCGGTATCAAACGATGCTGGGGCACGGCGTCACGCGCATCGCGGGGTGGGACACGCACGGCCTCCCGGTCGAGATCGAGGTGGAGCGCGCGCTGCACATCAGCGGCAAGAAGGAGATCGAGGCGTACGGCGTGGCGGAGTTCAACCGCAAGTGCCGGGAGAACGTCTTCCAATACAAGACCGATTGGGAGTCGCTGTCGGAGCGCATCGCGTACTGGCTGGACTACGAGCATCCCTACGTCACCTACACGAACGAGTACATCGAGACGGTGTGGTGGCTGCTCAAGCGGCTGCACGAGAAGGCGCTCCTGTACCGCGGCCACAAGGTGTTGCCGTACTGCCCGCGCTGCGGCACCGCGCTCTCCTCGCACGAGCTGGCCCTCGGGTACGAGCAGGTGCGCACGAACTCGGTGTACGTCACGTTCCCGCTCGCGGACGACCCGAAGCGGCAGCTCGTCATCTGGACGACGACGCCCTGGACCCTCCTGTCGAACATCGCGGTCGCGGTGCATCCCGACCTCGAGTACGGCGAGTACGAGGTGGACGGCGTGCGCTACATCGTGGCGGCGCCGCGGGCCGGCGACGTGCACGTGGGGGGACGGCCGCTTGCCGCGGGCCCCCGAGTCGCGGGGTACCGCGGCCGCGATCTCGTGGGGCAGAAGTACGTCCGGCCGCTCGACCTGGTGCCGCTCCCCGCGGAAGGTCAGCGCTGCATCGTCGTCGCGGCCGGTTTCGTCTCCGCGGAGGACGGCACCGGGCTCGTGCACCTGGCCCCGGCTTTCGGCGCCGACGACTACCAGGCCGGCCGGCAGTACGGCCTCGCTTTCGTGAACCCGGTGGGGCCCGACGGCACGTTCCAGGGCACGCGCTGGGATGCGATCAACGGCAAGCTCGTCACCGACCCGGAAACGAACCGCCTGATCATCGAGCGGCTCAAGGCGGAAGGCCGCTGGCTCGAGACGCGCCCGTACGATCACAGCTACCCCTTCTGCTGGCGCTGCGACTCGGCGTTGATCTATTACGCCCGCACGTCGTGGTTCGTCCGCACCACGGCCGTCAAAGGGCGCATGCTCGAGGTGAACGCTCAGATCGGCTGGCACCCGCCCGAGGTGGGCAGCGGGCGTTTCGGGGAGTGGCTCGAGAACAATGTGGATTGGGCGCTGTCGCGCGACCGCTATTGGGGGACGCCGCTCAACGTGTGGGAGTGCGCCACGGAGGCGGAGCACCGCGAGGTGATCGGGTCGTACGCGGAGCTGGCGGAGCGCCAGGGGAACCCGCTGCCCGCGGACTTCGACCCCCACAAGCCCCAGATCGACGGGTACACGTGGCCGTGCCGCCAGTGCGGCGGCGCGATGCGCCGAGTCCCCGAGGTGATCGACGCGTGGTTCGACTCGGGAGCCATGCCGTACGCCCAGTGGCACTATCCTTTCGAGCACCAGGCCGACTTTAAGGCCCACTTCCCCGCGGACTTCATCTGCGAGGGGGTGGACCAGACGCGCGGCTGGTTCTACTCGCTGCTCGCGATCGGCGTCGCGGTGTTCGACTCGACGGTGTACCGGAACGTCGTCGTGAACGAGCTGGTGCTCGACGCCCAGGGGCAGAAGATGTCGAAGAGCCGCGGGAACGTGGTGAATCCGTGGGAGGTCATCGGGGAGTTCGGCGCGGATGCGGTGCGGCTGTACCTGCTCGGCCAGAGCGGGGTCTCGCTCCCCAAGCGGTTCGACAAGCGGCAGATCTCGGACGTGGCGGGCGGCTTCCTGAACGCGGTCCGCAACGCGTATAAGTTCTTCGTGGACTACGCGGGCGCGTGGACCCCTCCCTCCCGCGGCGACGCGCCGCCCGTGGCCGCGCGCGCGCTCGCCGATCGCTGGGTGCTGGCGCGGCTGGACGAGGTCGTGACGACGGTGCGCGAGGCGTGGGACGGCTACGACGTGACGGCGGGCGTGCGCGCGACCATGGACTTCGTCGTGGACGACCTCTCCAAATGGTACGTGCGCACCAACCGCCCGCGCTTCTGGGCGCCGGACCGGGCGGCCGATCCCGGCGCGCTCGCGACGCTGTACGAAGCGCTCGTCACCGCGGTCCGGTTGCTCGCCCCGGCGGCCCCGTTCGTCTCGGATTGGGTGCACCGCGCCCTGACGGGAACCTCGGTGCACCTCGCTCGGTTTCCGGTCGATCAGGGCCGGCGCGAGCCCGAGCTGATGGCTGCGATGACGGCGATTCGCCGGCTCGCCTCGCTCGCTCGCGCCGCGCGCGAGACGAAGAAACTGCGCGTGCGCCAGCCGGTCGCGCGGCTGCAGGTGGTGGTACCGGCGGACGTCAAGGGACCGGCCTTTACGGACCTGTTAGATATCCTGGCTGCCGAGGTGAACGCCAAGACCGTGGAAGTCGTGGCTTCCGATCACGATCTGGTGAGGCTCAAGGGGAAGGCCGATTTTCGCAGCCTGGGCAGGCGCTACGGCAAGGAGACGCCTCGGGCGGCACAGGCGGCGTCGCAGCTCACCCCGCAGCAGCTGATCGCGTTGGAGCGTGGCGAGTCCGTCCGGGCGGGAGAGTTCGAGCTCGCGCCCGCGGACGTCACGGTGACGCGCGAGGTGACGAGCGACTGGGCGGTGCAGGCCGACGGGCCGTACGTCGTCGCGGTCGACCCGACCCTGTCGGCGGATCTGGTTCAGGAGGGCTTCGCCCGCGAGGTGGTGAACCGGGTGCAGCGGCTCCGCAAAGCGGCGGGGTACGAATACGCCACGCGCATCGAGCTGAGCGTGGCCGGCGCGGACGAGGTAGTGGCCGCGACGGCCGCGTTCCAGGGCTTTGTCGAAGGCGAGACGCTGGCGCGCAAAACCGTGCTGGGAGCCGTGTTCGAAGCGGCGGACGTGACGAGCGAAGTCGACATTGAGGGGCGCCGCGTGACGATCGCGCTCCGGCGCCATGACGGACGAAAGGGCGGTGGTTGATAATGCCTACGAAACCGAAACCCAAGACGTCGAAGGGCTTGAACAAGAAGCAACTCGCGCACCTCGAGAAGCGCCTGCTGGAAGAGCGCGCCCGCGTGATGAAGGAGCTCGGGTATTACGGCGAGTCGTTCACGTCGAGCCTGCAGGCGTCGGACGGGGACCTGTCGAGCTATTCCTTTCACATGGCCGACCAGGGCACCGACGCCATGGAGCGCGAGAAGGCGTTCCTGTTCGCGTCCCAGGAAGGCCGCTATCTGTGGCACGTGAACCAGGCGCTGCGCCGCCTGTACCAGACGCCGGAGAAGTTCGGCAAGTGCGAGCAATGCGGGGAGGACATCGGGTTCGAGCGATTGGACGCGCTGCCGCACGCCCGGCTCTGCATCAAATGCAAAGCGAAGGAGGAAGATGGCAAGCGCCGCTGATCGGCGGCTGTTCTGGGGCGTAGCGACGATCATCCTCGTCGCCGACCTCGTCACGAAGCTCCTCGCGGAATCGCAGCTCGCGCACCATGTGCCGGTGCGGCTGATCGGCGACTACGTGCAGTTTCGGCTCGTCTATAACCAGTGCGCGGCCTTCGGGCTGTGCCTGGGCGCCTATTCGCGCTGGATCTTCTTCGGGCTCGCGCTCGGCGCCCTGCTCGTGCTGCGCTCGATGGTCCGGGCCGCCCGACCCGGGGACAAGTGGCGCATCGTTTCGCTCGCCCTCGTGTGCGCGGGCGCCATCGGGAACGTGGTGGACCGCATCCGCAGCGCGCAGGGCGTGGTGGACTTCGTGGACGTCGGCATCGCCGCCGCGCGCTGGCCGACCTTCAACGTCGCCGATTCCGCCATCACCGTCGGGGCGATCGCGCTCGCGGTCTCCCTCTGGCTCGAGGGCCGGTCGCAGGAGCGCGGAGGGGAGGCCAGGGCGGCCGAGCCCTGATGGCCGCGGTCAGCTTCTGCGTCTCCACCTCCCAGACCGAGCGCCTCGATCGCTTTCTCGCCGACCAGCTAGCGCTCTCGCGCACCGTCGCCGCCCGCCTCATCGCGGGCAAGCACGTCACGTCCGACGGCGCGCCGCTCCGCGCCTCCGCCCGGCTCGGGCGCGGCGCGGTCGTCACCGTCCACCTGCCCGACGCGGAGCCGCCGCGCACCTACGCCCCGGCGCAGCGCGACCTCGTGTTCGTGTACGAGGACGAGCACCTCGCCGTGCTCGACAAGCCTGCCGGGCTCGTCATCCATCCCGGGCCCGGTCACTGGGACGACACGCTGGTGAACGTGCTGGTCGGGCGCGGCACGGCGCTCGGCCGGGGCTCGGCCGAAGGCCGCCCCGGGATCGTCCACCGCCTGGACCGCGACACGTCGGGCCTCCTGCTCGTCGCGAAGACCGACCTGGCGCACCGGCGTCTCACGCGGATGATCGAGCAGCGCCGGGTCCGGCGGATCTACGCCGCCCTGGCGTGGGGCCATCTCGCGAACAGCCCCGTGGACATCGAGGCGCCGATCACGCGGCATCCCACCGAGCGCAAGCGCATGACCGTGCTCGCGGGCGGTCGCCACGCGATTACGCACGCCGCCGTGGTGGCGCGCTTCGCCCACACCGATCTCCTCCGGATCAGGCTGGGCACGGGCCGCACGCACCAGATCCGCGTGCATCTCGCCCACGTGGGCCATCCCGTCGTGGGGGACCGCGAGTACGGGCTCGGCGGCGCCCGGCGCGTCACACCGTCCGAGCGGCACGCCGCCGAGCGGATCGAGACGCTCGCGCCGCGTCAGCTGTTGCACGCCAGCGAGCTGGTGCTCGATCACCCCGTGAGCGGGGGGTCGCTGCGGCTCTTTTCCGAATGGCCCGCCGATCTCGTTTCCCCGCTTGCGGAAGCAGCGGGTGACCCGAGTTTGCTTGCTGAACGCAACCCGTTGCGGTATCTTGGGTTCTTCGCATCGGATGAGTGACGCCGGCATCGTCCGATTGCTCCTGTTCCGCGTCGGTGGTCTCACCTGGGCCGCCGAGGCGACGATGGTTCGCGAAATCCTGCCGCGGCTCGAACCCACCCGAATCCCCGGAGCGCCCCGGGCGGTGGCGGGGCTCATAAACGTGCGGGGGACCCTGGTGACGGTGGTGGAGGGATGGCGGGCGCTGCGCCAGCCGGAGCCTCCGGCGGGCACCCAGAGCGGCAGCACGGTGCTGCTGCAGGTGAGCCGCGGCCGGAAGGTCGTCGGCTTCACCGTCGATGAAGTGACGGACCTCGTGTCAGTGGACGGAGCGGCGCTGGATCGGCGGCAGGCCTTGCCGGGCGTCGATCCGTCGCTCGTGCAGGCCGTGGGCCGCCGCGCCGGTCAGCTCTTCGTGGTTCTCGATACGGACGCGCTGCTAACCCCCATCTTGGCTTCATAGGGAGGGCGTGTGAGCCACACTGTCCTCGTCTGCGACGACGCCATTTTCATGCGGACCATGATCGGCGACATCCTGGCGCAGGCGGGCTTCGAGATCGTGGGCGAGGCGGAGAGCGGCGTGCAGGCGGTCGCCAAGTACAAGGAGCTCAAGCCCGACCTCGTCACGATGGACATCGTGATGCCGGACATGGGAGGCATCGACGCCGTGCGCGAGATCGTGAGATTCGACCCGGACGCCAGGATCCTCATGTGCAGCGCGATGGGGCAGCAGGCGCTGGTGGTGGAAGCGATCCAGGCGGGTGCGAAGGACTTCGTGGTGAAGCCGTTCCAGCCCTCCCGCGTGCTCGAAGCCGTGCAGCGCGTGCTGGGATAGCGCATGGACCTGTCGCAGTACGCCGAGCTGTTTCTGGCGGAAGCCCGCGAGCACTTGAGCGCCTGCAACCAGCTGCTCCTCGAATGGGAGCGGAATCCCACCAACCCCGGGCCCGTGGGCGGGTTGTTCCGCGCCGTCCACACGGTGAAGGGCATGGCGGCGACGATGGGCTACGCCGGCGTCACCGATGTCGCTCACCGCATCGAGAGCCTGCTCGACTTGTTCCGCCGGAGGGCTCATCCTGCCAGTGAGGAAGTGCTTCAGCTGCTGTTCCGCGCGCGGGATGCGTTGCAGCAGGCGGTCGAGCTCTCGGTCGAGGGCCGCGAGCGGGAGCTCGCGCTCGCCGAGATCATCGCGGAGCTGGACGCCGCCGCCGGCCGTGTCGCTTCCCCCGCGCCCGGCGGGCGCGTGTCGTCTCCCCCGACTCCCCCCCCCCCCACGCCCCCCACTCCCCAGGCACCGGGGGGCCCCGCCGCCGCGCCCGCTCAGGGACGTCTCGTGCGGGTCGTGCTCCGGCCCGAGGCGCCGCTCAAAGGCGGCCGGGCGCTGCTCGTTCTCCGCAAGGCTCAGAGCCTGGGCGCGGTGTATGGGGTGACGCCGTCACCGCCGGAGCTCGAAGCGGACGACTTCGACGGGAGCCTGGCGTTCCGGCTCGAGTCGTCGGCTCCGGCCGAGCAGGTGGAGGCGACGCTGCGGGCTGCAGGCGATGTTGAGCAGGTCACGGTCGGCGGCGCTGAGGTCCCGGGACCGCCGCGCGAGGCGGCTTCCGGCGCGGTGGAAACAGGTGAGGTCGTCCGCAGCCGGCACACCCGGGTCGATCGGCGGCGCCTCGACGCGCTCATGGACCTGATCGGCGAGCTCGTCACGGCGCGCGGCCGGCTCAGCGAGCTCGCGGCCGAGCGGCGTGACCCGGCGGTGGACGATGTCGCGATCCAGATCTCCCGTCTCTCATCCGATCTCCAGACCGAGATCATCCAGGCGCGGATGACGCCAGTCTGGCAGCTGTTCGACCGCTTTCCGCGCCTCATCCGGGATCTCGCCCGCGAGCTGGGGAAGCAGGTGGCGTTCCGCGTCGAGGGGAAGGAGATCGAGCTCGATCGGGCGATCCTGGACGAGCTCGGCGACCCGCTGCTGCACCTGCTCCGCAACGCGGTGGATCACGGCATCGAGACGGCCGCCGAGCGGCGCCGGCAGGGGAAAGGGCCGGAAGGCGAGGTCGTGCTCGCCGCCGTGCGTGAGCACTCGAGCGTCGCCATCAGCGTCGCCGACGACGGCCGCGGGATCGACCGGACGAGGATCCTCGAGCGGGCGAGACGCGACGGCGTGGTGGAGGCGCGCGCGGAGGCGCTCAGCGACGACCAGCTGTTGCGGGTGCTCGCGCGGCCGGGGTTCTCGACCGCGGAACGGGTGACGAGCGTGTCGGGCCGGGGAGTGGGCGTGGACGTCGCGCTGACCCGGATGCGCGCCCTGGGCGGCTCGATCGAGCTCCACTCCGAGCTGGGGAAGGGCAGCACGTTCGTGCTGCGGCTGCCCGTGACGCTCGCCATCGTGCGGGCGTTGATCGCGGGCGTGGGCCGCGAGCGCTACGCCTTGCCCCTCACCTACGTCTCGGAGACGGTCGAACTGGGAACGGCGGCCACGACGACGGTGGAGGGGCGCGAGGCGATCGTGCTGCGGGACCGCGTGGTGCCGCTCGTGCACCTGCGCGAGCTGCTGGGGGTGGCCGGCGAGATCCCACCGGCCCGCCGCCCCATCATCGTGGTCGAGATGGGCGGCCGACGCGCGGGGGTCGTGGTGGATGGGATGCTCGGCCAGCAGGAGATCGTTGTGAAGAGCTTCGACGCGCCGCAGGGAACCCTGCCGGTGTTCAGCGGCGCGACCATCATGGGCGACGGGATCCCGGCGTTGATTTTGGACGCGGGCGGGCTCCTGTAGGGGGGGGACATGCAGGATGTCCGGGATTTGAAGGCGCTGCAGCTCGACGCGCTGCGCGAGGTGGCGAATATCGGCGCGGGGCACGCCGCGACGGCGCTGTCGCAGCTCACCAACTGCAAGGTCATGATCAGCGTGCCCCAGATCAACATCGCGCGCCTTGAAGAGGTGCCCGAGCTGCTGGGGGACCCGCAGGACGTCATGGCCGCCGTGTTGATGCACATGCTCGGTGACCTCACCGGCCGCACGCTGCTGCTCTTCCCCGAGGCTGCGGGCCGGAAGGTGTGCGACATGCTGCTGCGCCGACCGCTCGGCACGACGACCGGCTTCGACACGCTCGAGCAGTCCTGCCTCAAGGAGTGCGGCAACATTCTGTCGGGCGCCTACATGAACGCGCTCTCGGAATTCATGGGGATGCTGCTGCTGCCGTCGGTGCCGAGCCTCGTGGTGGACCTCGCCGCCGCCGTGCTCACCACGACGTATCTCAACTTCGGGAATGAGCGCGACTTCGTGTTCTGCGTCGAGACCGAGCTCCGCATCGAGTCGGCCGAGGGGCTGCGGGGGTATTTTCTGCTGCTCCCCGATCTGGCGTCACTCAAGGCGATCTTCGACGCCATCCGTCTGACCTGACTCGTGACGGCGCCGGCGCTCTCGGAACGCGACCTCGCCGTCCTCCGATCCTTCGCCCGCCGGATCGACCCGTCGGACGCCGGGGCCCACAACAACCTCGGCGTCCTTTATTACCAGAAAGGCCTGGTCGAGGAGGCGATCGGAGAGTTCACCCGCGCGCTCGAGCTCGACCCGAAGATGCAGGTGGCGCAGCGCAACCTGGAGATCGCCTACCACAACACCGGCTACTACGACCAGCGGGTGGCGCAGCTGCGGGAGCGGCTGCGGCAGGCCCCCGACGACCGCGACGCCCGCTGGGAGCTCGGGCGCGCCTATGCGATTCTGGGCCAGCACGATGACGCTGCGGCCGAGTTCGAGCAGCTGCTCGCCCACCGGCCCGACGACGTCGCCGCGATGATCCAGCTGGCGCTGGCGGAGAAGAACCGGGGGCGGCCCGATGCCGCCACCGAATGGCTCCTGCACGCGCGCGAGCTCGACCCGGAGTCGAGCGTCGTCCACTTCTATCTGGGCGAGATCTACTACAACCGCGGCCTCGACACCGACGCGCTCTCGGCCCTGGAGCGCGCCGTGCAGCTCAACCCCGACCACGCGAACGCCCACTACCTGATGGCCTTCGTGCTCGGCGACCTGGGGCGCCACCAGGACGCGCGCGCCGCGTCGAAGCTGGCCATCCAGCTCAACCCGCCCCTCGCGCGCGCGCAGACGAACCTTTCGCTCGAGCGGTACGACGCGGAGCGCAAGAGCCGCGAGGCGCACGAGCGCACCCCCGTGCCGCAGGTGGTCGAGGGCAACGCGCTGGCGCACTACAACCTCGGGCTCGCATTCCGTCAGAAGGGCTACTATACCGAGGCGCTGCGCGAGTACCGCCTCGCGCTCGAGCGGGGTGAGGACCGCCGCCTCACGCTGCAGGCGATGGCGGAGGTGCATCTCCTGAAGCGCGACTTCGGCGCCGCGCTCGAGCTGTACGAGACGCTGCTCCGCGAGGCCCCCGATTCCCCGAAGCTGTGGAACGAGCGCGGCGTGGTGCTGCACCAGGCCGGGAAGCGCGACGACGCCCTCGCCTCGTACCGGCGGGCCGTCGAGATCGACCCGCGCTACGCCCTCGCCTGGAACAATCTCGGCGTCCTCCAGGCGCACCAGAGCGACGCCGAGAGCGCGATGGACGCGTTCCGCGCCGCGCTCCGGCTCCAGGCGGCGCTCGGCGCCGCCCGCTTGAACCTCGCCCTGCTGCTGTACCAGCTGCGGCGCTTCCACCTGTCGCTCGAGGCATACCGCCACGTGCTCGCCACCGAGCCGAGCTCGGCCGCCGCCTGGAACGGGATCGGGCTGGTGCTGGTCGAGCTCCAGCGGTTCACGGACGCGCGCAACGCCTTCGTCCGCGCCGTCGAGGCCGACCCGCAGCACGCCGGCGCCCATTACAACTTGAGCTTCGCGCTCTCGAATCTCGGCGATTTCGACGGGGCGCTGCGCGCCACCAAGCGGGCGCTCGAGCTCGACCCCTACTACGTCTCCCAGAAGTTCGCCCTGACCATCGATCTCCACTACGAGAGCGCCACCATCGGCATCGCCCCGGACATCTCGGCCGACGTCGTGACGGAGACGCTCGGTGAGGAATTTCATTTCGACCAGCGGCTGCTCGACAACATCTTCGAGCAGCTCGCGCCGCCCGCGGCCGCGCCGCCGGCGGCGAAGCCGGCCGACGATCCGCTTGCCCTGGCACGGGATTACGTGAGCAAGGGCCTGCTGGAGGCCGCGGCGGCGGAGGCGGGGCGGGCGGCACAGCGCGGTGCGGATAAGGGCGACGCGGCGCTGCTCCTGGGCGACATCTTCACGCTGCGCGGCCTGTACGGCGAGGCGCTGGAGCGCTACCGCGAGGCCCGCGCCCGAAACCCCAAGCGCCCGGAAGCGCTGCTGGGCGAGGTGAAGGCGCTGCTGGCGCTCGGCGGGAGCCGGGCGCAGGAGGTGCGCGCGCTGGCCGAGGAACTGCTCCAGCTTCGGCCCGACGACGTCGAGGCGCTCGTGGCGGTGACCAAGGGGCGCGCGGCGGCGGGCGACGCCGCGGGCGCGCTCACCGCCCTCGAGCAGGCGCAGCGGCGCGCCCCGGCCCGCGCCGACCTCCACAAGCTCCAGGGCGACATCGCCCTCCAGGTCGGCGACAAGCGCGGCGCCCTCGCCGCCTACGGGGCGGCGCTCGAGCTCGATCCCGGCTACGTGCAGGTCTGGCTCGACCTCGGCCGGCTGCACGAGGACCGGGAAGCGTGGCGCGACGCCCAGCACGCGTACGAGCGGGCGCTGGAGGCCCTCCCGACCTTCAACGAAGCGGCCCTGGCGCTCGCCGACTTGCTGCGCCGCACCGGCCGCCCGCGCCTGGCTGTAGCGCGGCTCGTCGAGCTGCTCGAGCAGGATCCCTACGACCTCGAGGCGTTGCTCCTGCTCGGGCGCGCGCTGCTCGAGGACAAGCGCGACGAGCAGGCGCTCCAGGCGTTCCGCCGGGCGCTCCAGTTCGACCCGGATCACGTGGAGGCGCTGTTCCAGATGGGCGTCGCCCTCGCGCGCCTGCACCGCTACGGCGAGGCCGTGCAGGCGTGGGAGAAGGTCACGCGGGTCGATCCGGGGGGCCCGTTTGCCCACGCGTCGCGCGCGCACGCCCGCACCGCCCTCGACCTGCAGCACATCTTCGCCTCGGACGCGGCCTAGTCCATGGCGATCGAGGGACCGCTTCGCGAGCTTGGCATCCATGATGTCTTCCAGCTCCTCGACCTGAGCCGGAAGACGGGGGTGCTGCGCGTCAACTCGGAGCTGCGACACAACGCGGGGACGCTCTACTTCGAGGCCGGCGCGATCATCTTCGCCGAGATCCGGTCGAACCCGCACCCGCTGGGCGCGGCGCTGCTCCGCGCGGGCAAGATCACCGAGGCCGACCTCGACCGCGCCCGCGACATGCAGGAGCGCCTGGGCGACAAGCGGCGGTTGGGGGATATCCTCGTGTCCCTCGGCGCCATCACCGCGCGCGAGCTGCAGCGGCAGGTACGCTTCCAGATCGAGGAGGTGGTCTTCGAGGTGATGAGCTGGCGCGAGGGCTACTTCTCCTTCACCGACGGGGCGCTCACCGACCTGCCGAGCGGCGCCACGGTGCGGATTCCGACGGAGGCGCTCTTGATGGAAGGCGCGCGACGCATCGACGAGTGGTCGCGCATGGAGAGCCGCATCCCGCACCTCGGCGTGGTGCCGACGCTGGCGCCGCTGGACAAGAACAGTGGGGCGGCCGGGGGTGGCGGGGGGGGCGGGCTCGACCTCCTGCCCGCTGAGTGGGAAACGCTGGCGATGGTGGACGGGCGCCGCGACGTCCGCACCATCGCCCGCGAGCTCGGGCGCTCCGACTTCGAAGTCGCCAAGACGCTGTTCGGCCTCGACAGTGCGGGAGTGATCATCCTCACGGACTCGGGGACCGTCCAGCGCGATGGCGCGACCCTCCATGGGGACCTGGCCGAGCTCGTGGCGCGAGCGGAGGATGCGCTCGACCGCAGGGACCTCGAGCTGGCCCGCGCGACGGCCCAGCAGGCGGCGGCGCTCCGGCCGCAGGATGCCGGGCTGCACTTGCTGCTCGGCCGCATCAGCATCGCAGCCGGGCGGCCGGTGGAGGCGGCGGAGCAGCTGCGCCGTGCGCAGCGGCTCGACCCGCTCTTGGTGGCGGCGTATCGCGTGCTCGGATACGCGCTGGTCGCGACCGGCCGCTTTGCGGAGGCCGTGGAGCAGTGGGACCAGTGGGAGCGGCTCGCGGCGCACTCGGAGAGCGAGACGGCGCAGCTCAACCAAGTGCGGCGGGCCAAGGCCGCCGCACAGACACTCGCGGGGACGAGGGCGGCGCTCAATGCTTGACGAGATCAAGACGCTCTCGAGCCAGCTCGCCCAGGACCCGGACAGCCTGGTGTTCCTCCGGCTTGGGGAGTTGCTGCGCCGGAAAGGCCAGCTCGAGGCGGCCCACCGGGTGGCCCTGACCGGCCTCGAGCGCCACCCGCACCTCGCCGACGCGCACGACCTGTACGCCCGCGTCCTCGCCGACAAGCGCGATTACGAGCGGGCGTTCGACGAGTGGGACATGGCGCTGCGCATCGCGCCGAGCCACCTGGGCGCGTTGAAGGGGCTCGCCTTCCTCTATTTCACGGTGGGCGACCTCGCACAGGCGGTGGCGCACCTCGAGGCGGCGCGTCGGGCGGCGCCCGACGACCCCGGGGTCGTCCAGGCTCTGGCGGCGGTACGGGGCGGCGCCCCAGCCACCGGTGCCGCCGCACCAACCGAGGAGGTGGCCCCCGTGGCTCCCGTGGCCCCCGCTCCCCCGGCTGCGGCGCCGCTCGAGGAGGCGCGTGTTTTCGCGGGCCTCGAGGGAGCGCAGGAAGGTCTGCTGCTCCTCGACCCCTCGGGCCGGGTCCTGGGGGGCGGCCTCAAGGATCCCCACGGCCGGGATGTGACCGACGCAGTGGCCGCATATCTCGCCGGCGTCTCGCAGGAAGCCGCGCGCACGGCGAAGCTGCTCGACTTCGGTGCGTGGACGGGGCTCGCCGCCGAGGGGACGATCGGGCACGTCCATCTGACGCCCCCCACCGGAAACGCCCTGCTCCTCGTCGTGCGGGACCGCTCGGTGCCGATGGGGCGGCTCGCGATTCTGGCCCAACGGGCGGCGCTCGCGGCGCGCCGCTGGTTGGAGCGGCAGTGACCATCGCGCCGGCTGGGGAGGGGTTCGCCCACGCCCTCGACCTCGTCACGCGCGTCCGCGGCGTGCGCGGCGCCATGCTCGTCACGGGCGACGACGGGCTCGTGGTTGCGGAGCAGCTGATGGAGGGGATCAAGGGCCCCGCAGTCGCGGCGCTGGCGGCGAGCGTCGCCCGGCGGCTGGGACGCGCCATGGAGACGGCCGGCGTGGGCGCGACCCTGTTCTGGCACCTGCAGGCGGAACGCGGCGCGCTGCTCGTAGTCCCCGCGCCGTCCGGGCTCCTGGTCGTGGCGGTCGCCGAGCCCGAGGTGAACGTGGGCCTCGTGCGCCTGGAGCTGTTGCGAGCGGCAGAGGGGGTGGGGTGACGACACGCGCGGTGGAGCCCTGGACCCTCGAGCCCATGGTCGGGTTCGTGCAGGAGGCCGGCGCGCGCCTGGTGCTCGTGATGACCTCGGCGGGCCAGGTGCTCGCCCAGCACGGCTTCTCCCGCGCCATGGACGTGATGTCGGCGGCCGCGCTCGGCGCCGCGATCATGGCGTCGACTGACGAGATCGCCCGGCAGCTCGACCAGCCGCCGTTCGCGGCGCTGAATCATCAGGGCGAGCGGCACGGCATCTTCCTCGCGGCCGTCCCGACGAACCGCGGGAGGCTGGTCGTGCTCGTCGTCTACGACCTCGATGTTTCGTCGCTCGGGCTGGTGCAGTTATTCTTTGGACAGTTGGCGGCCGACCTGCGGGCGGCCAGTCCCAAGCCGGAGGTGCCGAAGCAGGTGCTGGCGGCGGACTTCGAGCGTGACTTGGGCGACAGCCTGAACGCGCTGTTTGGGAGGTAGGGCCCGTGTCCCTGGTCAACTTCACCGCGCGTGAGATCGCCTGCAAGATCGTCTACTACGGGCCCGGCCGCTCAGGGAAGACGACCAACCTGCACTATGTCTACGACCGCGTCCCCGATTCACGGCGCGGGCAAATGGTGTCGCTCGCAACCCAGACCGACCGCACCCTCTTCTTCGACTTCCTGCCCATCGACCTGGGCCAGATCTCCGGGTTCTCGACCCGATTCCAGCTCTACACCGTCCCGGGCCAGGTCTACTACAACGCGACACGGCGCCTGGTGCTACAGGGGGCGGATGGCGTCGTGTTCGTGGCCGACAGCCAGGCGCAGCAGCTCGACGAGAACCTGGAAAGCCTGCAGAACCTGCAGAGCAACCTGCTCGAGCACGGCGTGGACGTCCGCAGCCTGCCGCTGGTCATGCAATACAACAAGCAGGACCTGCCCCGGGAGCTGATCCTCGCGCCGGCGGACCTGGACGACGCGCTGAACTTCCGGGGCGTGCCGAGTTTCGGCGCCGACGCGTTGCACGGCGCGGGGGTGTTCGAGACGCTGAAGGGGATCTCCGAGCTCGTGCTCAAAAGACTCGCCGCGGGGAGCCCCGCGTGACCAGCGCCCTCAACCCCAGATACACCTTCGAAAACTTCGTCGTGGGCGCGGCGAACCGGCTGGCGGCCACGGCGGGCCGCACGGTCGCGGAGAACCCCGGCTCAGCCTACAACCCGCTGTTCGTTTACAGCGGCCCCGGCCTCGGTAAGACGCACCTCCTCATGGGCGTGGGCCACACCGCGAAGCAGCTCACGCCCGGCCTCAACATCGAGTATCTGACGCTGGACGAGTGGGTTGAAGCGTTCCACGCCGCCGTCGCCGCGGGGCAGGGGGACGCCTTCCGCCGCCGCTTCCAGAACGTGGACGTGCTGCTGGTGGACGACGTCCAGTTCCTGAGCAACCGCAAGGAGATGCAGTCGGAGCTGCTGCGCCTCACCGAGGCGCTCCAGGTGGCAGGCCGCCAGATCGTGCTCACGAGCGACCGGCCCCCGGCGGAGATCGGGGACCTGGACGCGCGGCTCATCTCCCGGCTCTCGGGCGGCCTGGTAGTGGACATCGGCGCTCCCGACTACGAGACTCGCGTCGCCATCCTGCGGCGTAAGGCCGAGGAGCGGGGCGCGAGCTTCCGGCCGGGCGTGCTCGAGGCGGTCGCGGGCGCGCCGTTGACCAACGTGCGCGAGCTGATGGGGGCGGTGAACCGGCTGATGGCCCATCAAGCCGTGAACGACAGCCCGATCGACGGCGAGGCGGCGAAGCGGCTGCTCGGGATCGGCGCCGCGGCCCCCCCCCCCCTCCCCGCCGCGACGGCCGGAGCGCCGTCGGCCGCGGTTGGGAGGGGGGGGGCGGGTGTGAGTCCGCCTTCCCCGCCGGCGGTGGACGAGTTCGGCGCGTTCCTCGCCGATGTCGCGGTCACCGTGGGGCGGGCGGTCGAGGCGTGGCGGACACGCGTCGCCGAGGAGATCCTGCGCTGGGAAGGTGAGGGCTACCGCACGCACCGGCTCGAGGCCTTGCTCGACCAGAACTCCCCGGCGGCCGTTGACGAGGCGATCGCCGCATTCGTCCGCGACGTGGAACGGCTGAAGGTGCTCGAGCTCGAGGTCGCGCAGCTCGACCCGGCGGTGGCGGGGCAGAGCGTGTTCCGCGACCCGGAGCGGATCCGCGACGCCGAGGAGGAGGCGGCGCGGGCGCGCGCCGGCGCCGCACCGCCGCCGGCGCCGTCGGCCGCGTTCCCGTTGTCCGCGTATGCCGTCGGCCCGTCGAACCAGGTCGCCGTGAGCGCAGTGCGCGCCGTGCTGGAGCGGCCGGGGAAGAAGTACAATCCCCTCGTCCTCGTGGGCCACAGCGGCTGCGGCAAGACGCACCTGCTCAACGCCCTGGGCCTCGAGCTCGCGCGCGCCAACGGGGCGATCGTGGCGTGTCTGTCGACTCAAGGCTTCATCGACGAGCTGATCGCGGCGATCGACGCCAACCGGGTGGACTGGTGGCGCGCCCGCTATCGCCGCGTCACCGCGCTCCTGCTCGACGACGTCCACCTGGTTGCCGGGAAGGAGCGGACGCAGGAGGAGTTGTTCAACCTGTTCAACCTGCTCCAGGATCGGGAGCGCCAGCTCGTGTTTACGGCACCCGCGCCCCCGAACACGCTCGCCGGGATCGAGGAGCGCATCGCGTCGCGCCTGGAGGGCGGCCTGGTCGTGGAACTGAAGGCGCCCGACCGCGACGTGAAGCGGGCGGTCGTCGAGCGAATCTTGACGCAGCAGGACCTGGCGCCGGAGCCTCCGCTCCTCGACTACCTCGCCGACCGGCCTGCCGATTCGGTGCGGAGCCTGGTGGCAGCGGTGCAGCGGGTGATGAGCGCGGCGGGGGCGCAGGACGTGCCTGTGACGGTCGGGCTGGCGCGCGAAGTGCTGGAGGGCACGTCGCCCCAGGAGGAGGGAGGCGCGGAGGACGGGCGGGAGAGGCGGGGAGGAGGTCGCGCCGGACCTCGCACCAGTGGGGTCGTGGTGTCGAGCCTGGGGAGCATCAAGAGCCGCGAGAAGACCGTGTGGGACTGGCCCGACGTGCCCGACCGGCTGATCGAAGATTTCCGCTGATGGCGATCAAGGGCTCGCTCAAGGAAGCCTCGCTCCCCGACGTGCTCCAGCTCCTCGCCCTGGGGCAGAAGACCGGGTGCCTCTCGATCGCCGACCGGTCGAACTTCGGCTACATCTACTTCGACAAGGGCCGGATCTGCTACGCGTCGATCGTGAACCGCCGCGATCGGCTGGGGGACATCCTCGTCAAGCACGGCACGATCAGCCCGGACCAGCTGGACGCGGCGATCCAGCTGCAGTTCAGGGAGCGCGACCGGAAGCTCGGGGAGATCCTGGTGGGGATGGGGGTCCTCACGCAGGAGGACCTCGAGCGCTACATGCGGGTTCAGATCGAGGAATCCGTCTACTACTTGTTCACGTGGACGCAGGGGACGTTCAACTTCGAAGCCGAGGTGCGGCCCGAGCAGCAGGATTTCCTGGTGTCGATCAGCCCCGAGTCGCTGCTCCTTGAAGGTGCGCGCCGGGTCGACGAGTGGAGCCTGATCCAGAAGAAGATTCCTTCGTTCGACTTGATTTTCCTCGCGGACAAGGAGCACCTCGCGATCGGCGAGGGCCTCACCGACACGCAGGAGCGCCTCCTCCCGTTGCTCGACGGCTCGCGCGACGTGAACCAGGTGATCGAGGACTCCGGGCTCGCCGAGTTCGAGGTCGGGAAGGCGGTTTACGGGCTGATCACCGCGGGGTTCCTGCGGCGCGCGGGCCGCACGGCCTCGACCGCTCCGCAGCACGTCACGGACGCGCGCGTCGAGGAGCACCGCAACCTGGGCGTCGCGTTCTACAAGACGGGGATGCTGGACGAGGCGGCGCGCGAGTTCCGCCGGGTGGCGGAGCTCCGGCCCGGGGAGGCCAGCGCGCCCTTCTACATCGGCCTCGTGGCCCTGAAGCAGGCGCGCTGGCGGGACGCGGTGGATGCGCTCCGGCTCGCCGCCGAGCAGGGAGGCGCTCGCGCGGCCGTGTTCCACAATCTCGCGTTCGCCTACGAGCAGCTCGGCCGGCTGGAGGAGGCGGAAGCGCTCTACGCCGAGGCGGTGCAGCGGGCTCGCACGGACGCCCTGGTGTACCTGGGGTGGGGAATCGTCGCGCTCAAGCGGGGCGACGCCGCGAGCGCGGCAGGGCGGCTCGACCACGCCAAAGAGCTGCTCGGCCAGACGCCTCCGCCCACCTGGTTCTGGGCGCGCGCGCTCACGGCGGCGTGCGCCCGGGAGTTCGAGCTCGCCGAGGAGATCGCCGGCGAGGGCGTGGCGGCCTACCCGGGGAACGCCGCGCTGCAGAACAACCTGGCGGTGCTACGGGAGCTCGCCGGCGATCTGCAGGGCGCCGAAACGATCGTGCGCGGCGCGCGCAAGCACGAGCCGTCGCTCCCGCAGCTCTCCAAGAACCTCGGCGACCTCGCCTACCGGGCCGCGCGCTACGACGAGGCCTGGGAAGCCTACAGCCGGGCGGTGGAGCTCGCGCCCGATCTCGGAGACGACGTCTACTTCAAGCTGGGCAACATCGCGTACAAGCGGACCGACCGGGAGCTCGCGGCTCAGCTGTGGCGCAAGGCCCTCGAGATCAACCCGAAGCACGAGCTCGTCAGGGCCAATCTGGATACGCTGAGCGCGCTGTCGTGACGTCGGAGCAGGACGAGGGGGCGTTTCGCACCCTGACGCAGAAGATTTCCCGGGCGCGAGGCGTCGCCTGCGGGGCGTACAAGGACCGCTGCCTGCGGCGGCGCATCGCCGTGCGGATGCGCGCCCGCGGCGTCCACACCTTCCAGGACTACAGCCGCGTGCTCGACGCCGACGCCGCCGAGTACGATCGGCTGCTGGACGCGCTCACCATCAACGTCACCAAGTTCTTCCGCAACGTCGAAACCTGGCGGGCGCTCGATCCCCGGCTGGCGGCGCTGTGGACCGCGCGCCGCGGCTACGTGCGCGCGTGGTCCGCGGGGTGCGCATCGGGCGAGGAGCCGTACAGCATCGCCGTGGCGCTCGCCGAGGTCGCGCGCAAGCTCGGGCAGGAGAGCCTGCTGGCGCGCGCCCGCGTGGATGCGACCGACATCGACCGCGCGAGCCTCGAGCGCACGCGCGCCGCCGAGTTTCCCGAAGCGGCCTTCAGCGAGATGCCGCCCGCGCTGACGCGCCGCTACTTCACGGCCGAGCCGGCGCGCCGACCGGTTCCGGCGCTGCAGCGGCTCGTGCGTGTCGAGAAGCATGACCTCACGACGGAGCCGCCTCCCGCGGCGCCCTACGACCTCATCGTTTGCCGCAACGTCGTGATCTACTTCGACCGGCCGATGCAGGAGCGGCTGTTCGCGGCGTTCGCCGACGCGCTCGCGACGGGCGGCCTCCTCGTGCTCGGCAAAGTCGAGACGCTGTTCGGCCCGGCGCGCGACCGCCTGGTGCTCGAGGAGCCTCGCGAGCGGATTTTCCGAAAGCCCGACGCGGGATGAGCGAAGCGGCGCGCCACGAGACCGTCGTCCGGATCGCCGACTGGGCCGCCGCCCGGGGGAGCGACGTCCTCGTGACCCTCGGCCTCGGTTCCTGCGTCGCGATCATGCTCCACGACCCCCGGGCGTGCGCCGGCGCGATGGCGCACATCCTGCTCCCCTCCCGGAGCCTGGCGCGGGACCCGGGCCACCCGGCCAAGTTCCCCGAGACCGCCGTCCCGTTGCTCGTCGAGCGTCTCAAAGCGCTGGGCGCGGACCCGCGGCGCCTCGTCGCTAAGCTCGTGGGCGGCGCGAGCATGTTCGCGCAGCTCATGACGCCGGGCTCCGTGCAGATGGGTGAGCGCAACGTCGTCGCCGCCCGCGACGCCCTGCGCCGTGCCGCGATCCCCGTGGCGCGGGAGGCCGTCGGGGGCGGTACGGGACGATCGGTGCGCTTCTTCGTTGCGGACGGCCGCGTGGAGATCCGCTCGGTGGGCGCCGATGCCGTCGTCATCTGACCGCCCGGCCGGCGTGCTCGTCGTGGACGACAGCGCCCTCATGCGGCGCGTCCTGTGCGACGTGCTCGGCGCCGCCGGCGAGTTCCGGGTCGTCGCCACGGCGCGCAACGGGCTCGACGCCCTGCGCAAGGTGCACCAACTCGACCCCGACGTCGTGACGATGGACATCGAGATGCCGGAGCTCGACGGGCTCGGGGCCATCGGGTACATCATGTCGGAGGCGCCCCGGCCGATCGTGGTGGTGAGCGCGCACGCGGGGCCGGGGACCGGGGCGGCGATCCGCGCGCTCGAGCTCGGCGCGGTGGAGATCGTCGCGAAGCCACCCCCCGCAGAGGCAACCCGCGGCGCGCTGGAGGGGATCGGCCCGCCGCTCATCGCCGCCCTTCGCCGGGCGCTCGCGGCCGACGTGTCACGCGTCGCAGTGATGGCGCGACCGCCGGTCGCCGCACCCCGCGCCCCCGAAGCCGGGCGGCGCAGAGCGGCGCGGCTCGCCGTCGCGGTGGCCGCCTCCACCGGCGGGCCGCGGGCGCTCGCCGAGGTGCTGCCGCGCTTGCCGACGGGCCAGGGAGCGGCGGTGCTCGTCGTCCAGCACATGCCGCCCAAGTTCACCCGATCGCTCGCCGAGCGGCTCGACTCGATGAGCGCCCTGCGCGTGGTCGAGGCCGAGCACGGCGCCCCGGTCGTCGCCGACACGGCGTACGTGGCCCCGGGCGATTATCATATGCGGGTGGTCTCCGCTCCCGAGGGCCCGCTGATCGCGCTCGATCAGGAGCCGGCCGTGTGGGGCGTGCGGCCCGCCGCCGACCCGTTGTTCCGCTCCGTGGCCGAGGTGTTCGGCGCGCGCGCGGTCGGGGTGGTCCTCACCGGCATGGGCCGCGACGGCGCGGCCGGCGTGCGCGCGATCCGGGACGCCGGGGGTGGCGGGATCGCCCAGGACCGCGAAACCGCGGTCGTCGCCGGGATGCCCGGCGCCGCCGCCCAGTTCGGCGGAGTGGAGGTCATCCTGCCGCTGGGTCAGATCGCCGACCGCGTCATCCTGGAGCTGGCCGCGCGCGGGGGCGGAGGGCCCCGTTGAGGTCCTCACCCCCTGGCCCCCTCTCCCTTCGGGAGAGGGGGAACTCAGGACGTCCCCCCTCTCCGGAACGGAGAGGGGGACAGGGGGTGAGGACCATACAACGAACAGGGGGCCACGGGGTGAGGACCACACAACGAACAGGGGGCCAGGGCGGTGAGGACTACGTGAGGAGCTGGAGGGTGAGGGCATGACCTGCGGCTATCTCCTCGTCAAGGTAGAAGGCCGGCCATACGGCCTACCGCTGGGG
>WNGG01004806.1_pt1 | contig 22991 bp, 24 predicted proteins | sample 5400661 | NCBI WGS metagenome assembly WNGG01 (sample SAMN13153372, study PRJNA577476) | soil metagenome | isolation source: 100 cm soil or saprolite under Garry oak tree replicate 1 | place: USA:California | collected 2016-06-15
GTCTTCTCACCCTTCGCGCGGTTCTATGGATGGCGGAACCGGGGCTCAAATCGTCGCCGGAATCGGAGATGATTGTGCTGTTCTCCGCATTCCTGCACGGCACGATACGCTTGTAACTACGGACTTCAGTCTGGAAGGCGTGCATTTCCGGCGCGAGTGGCACCCACCGGAGGTTGTCGGTCGTCGCTGTCTCACTCGCGGGTTGAGCGATATTGCGGCCATGGGGGGCGAACCGATTGCCGCGTTTCTTTCATTGGCGTTGCCGACCAGTTTGCCGCAGCAGTGGGTGGACGGATTTCTGAAAGGGTTGTTGAACTTAGCGGATGAGTTCAAGGTCACACTGGCTGGAGGCGACATTTCACAATCGCGGCAAGGCGTTCTCGCCGACATCATCGTCGTCGGATCAGTCCCGCGGGGCAAGGCTATCTTGCGGTCGGAAGCGCGGCCAGGGGACGGGATTTACGTGACCGGAGAACTCGGAGGCTCATCGGCGGCGCTAAGTCTGCTGTATTTGCGACCCAGGAAAAAGCTGAAGGCCCGAGACTTCCCAGCTCATTTTTTTCCTAATCCGCGGATTGAGACCGGGCGAATTCTGCGCGAAAAAGCCATTGCCTCTTCCATGATCGATATCAGCGACGGCCTTTCGACGGACCTCAGCCACATTTGCGAGGAGAGTGGAGTCGGTGCAGAGGTATGGCAGGAGGCAGTCCCGAGAGCGAGCATCGGCAGACCCGCCCGCGAAGTCAGTCTGGAAACCGCCCTGCACGGTGGCGAAGATTACGAACTGCTGTTTACGTCGTGCCGGCGGGTTCCTGGCAAAATCGCTGGAGTGACGATCACACCGATCGGCCGAATCACCCGAAAAAAGAAAGTCATGTTGGCTGACTCCCACGGGAGCTTGAAGGAATTTCTCCCCAAAGGTTGGGAACACTTCCGGTCATAGACTCCAGGTTGGCGGTCACCTCGCTAGTCTCTGTTCTTGACGAGGGCGGCGGACTAGAGTAACTACATGAAGTCGCGACTCGTCCTTACGTTAGCAGTTCTGTTCGTTGTGCTTCCGCTTGCCGCACAACAGCCGTCCACAACTCCCGACAACGACTTTGTTCAGAAGCGGTTCGGGAATTCCTGTTCCCTGGAACCACGATGGCCGCCATTGACTGCGGACCTGAACGGAGATGGAATCGAAGACATAGTCATCGTCGCCCGCTGCAAGAATCCGCTGATTGACCAGGACGAAAAGAATTACAAAGTCATCGATCCCTACGATGCGTTTTATGGCTACGGCAATCCGAAGATCACCACAAGCTTTGCGCCCGATGATCCCAAACTGCGTGGAGTTGCGCTGCTGGTCATCCATGGCGCTGGCACTGACGGTTGGCGCTCCGCAAGTCCTCAGGCGAAGTTCGTCATCATCAATCTTGCGGTGAAGACAATCACAGTGAAGAAGATGAAGGTCAGCCGCAAGAAATCAACCATGGCGATTTACGTGGAAGAAGCCGGCGCTGACCAGATGACCTCTGCCATTTTCTGGGATGGGAAGAAGTACCGCTACGAGCCGCTGGGTTCGAGCATGGAGTGAAACAGGCGGGCTAGGGCGCCCGCCCCACACTTTACATTTCGAAGTGGAACACATCCAGCACGAAGAACGTCTTGCGGTTCACCAGCGCGATGTGACCTCCGATGACGGTGTGCATATAGCCCACCGGTGGAGGCGGTAGATAGCTCTCTACTTCTACCGGGCAAGGATGCATGCGGCTTCTCAGACCCGGGGGCAACGTACCTCGCACCACCAACTGACGCTCCAGTCCCGAAGGCAGCTCGTCCCGCTTCGCCAGTCCCGGCGGCAGGTGGTCGCGATGTCCTTGGTACCACTCGTGCAACTCGCGATCGTGGTCGCGATAGTAGTGCCGATCTTCCTTAGCCTCACGCTTGTCGCCCCGTTTGTCATCCCGTCTATCCTCGTCGCGATCGTGCTTGTCTTTGTCGTGGCCGTAGCCGTGACCCTGTCCCTGCGCCAGCGCCATATTTGTGCTCAGTGAGAGCAGCGCTGCGGCCGCCAGGTAAAGCCATTTGTTTGAAGACATACCTTCTCCTATGTTGAGGTGAGAAACCCCAGCTTAGGGGCGGCGTTATGCAACGGCAAGTGACCAGAGTACCTGGAGGGCGTTGGTCCTACGTCGCGAACGTTTTTCGTGTAGGCCCAGACGCCCTCGTCTGGGTGGGCGAGCATGCCTCGCCATTTGGCGGAGCGAAGCTCCGGGGGAAGGTGAGGGCATCCGCTCCTATACTCAATCGCCAACGACGGTTCTTCTATAATCCCCTGCCATGGACCTTGAGCAAAAGCTGCTTGAACTGAAGCGCCGCGACCGGCTGACTGACGAAGGCGGCGGAAAAGAGCGCCGCGAACGCCAGCACAAAGAAGGCAAAATGTCGGCGCGCGAGCGCATCGAGTTTCTTCTCGATGACGGCACGTTTGAAGAGACTGACCGTTTCGTCACCCATCGCGCCAATGAGTTCGGCATGTCCGAGCGCAAGTATTACGGAGACGGGTTCATCACCGGCTACGGTCGAATCGAAGGACGCCTGGTTTTCGTCTTCGCGCAGGACTTCACAGTCTTCGGCGGAACGCTCTCGGAATCCAATGCAGGCAAGATCGTCAAGATTATGGATATGGCCGCCCGGGTCGGCGCGCCTTTAATCGGCTTGAACGATTCCGGCGGCGCCCGCATTCAGGAAGGAGTGGTCTCGCTGGCGGGCTATGCGGACATCTTTCTGCGCAACACTCTGTATAGCGGAGTCATCCCGCAACTCTCAGCCATCATGGGCCCGTGCGCTGGCGGCGCGGTTTATTCTCCGGCCATCACCGACTTTATAGCGATGGTCAACAACACTTCGTACATGTTTATTACTGGACCGGACGTCATCAAGACGGTCATGCACGAGGAGGTCACTAAAGAGCAGCTCGGCGGCGCGGTCACTCACAATGAGACCTCTGGCGTCGCCCACTTGCTCGCCCATGACGACGCCGAATGCCTCTCTATGCTGCGCGAGTTGCTCAGCTTTATTCCGTCGAACAATCTGGATGATCCTCCGCGTAAACCATGCACCGATCCGATTGACCGCGCCGATGCCGCACTCGACACGATAGTCCCCGCGCAGTCGAACCTGCCCTACGACATGAAAGACGTAATCCACGCCGTGGTGGATGACGGGTACTTTTTCGAGGTCCACGAGCACTACGCGAAAAACATTGTGGTCGGATTTGCGCGGCTGAATGGCAACTCTGTCGGCATCGTCGCCAATCAGCCTGCATTTCTCGCGGGAACGCTGGACATCAACGCGTCGGTAAAGGGCGCGCGCTTTGTTCGTTTCTGTGACTGCTTCAATATTCCGCTGATCGTTTTCGAAGATGTGCCCGGATTCCTTCCCGGCACCAGCCAGGAGTACGGCGGTATCATCCGCCACGGCGCAAAGCTGCTATACGCTTTTGCCGAAGCCACGGTGCCCAAGCTGACGGTGATTACTCGCAAAGCCTACGGCGGCGCTTATTGCGTGATGGCGTCAAAACACATCCGCACCGACGTGAACTACGCCTGGCCGACCGCCGAAATCGCCGTCATGGGCCCGGAAGGCGCGGTGGACATTGTTTACAAGCGTGACCTGGAGCGTGCCGCCAACCGCGACCAGATGCGGACCGAGAAAATCGAAGAATTCACTGCCCCGCGACACGCGCAAAAAGCTGATCCACGCGCTCGAAATGCTGGGCACGAAGCGGGACAAGAATCCACCAAAGAAGCATGGGAACATACCGCTGTGAGGCAGGGATGGTCAACCGCCGATAATACTGTTCGCGATTTTCAGTCCTGTCTTAGCACTCCGTTCGTTTCCAGCGGCAAAATACAACATGAACAACAACGACCCATTGGAATTGTGCAGCTCGAGTCCGCTTTCTCTCGATCGAACCGCTGCTTGAAGACTTGGGGAAAATCGACCTTTCCGGTATCAGTTGGGCAATTGTTGGCGGCGAAAGCGGACCGGGCGCTCGACCTATGCTCCCGGAGTGGGTCACATCCATCCGCAATCAGTGTCGCGAATCTCGAGTGCCGTTTTTCTTCAAGCAGTGGGGCGGAGTGAGGAAAGCGAAAAACGGCCGGCTGCTCGACGGTCGTACTTATGACGAATACCCCACACAACCATTGCACCGGTTCCTGATCGCCGAAGCTGCGACAAATTCGCGGAGCGCATCCTGAAATCATTCCGGCAAACAATCCCGACGGAACGAATCCAGGTTATGGCGTGAAAATTTACTCTGTCGCGCCATGGCTCTCCTGCCTCCGAAGTACCTCTCCTAAGTGGAAATTTCTTCTGTGCTTCCTGCAATAACTTCCTGGACTCCAGTCGTTTCCCGTATCCAGCTAAATGTAAGTGGCTGATTGTACCTCGGTTACTTGCACCACTCCCGAACGGCGTAGAGGATGCATTCTCAAGAACCCAGGAGAGCTGGAAAGTCTTGTGCCTGGTCGTTTCTGTGGCAGTAATGGTTACCAACTTTTCCCGGCGAAAATGGGTTCTTACATCACAAGACAAGGGGCGCGAACAAGGATGAGGAATCGTCTTATATCCTGTTTTACAGTTTTGATTGTAACTACTCTCCTGGCTGCATCTGCTCTTGCGCAAGCTAAGCCCGCTGCGCAAGATGATACCGGCTTCACGTCGTATGTGGAGTTCGGCGGCACTACGAACTCGCTGGGGCAGGTGTACGAACTCAATTCCAGCATTGGCTACACGTTCACGCAGCACTTCGGCATGGACTTGGGCGTGCCGGTTTATTTTGTGAATGCGTCCAGTTCGACGACAGGAAGCACATCTGCGAGCGGAGTGGGAAATCCTTCCGTAGATCTCCGGTGGAAGTATCTGCATCCATCGGTTAATTTCGCTTCGGTTGTGGCCGGGTCGGCTCCACTGGGAGATAGCAAGCTCGGCCTGAGCACCGGGCGAGCGACCTTCGACTGGACGAACCGTGTTGACCGCACGTTCTCCCAGGTAATGCCCTTCCTGGAAGCCGGTTTTTCCAACACTACTTCCGATTCGCGGCTGTTTCTTCGACCGTACACCACGCTGGGCCTCAACACACATTTTCGTGGAGGCGCGGCGGTTGACGTTTGGAAGTTCATCAGCGTGGGCGCCGCTGGGTACGACATTCTGCCCTTCGGCAATCAGACGGTATTCAGCAGAGTGAACGGAGCGTCGGGAAACGGTGCTACGCATGGACAGAATTTCCAGTCCAGCCAGCAGACGACGGGGACGGCCGATATCGCGCGCGACAATGGCTTCTCGACGTGGTTGGACGCGAGTCTCAATTCTTATGTGGACGCTGAACTCGGATACACACGAAGCGTTCATTACGACTTGAATTCGATTTCGTTTTCACTGGGCTTCAATGTGGGCCGCCTGGCTCACCGGAGCGCAGGCCAGTAGTAACTTCTTAACGACAAGTGAAATTAACTGAAATGGAGGCAAACTCGAATGAAGATGACGCGAATCGCAATGCTTAGTCTGGCGGTTGTTCTGTACGCGACAGTCGCTCTTGCGCAGCATGGGCATAGCGGCGGGGCCGCTGGCGGTGGCACGGGTATGGGCGCGGCTACCGACCATGGCGCGGGCCTGTCTGGGCACGGGAATCCTGGAAGCGCAAACAGCGGCTCAACCCACAAGGCGAGTATCGCTGACGTGTTGAAAAAGAATCCTGCCATCGGCGACAAAATTCAGTCGCTGACTGGGATGCCCGCCGACAAAGCCTGCGCGGGATTTAAGAACCTCGGCCAGTGCGTGGCTGCGGCCCACGTCAGCAAAAATCTTGGGATCAGCTTTGACTGCCTAAAGGACGACATGACGGGCACAGCGCCAACGGACCCCAAAGCTTGCCCGACTGGTACTGGCACCAAGGGCAGCATGAGCCTCGGCAAATCGATTCAGGCGCTTGAGCCGGCCGCTGACTCCAAGACTGAATCGAAAAAAGGCCAAACCGAGGCCTCGCAGGACCTGAAGAGTTCCGGGGATCAGTCCTAAGACTGAGAGTTCACCGGATCGGGTGAATATTGTAAGACCAAGCGGGAGCGTGGCCGGACATGGCATTTGGAACCGGCCGCTCTCCCGCTGAACTATTTCTGGCTTCCGCTGCCGCTACATCAAATCCGGACTGCGTTGTGTAGATCGCCTCATCGAATGTCGATCCGGACTTGGCCTTCGCGACCGCAAAAACGCCATACGCCTTGCCGTTCGCAAACGAGGTCGCAACATAATCACCGACCATCTGCCCCGAAAACGTTGCGGGCAGCCAACTGAGCATCATCGGGCCTGCGACCGGCGTGGCGGCGCTCCAGGTGCTGCCGCCGTCGAGTGACGAAATAAATCCCACGTACAGGGCGCATGTGGAAGGTGCGCAATTTGCGTGCGGGTAGTAGTAATAGGTCAGGCCCAAATGGGCGGTGCTATCGCTCGTGGTTGGATCAATCCCCAGCCCGGGGATGAAATGGTCCACGGTGCTGGTGACCGGATCGATCGGAATTCTTGCTGGGGCGCTCCAATGAGTTCCGTCGGCGGACACGCTCATGACCAGATCGTTAGAACTGCAGCCAGCGCGGAAGCGGCAGTCCTGCCAAACCACGTAAACGTTGCCGGCCCCGTCAATCTGCGCCGAAGGCAGAGGATCGGTTCGCAGTCCGCCTGCAACTTGGTGGAGAGCCACGCTTGCGATCGGCACCGGCGCACTCCAGCTTGTTCCGCCGTCAGTCGAGGAAAAAGATTCGATTTGGCCCGAATTGCTCAGCAGTGGCACAACGACCGTTCCAGTCGGCTGAACCAGCGGTTGCCCGCCAATTCCGTCGCCATTGCCACTAATATTGACGGGCGGCGTCCAGGTCAAACCACCGTCGCTTGATGTACTCATTTTTAAGAGGTTGGATTGATTATGGTCGTCCCACTGGACGTAACAGTGACCGTAAAAGGAACTGGTAACGGTGTTGTCGCAGGTGATCCAATCTTTGTCCAGGTTCGGGCCCTGGCTGATGAGCACCGGCAGGCCCCAGTTCATTCCGTCACTTGATCGGCTGACCACGACTTGCGTTGCTCCAGAACTGGATATGGTCAGCGAAGAGATGATCCAAATCCCGTGAGCTGCGTCGTAGATAACTGCGGGATCGCTGACTGCTGCATTCGCGCCTCCGCCTTGAGCAGGGAAGAACGTCGTCAAGCCAGGCAGGAAGCCGTTCGTCCAGGTTGCGCCCGAGTCGGTGGAAGTCGCAAATCCAATATCAGAAGAACCGCCCGTAGATATCCTCCCCACTTGAAACGCCGCGACTATGGTTGATCCGAAAGAGAAACTGTCAGGCTCAACCTCGGTCGCATGCTGGCTAGTGGAATTGGTGAAGGTGTCTGTGCTCAGCCTTACCAGCGAAACCGTCGCAGCCGGAAAAGAGAAGAACGGATTGTTGGAATTTGAATTAGATCCAGAACCGCAACCGGCAGTGGCAAGAAGGATAATGGCCAATCCAAGTGCGGCAACACAGCGGACGATTAGTCTCACTTCGAGGTCCTAAACCCTGCCTTCAAATCGGAGGGCTGCACTTGGACAAGCTACATAGAACGGGAACTTAGGTCAATGCAAGATCAGATTCGAAGCAGGGAGCTTCCGCTCGTTTTTCTCGGTATGCTTCAAGGAGAGGTTTTGGCTAAACTGCTGTTACCGATGTTTGGCTTCTCGAGTAAATTACCCGTCACTGATGAACAACGCCAGTGGGTGGACGAGGGATTCAGTCGACTGGAGCAAATGCTTGGGCGACGCCGCATGCTGGAGGCGGTAGTCATCCTGCCAACCGCTGAGTATTTTCCCGACCCCTACGACAAGAGCCAAGCTGCCGGGGAGAGGCTATTTCAACGCGTCTGCACATACATGCGTGTGGACCGCAGCGACATCGAGTTCCAGATATTTCCTGACGAGACTGAAATTCTAGCACGCAACTGAAGGATCCACCCACTCTGGTTGCCACAATGGCACACGAACTCGGTCACGTAATCCTTCTCGGCGGCGGCCTTCTGAAGCCGACAACGCCAGATCATGAGCCGCTGACGGATTTGCTCAGCGTGTTTCTCGGTTTTGGCATCTTTAATGCAAACTCAGCCGGACGATTCAAACAGTACCAGGACGAAACGCGATACGGTTGGTCAATGCATCGCCTAGGCTATTTGGCGGAGGAAGTCTACGGATATGCCCTTGCTAAATTTGTGGTCGAGCGAGGAGAAGAAAACGTCGATTGGGCAAAGCATCTTTCGACAAATGTTCAGTCGTATTTCAAGCGTTCGCGGTCGTGGCTGGCTAGAAACAAGTTTCAAGTCACCCTGGCAAAACCAATTGACTAGGCACCAGCTACTGCAAGCGGAATCTTTCCTTCATCAGCCGCTGCAGGCGGGGTTTGTAGATGATGTCGTAGGCGAGTTCTTTATCCGGAAACATGGCTAGCGCGGCGCGCTTGGTTCCCGCAACCAGCTCCGAGGCTTCCTCGATGGTCAGGTTCGGGTCTTGGCTGATGACGGACATGACCATGCTGATCATGATTTGCAAGCGGCGGATCTTCTGCGCCTCCTGCTGAACTTCATTCCCGCCATGCGCCTTTTCCAAGGGGCCCTCTTTGCGCGATCCGCGCGCCTTCTCCCGTCGTCACTGATGAACTGATGATTAGATGTGCCGTTTGCGGCCGACGTTGCGCTCATTGTCCGTGGGACAACCGATGTGAATCAACACACTTCAGTCACCGTCCTGTTAGCTCCGATGGCTCTCCGCTGTCTTCCATCATCCGTCTATAATCTCCGTAGGAGGACTCCCCGATGGCAGCAAGCGCGAACCCTTTGCCCGATCCCAATCAAAAGCTGGTGCGAGTGTTCGATACGGAGCAGGAACCGGAGGCGATGATTGTCAGCGGACTGCTGGAATCTGCCGGAATCGACTGCGAGATCACCGCGCTCGACGCTCCCCAGGATGTGCTCCCGATCGGCGGAACAATCATTCTGGTGCGCGAAGAAGACGCGGAAACAGCGCGCCAACTGATCGAAGAGTACCGTCGCGCACCGGGCGAAGAGTTGGATGAAGATTTCGCCGAGGGTGGCGAGAGTGGGACTCAGTGAAGGCCGGCCAGCGCTGGAGTGACCGTTCTGCCGTCCAAATAAAAGCTGGTGGCGCCGTCCTCGTCAGTGCGGTAAGTCGTCACATGTGCTTGCTGTAAGCGTTCCAGCACCTCGGCGCGCGGAAAATGATACACATTCCGTGCTCCTACAGAGATCACGGCAAAGTGTGGGTGCAATGCCGCCAGAAGACCCGAATTCGTGGAGGTTGCGCTGCCATGGTGCGCAACTTTCAGCACATCGGCGCCGGGCTCCTCGGTTGAAACAAACCTCTCGGTGGATTTTTCCGCATCAGCTTCCAGCAGGGCGGAAGTTTTTCCATAACTGACCTTCATTACCAGTGACTCGTCGTTTCGGTGGGAATCGTTTCCGTGCGGAGAACGAAAGGGCAGATCAGGATCAGGAGCCAGCACTCGAATGGTTGCTCCCCATAAGAGAAAAATGTCGCCGGCCTTCCGATATGTGACCGACACACCCAGCTCGCGTGCTTCGTTTAACAGCTTCTGGATTTCCTGGTCCGGAATGCCTTCAGGCAGCCAGAGCTCGCGAGGACGAAAATTTGCAATCACGGCAAACATTCCGCCCATGTGATCTGCATGCGCGTGGGTGAGGGCGATGGCGTCAATTCGCGAGATTCCGCAGGGCCACAGGTATGGCGAGACCACATCTTCGCCAATATCGAGTTGCGAGTGCATCCAGAATGGCAGTCCCCAATGGCAGTCCCCCAGCGTCCACCAACAGTTTGCGCCCGTCGGGCAAGACCAGCAGGATCGAGTCCCCCTGCCCGACGTCAATCGCAATCATCTCCAATATGCCAGAGCGAATCTGCGGGTGCGGCGGGATCGTCCAAATCCAGAACCAACTCAAGGAATCCAAATCCTATCCGAAGTCCAACCACCAGGCTTATTGCCGGAATCCGCCCCGGCAGCAGTAGTCGCAGGCGATTTAGAACCAGTCTGAGGTTTATCCGAAACTGGGCCACCCTGGGTGGCAGCGACCGATCATAGGCCAACGCATCCAAATTGCGCAGCCCGCGTGAGAAGGGTTCGATCGTGCGCTCCAGCAGCGGGATTCCCACTCCGGCGACCAGCCCGACGCACAAAAAGGTCATTTGGAAACTGGCGCCAAACAGACTTCCGGGTCCGCGATAAGCAAAGCTAGTGCGGCGGCCCCCAGAGCGTTCAGCATCGCGCGGTTTCGATATAGCAGCCGTGTGGCGAGATAAACCGCGAACATCAGGGCCGCCCGCCAGACCGGAGGACCTACGTTCGTCAGCGCAGCGTAGGCAAGAATCAATGTGATTGCGCACGCGCTCGCGACAATGTCTCCTAAACCCATCCGCCGCAGCGCCCACATGGTAAACATCGCCAGGATGCTGACGTTCATTCCCGAAACCACCAACACGTGGTAGGTTCCCGAGCGCTGGAAATCCACTCGCGTCGGCCGCTCGATAAACGATTCTTCGCCGATGACGATTGCATCCATCAGTCCCGCTACCCGCTCGGGCCACAAGGCATGGACTTTTTGGATAACGCCGCGGTGAAAGCGAGCGCGCCACAGTTCGACGCGGCTGCCGGAGAATCCCGGAAGCTCTTCTATGTTCGCGTATTTCGCCGAGGCGGTGACTGCAATGCCGTTTTCCCGCAGGTATCCCGCATAGTCAAAGGCGCCGGGATTGCGGAAATTGCGAGGCAGGTTAAGTGTTGCTTGGAACCTGATTCGTTGCCCGTAGTGAAAAAGTTGCATGCTGGTTCCGGACTCCTGGGCAGAATTACTGCGGTCGGTTTGGGAGTAAATGTTGAGCCGAACTCCCGCTCGGGTCTCTCTGGATTCCGAGTTTGACTCGATCTTTTCGGTCTCTACGTCAATGCGCTGACGAAGCGGGCCCGGCCCGTCCGATTGCAGGTTGCCCTCGGCTGTGACATGGGCAATCACCAGAACTTCCTCGCCATTGCCGAACCACGGATGAGGTCCGCCTGCGCGAGGGCCGCGTATCTGTATCGTAAGAGCACCGGCGGCGAAGATCGCGCCGAAAACCAGAACGGATGATGCCAGGGTTCTTCTTCTAAGGAAGTAAGTCGCCGAAGCAGAGAATACGAATGCGGCGATCACCCACCAGCTTGGCGGGCGCCACACATACCTCCCGGCCCAGAGCCCTGCCGCAAACGCCAACGCCGCCCAGAGCAAAGGTTGCCGGGCAGAAACCTGCATTCGCATGCTGGCTGGTGTAAGTTTTTCTGAACTCAAGACTCGATTGGCAGCAGTCTGACAATTAGCGGGCCAGGTGGAAAACGCTTTCCAGGTGATAAGTCTGAGGAAACAGATCGATTAGATGTGCCCCGTCGATCTTGTATTCCAGACTCAGAAGAATCCGCAAATCGCGCGCCAGCGTGGACGGATCGCAAGAAACATACGTGATGCGAGGCGCACCCAGCTTCGCCAAACTGCGAACTACGTTTTCACCCAGCCCGCCACGTGGGGGATCGGCCACAACCAGATCGGGTCGAATTCCAGACGCTTGTTGCAGATACTGTTCGGTTGTGGCCAGGACTGCTTTCACCTCCCGACCGGCATTGTGCCGCAGGTCCGAGTGTGAAGTCTGTGACGCCTCGACAGCGATAACCTGTGCAAAACTCCGCGCCAGAATGGTCGAAAAAAGTCCCACGCCAGCATAGAGATCCAGCGCCAGACCGCCGGAAATGCCGCTGGTAGCGATGCCGACCAGCTCGTCTACCAAGAACCGGTTCACCTGAAAGAATGCGCCCGCGCTGACTCGATACGAAGATCGTTCAGTCTGATAAGAGAGTTCTGTCTCGCCGGAAGCAGCCAGTCGTTTGGGCTCAAGAAGTTGGTTCGCTGGGGGCCGTTCAAAAGCCACGGTGCCTTTAGCTTCCTGCATCAAGTGCGTCAGCTTTTCTGCTAGTTGCTGCGCACCAGCTTGCGAGGTTCCCGGATCGCAATACGCTTCTATCAACAATGCGGCATCAGCGTGGTCGGCAAACAATTCGATTTCACACACGCAGTCAGGAATTACTCCTGAACGCCCCGACGCCCACAAAGCAGCAATTGCCCGATTGATGAGGGGCGAACTGATCGGACATTGCTCGACCGGTAAAAATTCGTGCGATCGAAATCTGTAATAGCCCAGCGCAAACTCGGGCTCGCTCTGCACTTTCAAGCGTGTCCGGTTGCGATAACCCCATTCCGGCGATGGATGGACTTGGAGTTCGCAGGGTGGCTCAACCTTCGCAGTTCGCTTCAACGTTTCCCGCAGAATGCCAGCCTTGATTTCGAGCTGGTGGCGATCGTTCGCATGCTGGTAATGACATCCTCCGCAGCGCTGAAAATACGGACAGGCAGGCTCGATCCGCTCCCCTGAAGACTTGATCACTCGCTCAACCCGTCCGCGGGCAAATCCCGGCTTCTGTTCGGCAACTGCCACTTCAACCTGTTCCCCCTCAAGCACAAATGGCACAAAAACTGTCTTGCCAGGGCCGCGGTCGTCGGCCGGGAGCCGGGCAAGCCCGTCCCCGCCATAGACCAACTTTTCGATCTTCAGTTGCATTGATCTGGATTCTAAACGTCGGTCGGCTAGCCGGCTGCTCATGAAGAGCAGAATTCGCTCGATCGCCCGTCTCGCGATAGACTTGTTCGCTCGTGGATTCTCGTTCCAATCCGACACTGCGCGGCTCGGCGGTTGGGCTTTTTCTCTTTGATGTCTGCGAAGAGATGCGGCTTGACGAACTGGGCTCCATTCTGGGCGCTCGACGCTTAGGCGAAGGACTGAAGCACGCCGCCGCAGAGCAAATCTTTTTCGAGCGTCCTCCGGTCGTAGAAGACGCCCAGTTGCCCGGGAATCCCGAAACCCGGGTTCGGGTCAAGTATTACGACTACGGCGTGCTAAGCGTTCTGTTTGAATTTCCTTTTGCCGGAGAGTGGCAGGATTTGATCGCGCTATCTTGTCGCTGGATCTCCGAAACCGACTTGCAGAGCCGTGCTGAGGCCATCGCCAAAGAAAAAGTCGAGCGCACCCGCCGTGCGTTGATCAAGCCTTATGACCGGTGGCTCGGTGAGGACTATTTCATCTTTTTCATGCGGGAAATTTCCGGCAATCCAGCCGCGAGCCAGTTACTAGGCTCCTGTGGTCAGCAAATATCACAAGTCGTGCGCGGCGAAAATGCCACCCTGTCGGAAGGTGAGCGCAGCGAAGTCTTGCAGTCGGCGATGTCTTACTATCCGAATGATCTGGTGGTAGTGGGATGGAACGCGGCCTTTGTTTACGACTCCCTGGCTGCTTCGGAGACCACGCTCCAGCTTCTTGAATACGCCAATTCGCAGCTCCTGGAATTCCGCTACTACGACGACCTGCTCACGCACGAACTAGCGCGCGTGTACGACTCATTGGGAAAGAAGTCCACATTCATCGGACGCTGGCGGCTGCCCGGGGAAGCTTCGCGCTTGCAGACCGTCCTGCTGGACGTGACCGAGCTGACCGAGCGCGCCGACAATGCCATCAAGTTTTTGAGCGACATGTTCTCCGCGCGACTTTACCGTCTGGCCGCGAGCAAGATCGGGGTGCCCGATTACAAGAGCCTCACGCAAGAAAAGCTGCGGACCGCCGAAGACCTCTATCGCTTCCTGATCGACCAATTCCACCAGTCGAGGACCTTTATTCTGGAATCCGTGGTTGTGCTTATTCTGCTTATCGAACTGGTGTATGTGTTCCACGGGAAGATGTGAGGCGAGGAGACGCAGCGCTGTTCTGGGAATCATTCGTTTGCGTTGACTCATCTATCTTTAGAAGAGGAGCACGACTTTGCCCGAAAATATCTATGACGTTGCTGTGATTGGCAGCGGCCCGGCCGGATATACTGCCGCAATTCGCGCCGGCCAGTACGGACTGAAAACGGCCATAATCGAAAAAGATCCTTACCTTGGCGGCACTTGCCTTCACGTTGGCTGCATTCCGACCAAGGCCCTGCTGTTTAACGCCGAGCTTTGGGACCACCTGAAAGACGCAAAGGAATTCGGAATCGAGGGGGTCGGCTCACGAAAACTCAACTGGCAGGCTGTACAGGAGCGCAAATCGAAGATCGTCAACAAGCACGCCAAAGGGCTCGAGTTCCTGATGCGCAAGAATAAGGTCGAGACTGTGAAAGGTTTCGGCAAGCTCACCGGTCCGGCACAGAATGGCATCCACACGATCGAAGTCAAAGGCGAAGGCAAGGCTACCCAACTTAAGACGAAGAACATCCTTCTGGCGACTGGCTCTGAAGCCCGTATGATTCCAGGGCTAGAACCCGGTGATCGTGTTCTCTCCAACATTGAGATTCTGGAGCTGGGCACCGTTCCCAAATCGCTGGTCGTTGTAGGGGCAGGCGCTGTCGGTGTTGAGTTTGCCTCGATTTTCCGCTCATTTGATTGTGAAGTGACCGTTCTTGAGATGCTCCCTCGCATGGTCCCACTCGAAGACGAAGATGTCTCCAAAGAACTCGCCCGCGCTTATCGCAAGCGAAGCATTAACTTTCATGCCGGCGCCAAAGTTGAGAGAGTCGAGAAGACGCAGTCTGGAATCTCGGTCACATTCAGCGTGGATGGCAAGCCGCAAAAGATCGAAGCGGAAAAGATTCTGATCGCCATCGGTCGTAATCCGAACACCGACGGCGTCAGTTTGGAGAAAACACGCATTCAGTCCGAGCGCGGCTTCATCAAAACCAACGCATGGATGCAGACCGCCGAGCCTGGTATTTACGCCATCGGCGACATCGTGCTCGGCACGCCGCAACTTGCGCACGTGGGCGGGATGGAGGGCATTGTCGCAGTTTCGAAGATAGCAGGAAAGGAAGATCGACCCATCGATCCGCTGCGAATTCCAAATGTGACTTTCTGCCATCCGGAAATCGGCAGCGTCGGCCTGACCGAAGCGAAAGCCCGCGAACTGGGCCATGACGTGAAGGTTGGCAAATTTCCGTTTACCGCGAATTCCCGTGCGTCCATCGTCGGCGAACATGAGGGCTTTATCAAGATCGTCTCGGACGCAAGGTACGGTGAGATTCTGGGAGTGCATATCATCGGTCCGCAAGCGACGGAACTGATCGCCGAAGCCGTCACCGCCATGGAACTCGAAGCTACGGTCGAAGATCTGATGTGGACTATTCACGCGCATCCAACTCTCGCAGAGGCGATGCTGGATGCGTCGAACAGCGTGTATGGGATGGCAATTAATATGTAAATTCATGGCCACGGATTTGCAGGGATCACCACGGATAAACCACGATCCGCACTGCGTCAAAGTACCTCTGTGAACTCTGTGTCCTCTGTGGTGAAATGGTTTTGAATCTGTGTTGATCCGTAAAATCCGTGGCTAAGCCTTTGATCTCGGTTCTCCAAGTCGGCACGCTCGATTACACGACCGGCCTCCGCTTGCAAGAAAAGCTGGTGGCGCTTCGCAAAGAGAGCCGCATCGGCGATGTACTCCTTCTTCTGGAGCACACCCCGGTTATCACTCTTGGTCGCAACGCTAAAACCAAGAATATTGTCGCTTCGCCCGAACTCCTCGCCCAACGGGGCGTGGAAGTTCATGAATGCGATCGTGGAGGCGATGTCACTTTCCATGGTCCCGGACAGCTCGTCGCCTATCCAATTTTCGATCTCCGCGGCTTCCCGTCAGCAAATGTGGCCCGCAATACATTGGGCGCAGTCGAGTACGTCCGCCGTCTGGAAGAAGTCCTAGTCCGCACCTGCGCGGATTTCGGAATTCCTGCGAAGCGCGTTCCCGGATTGACTGGAGTGTGGACGGGCGAGGATGCCCGTCTCTCCACTGTCTCTGACGATGTGGTCACCCCCACGGCCCCTGCGCCCAATACTGCTCGTGTAGGGACGGGCGCCCTCGCCCGTCCGGCTGAGTCAAAGACTCAGCAACTCTCCGATGCCGCCGAATCCAAAATCGCCGCCCTCGGAGTGCACATTTCTCGCGGCGTCACCTCGCACGGCATCGCACTGAACGTGAATACCGACCTCAGCTTCTTCAATCTGATTGTCCCCTGTGGAATCACTTCCAAACCGGTCACATCAATGCAGAGAGAACTCAGTCGCGCGATTTCGCTGCAGGATGTTGCCCATGCGCTCTCCCGTAACTTCGGCACTGTTTTCACCAGTCAGATTCTTTGGCTCGAGAGCCTCGATGCCCTGCGCGGCACAAATCTGGGCGTTCCCATGCAAGCCCCCGAAAACCTTCGCCGCATCCACAGCGAAGACGACTCGGCCTGGGCCTGAGATTTTCACTTCCGCGTGCAAATCCTTTCCCTAGATTCTGATTGCATTAAGATGTCCGATACTGAATTACCGCAGGGGAGGACAGATGTACTCAATTGCACGCCGCAGTTTCCGCCGGAGATCGCTCGTCCAATCCACCCTCGTTCTGTCAGCCATGCTGCTGATACAGAGCTGTGGTGGAGGTTCTTCCGCTCCGCCTCCACCTCCTCCGCCACCACCACCTGCGGCTGCAACCCCGTCGTTCTGGCCAGGCGCCGGCACTTACAGCCCAACCCAGATCACCCTATCCGACATGACAGCGAATGCAACGATCTACTACACAACCGATGGCAGCACGCCGAACACGTCTTCGCTCAAGTACGTTGCTCCTATCGCAATCACGTCAAGCACCACCATCAAAGCTATGGCCACGGCTCCCGGTTTCTCGCCAAGTCTGATCACCGCCAGCATCTATACCGTTCCGGCGCAGAACGGCGTTGGATCTGCGGTTTCGATTGTGCTCACCACCGACGACCAGTCCCGCAAAATGCAGCCGCAGGCGGGCACAAACTTCACGACAGCTGCAAACGGTCAAGGCAGGGTGATTTACGTGGACCAGACGCAAACCTACCAGCCAATCGAGGGATTCGGGGCAGCGTTTACGGATTCGGCGGCATACCTGCTCAACGAGGTCGCCTCCCCAAAGTCGGCTTTGACCAGCACGATGAACGATCTGTTCACCCGCAACGGCAACGGAATCGGACTGAGCTTCATGCGCACCCCCATGGGCGCCTCCGACATCGCCCGCTCACAATATTCTTACGACGACAGCGGCGGCGCAGCCGACCCCACACTTGCCAATTTTTCCATCGCCCACGATCAGGCCGACGTCATTCCAATCATCCTGCAGGCACGCCAGCTCAATCCGCAGATGAAGCTGATGGCCAATCCGTGGAGCCCGCCCGGCTGGATGAAGACCTCTAACTCCATGGTCGGCGGCGCGCTTCAATCCAGCATGGACTCACCCTTCGCCGGATATTTTGTGAAATATCTGCAAGCCTACTCGGCCGCGGGCATCAGCGTGGACTACATCTCTCTGCAAAATGAGCCGCTATTCGTGCCCGGAAACTAATTCGTCCATGAGCTCCCCAAGCATCGCCCCGTCCCTAGCCGGACGCCTTCTCGGTTCCACTGCCAACAACTTTGTGATTGCAGAATGGCAGGACGCGGGCGGCATCTCTGCGCAGCCGCGTTGGATCGCGCCCCTGCACCTCCACCGGAGCGACGACGAAGCATGGTATGTGCTGGAAGGCGTGCTTCGAGTAAAAGTCGGCAACGAGGACCTGGAGCTGCGCGCTGGCTCCGGGGCGCTCGTGCCGCGCGGCACACCGCACACTTACTGGAATCCTGGTCCGGATCGCGTTCGTTATCTGCTGATCATGACCTCGCGAATTTACCAGTTGATTCAGGATATCCACGCCATGAGTGAGCGCACCCCAGCCACGCTGCGAGCCGTATTCGAGAAGCACGACTCCGAACTGCTAGGTTAATAAATACCGAGGGGTGCCCCATTTCTCGCATCCTTTGCGAGAAGTGGGGCCTTTCTCTGACCACTATCCAATCTTTGCCCTCACCTCGAGCCCGGAGTAGGATTATGAGTTCGCCCAGCGAATCATGAAGAAAAAAAATAAGATCGCGAAATCCGCGAAGCCGAGTCCCTCCAAGAACGGCTCAAGACGCGGCGTCCCCACGCTTCGCCAGCAGCGCACCTACTCCATCCCCGACCACCGCCTGGAGAAGCCGAGCTTCACCGTTCGCCAAACTCGGAAGGGTGACGAATGCTGTTATGAAATCTCCGGTGACCTCAACGCTCCCGTTCCGCCCATCCGCGATTCGAAGTACCTAAGCAAACAGCAATGCATCGAGATCTACCGCTGGATGGTGCTGAACCGCAAAATGGAGCAGGCGCTTGAGAATCTTTACAAGCAGGGAAAAGTAGTCGGCGGAGTTTATTTCGGACTCGGCCAGGAGGCCTGCTCCTGCGCCTCGGCCTACGCGCTCCGCAAAGATGACTGGCTCGCTCCTATGATCCGCAATCAGGGATCGCTGCTGGTCCGCGGCTTCGAGCCCCGCGACATGATGATGCAGTACATGGCCAAAGCCGATTCTCCAACCAAAGGTCGCGACGGCACTTCGCACTTCGGCGATATCTACAAGCGCAACGTCGTCTCTCCGATTTCCATGCTCGGAGATCTCATTCCCGTGATGGCAGGCGTCGCATTGGGCGCGAGGCTGCAAGGCCGCAACGTAGCGGTCATGACTTATATCGGCGACGGTGGGCAATCCACGGGCGTGACTTACGAAGGTATCAACTTCGCCGCCGTGCAGGACCTCGGCCTGGTGCTTTTCGTCGAGAGCAATCTCTGGGCCTACTCCACGCCTTCGGAAATGCAATACCGCGTGGAGGACCTTGCCGATCGCGCCATTGGCTACGGCATCCCTGGCGTCATCGTGGACGGAACCGACGCCTGCCAAATTTACGACGCGGCACATGAAGCCGTGGAGCGTGCCCATCGCGGCGAAGGGCCGACACTAATCGAAGCGAAGATGATGCGGATGAAAGGCCATGCCATTCACGATGCCGCAGACTATGTCCCCAAGCCAATGCTCGAGTACTGGCGTAAGCGCGATCCGATCACGCGTTTCGAAAACTATCTGCTGAATGTGAGGAAATGGCTGTCGCCCCAGGAGCACCAGAAGCTGATCGCGGATATCGAATCTTACCTGGAGAAGGAAAGAGAAGTTGCCGTGAACTCTCCCATGCCCGCGCCCGAAACTGCTGAAGGCGGTGTGTATTGCGAAGAGGGATGCCACCAGATCAAGCCGAAGTATGGAATGCCGAAATTGCGGGTCCCAAAATCAGTCGCTACTCGAAAGAAAGAAGAGGCGGCACTGCATTTCCAGTAGCTGGCCTCTGAAGCGATCGGGAAGGGCACGACTTTCAGTCGTGCCGTCAAGCAGTTGGGACCTCGAAGCGGCACGGCTGAAAGCCGTGCCCTTCCCGAATGTCGCGATAAGTCGCCGGAAGCCTGCAGCCAAATGTCACGCGGCCGCAATCCTCCGAATCAAGTCTTCCTGCTCACTCCGATTTTCCGCCCCGATCGTAAACGCGTCGAGTACGCCTAGCGACAGCGCATAGCGCAGCGCTTCATCCTGTCGGCTGCGCAGGTCTCCCGCGCCGAGGATTTTCATCCCTACAACGGCTTTACCTGAGGCCTTCATTTGCTTGAGCACGCCAATCACGGTCGCGGGATCGGCATCCATATTTGATTGAATTGGATTGATCCGCGCCAAGTCCACCTCCACCCACGGAGAATTCGCTGCCGCCCGCAGAGCCTCAATCGAGTGGCAGGAGCAGCCATGTGCCCGGATGACCCCCTTCTGCTTTGCCTCCGAAAGCACTTCCATCACGCCTTTGTAGCGTTCGGTCCAGTCACCCTCGGTAAGGCAGTGCATCAGAAAAACGTCCATGTAGTCGGTGCCCAGCTCTTTGCGAAATCGGTCCAAGTCAGCGCGCATTCCGGCCGGATCGCGGGCCCATGATTTCGTCAGCACCGTGACTTTGTCGCGCTGCACATGTTTGAGCGCCTCAGCCACATGAGGATGACTGCCATAGGAGTCTGCGGCATCGAAGAATCGCAGTCCATGGTCGTAGCCATTCAAAAGCATCTCAGACAGCCCTTTTATTCCGAGAGCAGTCTGGTGTGAGTGGTGCCCAACACCCACGGTGCCGGTGCCCATCGCTAGGCGGCTGGTGCGGATCGCCGTATTGCCAAGCACGACCGTGTCCGACGCGCTGACTTTCTTCGTAAGCTCTGGCATGGCCAGCGTCCGGCCAGTCATTTTCGACGTTAGCCAAGTGGCACCGGCTCCGTAGGCTGCGGTGGTGAGGAATTCTCTTCGCTTCATGGGAATCTCCTGGGCTGCAGCGTGTTAGACGTGCCGACAAGCTGTTTGGGATCGCTGGCGCGCCGGAAAAAGTATACTCGTCATTCTCACCCGGAGTTGCGCAATGCAGAAAGGCAGATCCTTTCGGCATGGGAAACCTCCTTAATTGGAGCCGAAATGGCTGTCCTTATACCCGCTCCAACTGCGCCACCGTGCGTTCGTTAACCACGTTCCCAGTATTCAGCGTTGAGGCCGGCTCGAAGAGCAGAATCCAGCATTCTTCTTCGGCTACGGGGCGGTGCTCAACTCTGCGCGGCACCACGATGAATTCGCCTTCTTCCAACCAAACATGGCGGTCGCGGAACTCCATGCGGAAGCGGCCTTTGACCACTAGAAACATTTCGTCTTCATTCTCGTGATGGTGGAAGACGAACTCGCCTTTCAGTTTGTCGAGTTTTACGTACTGACCGTTGAGTTCGGCGGCGATGTAGGGCTTCCAGTATTCGGAAATCTTCGCGAATTTCTCGGCGATGTTGACCTTGTCCATGATGCCTTCGTAGATGAAAATGTCAGGGAAAGGTCACAGACTTTGGAAATTGGGTGCAGCGAGCCTTCCAGGCCTGCGTTGGAGAGGCAGGAAAGCAATGGGCTTTAGCTCCTGCGGTACTTTCGCCCGGCGCCTGAGCGATCGGCAGCTGAAGCCCTCATCCATGTCACTTGGGAATGCGGGGCGGGAAGCTCCTGCTCGCCCCCGCACTCTAATATATCTTGATATATAAATGTGATATATATCATGATATAGACCTAAAAAAGGATGATCCATGCCGCGCACCGCAAAATTGTTTCGTAATGGCCGGAGCCAAGCCGTGCGTCTGCCCGTGGAGTACCGCTTCGAGGGGGCCGAGGTTTTTGTTCGCCGCGATCCGGCTACCGGGGACGTCATCCTATCGCGGCGGCCGGACTCCTGGAATGATTTCTTCGAATTGTTGAAGACGGTCGAGGTACCAGACCACTTCTTGTCAGATCGCAACGATACGCCTCCGCAGAAGCGGAAGCTTTTCTAATGGCCGTCCGCTATCTTCTGGATACAAATACCGCCAGCTATGTGATCAAGGGTAATTTCCCGCGAGTGCGAGAGCAATTAGTAGCGGTGCCCATGGCTGAGGTGGGAATTTCGGTCATTACAGAGGCTGAGTTGCTTTTCGGCCTCGCCCGCCTGCCTCAGGCGGTGTCGCTGAGGGTCGCCGTTGAGGAGTTTCTACTTCGGCTCAACGTGCTGCGGTGGGATTCGGTAGGGGCTAAGCACTACACCCAGCTACGCGCGGTTTTAGAGAAGAGAGGGCAGCCGATGGGCAACTTGGACATGATGATCGCCGCTCATGCTCTCGCCGTCGGGGCTGTGCTGGTCACTGGCGACCGAGTCTTCCGTCGAGTTGCAGGTCTCAAGATCGAGGACTGGAGCAAACCCGCCTGAGACTTCAGGCAGGCCGGACGAGCGAAAACGCCCGTCTCTTCACAACCAATTCGCAAAGAGCCGCCAGCTTGCGCTGAGGGCTCATGGCTAACTGCTGACTTACGAATTCTCGTACAACAATACGCCCTCGTTTTCCTTCGCATCTACCGGGCGGTAGAACAGCTTGTTGTCTTCGAGGAAGACTTCGATGAACGCAGGGCGCACGTTGATCGTTCCCTGGATCAGCGCCTCGGACAGCGGGTCTTCGATGTACTTTTGCAAGGCCCTGCGCAGCGGTCGCGCGCCATAGGTGCGGTCGATCAGCGTCTGGTTGAGGATCCACTTCTTGGCTTCGTCTGCCACCGTGACCGTGATGGCTTTCTGTGCCAAGTTCTGGTTCAACTGCGTGACCATTAGCTCCAGGATCTGGATCAGATCGTTCTCGCCGAGCGCGTTGAATATGATGACTTCGTCCAGGCGGTTCAGGAACTCAGGGTTGAAGGTGCGCTTGACCTCGCCCTTTACCAGTTCCTCGACCTTATCGGAGATCGCATCCTCCTTCGTGGACTGGAAGCCCAGTCCCTCGCGCTTCTGCAAGTACCGGGCGCCAATGTTCGAAGTCATGATGATGATCGTGTTCTTGAAGTCCACGGTGTTGCCGAGGCCATCGGTCAACTGGCCGTCTTCAAATACCTGCAAGAGGATGTTGAACACGTCCGGGTGCGCCTTTTCGATTTCGTCGAGCAGCACTACGGAATAAGGCGCGCGCTTTACACGCTCGGTGAGCTGGCCGCCCTCTTCGTAGCCGACGTATCCCGGAGGTGAGCCAATCAGCTTTGAGACTGAGTGTTTCTCCATGAACTCCGACATGTCGAAGCGGATTAGAGATTTCTCGGTGCCGAACATGAACTGCGCCAACGTGCGTGCGACTTCGGTTTTACCCACGCCCGTGGGTCCGAGAAAGAGGAACGAGCCGATTGGCCGGTTCGGGTTTTTTAGCCCGGCGCGGCTGCGGCGGATCGCGCGTGACAGCGCGCTGATGGACTTATCCTGCGAGATCACACGCTTGTGCAGCTCTTCTTCAATACGTAGCAGCTTTTGGGTTTCTTCTTCTTTAATGGAAGTGATGGGTACACCGGTCCAGCGCGAGACAACATCT
>WNGG01002719.1_pt1 | contig 22988 bp, 20 predicted proteins | sample 5400661 | NCBI WGS metagenome assembly WNGG01 (sample SAMN13153372, study PRJNA577476) | soil metagenome | isolation source: 100 cm soil or saprolite under Garry oak tree replicate 1 | place: USA:California | collected 2016-06-15
AGGATTCTGCGTTTCTCATCCGTCATGCGCGCTCATTGTTGGAGCATGATCCTTCCCGACCTGCCTTCGCCCGCCGGAGCATCAAACGAAAGTGCAAACGGTTGCCCAGGGCTTCGCGCAGGCGGGAAACCGGTATCCACTTTTCGGGATCATGCTTTAGCAAATGGCGCGCGGCGTCGCGACACGGCCGGCGCCTCGGCAGCGCTTTCTTGACAGGACCGGCGCGGAAAGCGAAGAACGTCGGTTCCTTGCCGCAACGGGATCAGCAATGACGAGCGAACGACAACCGGTTGCGTTCGGCGACCTGCGCGGCTGGATCGCGGCGCTCGATGGCGCCGGCGAATTGCAGCGCATCGACGCCGAGGTCGATTGGAACATCGAGCTCGGCACCATTGCGCGCTTGGCGCAGGGCGCGGGCACCGGACCCGCGCTGTTGTTCAGCAATATCCGCGACTACGGCGCCAATGCGCGGTGCCGTCAAGTTTTCACCGGCGGACTGTCCAGTGCGCGGCGTGTCGCCATGATGCTGGGCCTGCCGCCCGACACCCATCCGCGCGAACTGGTCAAGCTCGGCCGCACCGTTCTGTCGCAAAGCCTGCCGCCCAAAATCGTCAAGACCGGGCCGGCCAAGGAGAACGTCGTCAAGGGCGACGATATCGATCTCTACGAATTCCCAGTGCCGCAATGGAACAGAGCGGACGGCGGCCGTTACATCATGACCTATGGCGGCGTCGTCACCAAAGATCCGACCAGCGGCGTAATGAATGTCGGTATCTATCGCGGCATGATCGGCGGCAAGGATCGCATTCCGATCCTGATGTGGCGCGCGCAGCACATCGGCCATCACGTCACCGCGTGGCAACAGGCCGGCCACAAGGAAATGCCGATTGCGGTCGCGATCGGCTGGGAGCCATCGCTCGGCTTTGTCGCCGGCTCGCCGGTGCCGAAAGGGCTTTGCGAATACGACGTGATCGGCGCCATCCGCGGCGCGCCGGTCGAACTGGTCAAATGCGAAACGGTTGACCTCCACGTGCCTGCCAGCGCCGAGATCGTGATCGAAGGCTATCTCGGCCTCGAGCCTTCGACCTTCATGATGGAAGGCCCGTTCGCCGAAGTCACCGGCTATGTCGCCGGCGACCGTTCGCCCAAGCCGACCATTCGCGTCACCGCCATCACCCATCGCAAGGACCCGATCCTGCGCGGCACGATCGAAGGCTCGATGCCGGGCTGTTATTCCGAGAACGGCATGTGCTCCTCGATCATGCGCGCGGCGACCGCGTGGAACGTGCTCGATCGCGCCGGCGTGCCCGGCATCACCGATGTTTGGTGCCCGCCGGTCCAGGCCGGCGTCAATATCGTGGTGCAGATCAAACAGAGCTATCGCGGCCAGGCCAAGCAAGTGGCCAATGCGCTGTGGGGCAGTTCGGCCGGACACGTGCGTTACAAGCACGTCACCGTGGTCGACGACGACATCGACATTCACGACTACGCCGCGGTCGATTGGGCGATCGCCTATCGCGTCAATGCCGGCGAGGACGACATCGTCATCATGCCCGCCACATTCGGGCTGGGGCTCGATCCATCGACGCGCAAGCGCGATCGCAACACCTCGCTGTTCGGCACCGGCAAATGGAATCGCATGCTGATCGATGCCACCATGAATCTCGATTACGATCCCGATCCCGAATTCGACGGCGCGCGGTTTCCGCCGCTGGTCTGGCCGGCGGCGGAAGATATCGACGCAGTCAAAGCGCGCTGGAGCGAACTCGGCCTCGACAAACCGAGGCGGAAGTAGCGCGCGGGAAAGCGAGCGCGCCGGCCTGTTGAACGCTCGACAAAGCAAAGCCCGATGTTCGAAAATTTCACTCGCACCGAAATCAAAACAAGCGGCGCGCGCATCGTCACGGTATACGGCGGCAAGGGCCCGCCGCTATTGCTCATGCACGGCAATCCGTTCAGTCATTTATCGTGGCATAAATTCGCGCCACGCCTGGCGGAAGAATTCACGGTGGTGGCGACCGATTTGCGCGGCTACGGCGATTCCGAGAAGCCGCCGGGCAGCGCCGACCACTCCAATTATTCCTTTCGCGCCATGGCGGGCGACCAGATCGAGGTCATGGCGGCGCTAGGGCATGAGCGTTTCTACGCCGCCGGACACGATCGCGGCGCACGCGTGCTGCATCGCATGTGCCTCGATCATCCCGAAAAAGTAGCGCGCGCCGCCATTCTCGACATCATCCCGCAGCATTATTTGCTCAACAATGTGACACGCGCTTGGGGAACGTTCTCGTGGCACTGGTTCTTCATGATCCAGCCGTACGATTTTCCCGAGCGCCTGATGGGCGCCGATCCCGACTATTTCATCGAGAAGAAACTCGCCAAGACCGCGCAGGGCTTGAGCTTCTTCGATCCGCGGGCGCTTGCGGAATACAAACGCTATTTCCGTAATCCCGCGACCATCCACGCCATGTGCGAAGATTATCGCGCCACCCATGGCGTCGATCTCGACATGGACACTGAGGATTTCGCGGCGGGACGAAAGATCAATTGTCCGGTGCTGTTGTTATGGGGCGCGACCGGCGGCGTCGGCCGCAATCACAAGCCGGAAGAAATCTGGCGGCGTTATGCGAGCGACATTCGGGGCGCCAAGGCGCTGCCCTGTGGACATTATTTATCCGAGGAAGCGCCGGACGAAACCTATCAGGAACTGCGGGGATTTTTTGTTGGTGGCGAGCTTAAGCAATAACCGAGCGGTCAGCTAAATGCCGCTCGTCCCCGCGAAAGCGGGGACCCAGCACTGGATTTCCCGCTTGCGCGGGAATGAGCGGTGATAGCAAGCCTCTCAGCTTGCAACCGGCGCCGGCGCGTCGAGAAAATTCTTCATCGCGTACCACAGGAGCTGACGATTTTTGCTGAAGGCCTGGCTGTGCGCCGTGTTCGGCAGGATGACGTATTGGCGGTCGCCGTTCGGCAACCGGCGAAAGAACTCAAGCAGATCGTCATCGGTGGAATTGCCGTCCCATTCGCCGCGCGTCATCAGAACGGGCGAGAGCACTTTGGCTGGATCGACCAGCGGCAGGTTCACGGCCATGTCGACATATGTTCCGCTCGGCACGCTGTCGCCGTATTCAAGCTCTTTGGCGACAAGCGTGTCGACCATGGCCGGATCGTAGAGACTCGGATGCCCGTCGCGGGTGAATATCGAACGGATCATCGCGGCATCGCGCTTGCGGCGCGGATTGGCGCGCAGCTCGGCGATGCGTTCTCTGCGGCGTTCGATTTCCGCCGCGCCATTTCCCTTATAGGTGAAGGCGGTCAGAATGAGTCGATCGACGGCTTCCGGCACCGTTTGCGCAAATGCGGCGGCACGAATGGCGCCCGACGATTCGCCGAACAGGTGAACCTTACGCTGGCCGGTCTTGTCTTGCACGACCGCCATCGCCGCCTTGAGATCTTCGACCCCGCTGGCGATGTCGGAATTGCTCGAGGTCTGCGAAGAGCGGCCATAATTCTCATGGTCCATGGTCCAGACGTCGAAACCGTAACCGACGAAAGCGTTCATCATGGAGTAATCGGCGCCTGGGACATCCAGATCGAAGCTCGACCGCGCCGACAGCGACGAGCCGTGCACCAGAAACAAAACCGGAAGCGGCTTATCGGGCCAGCCTCCGAGTTTGCCGGGCCACTTGCGATACATCGCAAGCTTCACGCCGCCTTTATCCGCCCAATAACCCTGGCTCCAAACATCCCAGTCCGCGCCTGCCCGGGCCTGGGCAGGCGCAATGCCCGAACCAAGACCGGCGCTCAAGCCGGCGCTAAATGCTGCGCCAACACCCAAACCGGTCCGGGTGAGCAGCGTTCGTCGGGCAATGTGGCGATTAGTCATTTCGTGTCCTCGATTAGCACGGGTAAGTTGTCATGACTTATTGGCGGTGAGCCATTATCTCTAGGTCGGCGACTGTTCTGGCCCGCGTGGCCGCAGTGCAGCAAAGGCGAGGCTTAGGTCAAACGCAAGCTGGCACTTGCCAGTCTCGCGCCCGGCCGTGACATTTGCTAGTGGGGCGACGACAAGCGTGCGATTCCGAACTTCGTAACCTCGTTACTGTCATAATCTATGTGACTTCATCTATGCGATTTGGCGGAACGAGCAGGCTTTAGAAAGGCGGAACGGAACTCGTGATGGATGCGCAAGCAGCCGATCCGGAGCGCAGCATCTTAAAGCGCCTGCGCGGGACCGCGCACTATTTCGACAGCAGAGTCGGCCTTAGTCGTATCGGCCTCGTGGTGAGCCTGACCATCATCGCAGTGGCCGTGGTGGTGCTGTACCACATCCTGCGCGAGATCGATCCCGACGAGCTAATCGACGCGATCGAGGCAACCAACTGGCGCACGTTCTTGATCGCCGGCCTGTTCGTTGCCGCCGGTTACCTCACGCTCACCTTTTATGACTTGTTTGCTCTGCGCACGATCGGCCGCTCGGAAGTGCCTTACCGCGTCGCCGCGCTCGCCGGTTTCACCAGCTATGCCGTCGGGCACAATGTCGGCGCCAGCGTGTTCTCTGGCGGCGCGGTGCGCTACCGCATCTATTCCGGCTGGGGATTAAGCGTCATCGAGGTTACCAAAATCTGTTTCGTCGCTGGCCTGACGTTCTGGCTCGGCAATGCGACCGTGCTCGGTCTCGGCATCCTGCGGGCGCCGCAGGCGGCGCGCGCACTCGATCAACTGCCGCTGTGGACCAACCGCCTGCTCGCGATCATCATCCTGGCTTTGCTCGCGGCTTATGTCGCATGGGTCTGGGTCAAGCCGCGCGTGATCGGCCGCGAAGGCTGGCAGGTGACGTTGCCCGGCGGGCCGCTGACGCTTTTGCAGATCGCCATCGGCATCGTCGATCTCGGCTGCTGCGCCGCCGCCATGTACATGCTGGTGCCCGACGAACCGAATCTCGGCTTTGTCACGGTGGCTGTGATTTTCGTCGCCGCGACGCTATTGGGCTTTGCCAGTCACGCGCCCGGCGGGCTCGGCGTGTTCGATGCCGCCATGCTGGTCGCGCTGTGGCAATTCGACAAAGAGGACCTGCTTGCCGGCCTGTTGTTGTTCAGATTGCTGTACTACATCGTTCCTTTCGTGCTCTCATTAGCGGTGCTGGGCGCCCGCGAAATTCTGCTCAGCCGTGGCATGCGCCGGCTTCCTGTTGCGGCATCGCCGCCGCTCGGCGATACCGATGCGCGCATTCGCAGGACATCGGATCTGCCATAATCCGGCGGCGTTCGCGCTAGTGTCCCGATTCCGAAGTTCGCAAGTGTTTGCGGCGCCTCTGATGCGAACTTCGAAATCAAAGGGACACCAGCAAATTTATGATTCTGGTGTGGGTTTTGGATTTGAAGTTCCTATCCGAGCCAGCCGCTTAATCGTAGGAACTTCAAATCCACCACACTGGCCGCGAGGGATGTCATGACCCTGGCCGAGAATCGAGCACCTGTCAGCGCCAAGCGCTGGCGTGGCGGCGTTGTGATCGCTGCCGCGGCGCTCGTATTCACAGTTTTCGCCGCTGCCGGGGCGCTGCCGTTTGCCTATGCGATAGCGGGCTTTGCCGTCGTCGCGGCCGCGGTTGCGGTTACATTGCGCTCGACACAAGAACACGACCGCTTTGCCCAGCCAACCGCCAATGTGCAAACCGGCGACGATTTGCTGCGCACACTGGTCGCCGGCTTGCCAGATCCGGTCGTCGCGCTCGACCGTGATGGCCGCGTGCTCGCGCTCAACGATCGCGCGCGCTCTCTCGCGCCGGCGCTGCGGCAGGACGAGCCGGTTTCGTTCGCGCTGCGCATGCCGGAACTACTCGAGGCGATCGGCCGCGCGGCCAAGGAGGGCGAGGAGCAGCGTGTCATCTATTCCGAGCGGGTGCCGCTCGATCGCTGGTACGAGACGGTGGTGACGCCGGTCAAACGCGACGATAAAGCGCGCGTCCCTGACCTCGTTCTCATGACGTTTCACGACCTCACGCCGTTACGCCGCGTCGAGGAAATGCGCGCCGACTTCGTCGCCAATGCGAGTCATGAATTGCGCACGCCGCTTGCCTCGCTGCTGGGCTTCATCGAAACCTTGCAAGGCTCAGCCAAGGAAGATCCTAAAGCGCGCGAGCGATTTCTCTCGATCATGCAGGAGCAGGCGCGCCGCATGGCGCGCTTGATTGACGATCTTTTGTCGCTGTCGCGCATCGAGCTCAATGCGCATCGCCGTCCCGACACGCCGGTCGATCTGGTGCCGATCATCCGTCAAGTGTCCGATGGGTTGGAGACGCTGGCGCGCGATCGCGGCGTCGCCGTGAACATCGACAGCGCCGGCGCGTTGCCGGTGCTCGGCGATCACGACGAATTGGTCCGCGTTTTTGAAAACCTGGTCGAGAACGCGCTCAAATACGGCGCCGCCGGGCGGCGGGTCGAGATCAAGCTCGGCGTCGGATCGTCAGCGGAAGGCGAGTCGGAAGCGCGGGTCAGCGTTCGCGATTACGGCCCCGGCATCGCGCCCGAACATATGCCGCGGCTGACCGAACGGTTCTACCGCGTCGATGTTACCGAAAGCCGCGCCCAAGGCGGCACCGGGCTCGGACTTGCGCTCGTCAAACACATTCTCAATCGCCACCGCGGCCGGTTGACGATCGACAGTGCGCCCGGTGCGGGCGCCACTTTCACCGTTCACCTACCCACCGCGCCGGCCGCGCTTGCGCGATAAATGATCGCGTTTTCAAGGCTTTGTCCTGTCATCTGACTGTCACGCAATCTTCATAGAACGGCTATGCGCCAGCCCTAACGGTGCGGCTGCTGCAGCTCCGCCTAGCTAGGGCAAGCCTCGATGCAGCGTTCTGACAGACGGCTACCGAACCGCCCAATAACCGCGTCCGTCACACGTGGGACGGTAGCTCGTCGCACCGCATTCCAGTCACAGGAGAGAGCACAGTGAAACATCTCAAGACCATTGCCGTCGCCGGCTTCCTGGCCGCGGCGATTCTGCCCGCCGCTGCCGACGACATTTCCGGCGCCGGCGCCACGTTTCCCTATCCGATCTATGCCAAGTGGGCCGACGCTTATAAGAAAGAGACCGGCATTGGTCTGAATTATCAATCGATCGGCTCAGGCGGCGGGATCAAACAAATCGAGGCGCGGACCGTCACGTTCGGCGCCACCGATGCACCGCTCAAGGGCGAAGATCTCGACAAGAATGGTTTGGTGCAGTTTCCGATGGTCATGGGCGGCATCGTGCCGGTCATCAATCTCGACGGCGTCAAAGCCGGCGAGCTCGTGATCGACGGGCCCACGCTCGCCAAGATCTTCCTCGGCGACATCAAGACCTGGGACGACGCCGCGATCAAAAAGCTCAATCCGAGCGCCCAGCTGCCGTCAACCGCAATTGCCGTGGTGCATCGTTCCGACGGGTCCGGCACCACGTTCAATTTCGCCTATTACCTTTCGCAAGTCAGCGACGATTGGAAATCCAAGGTCGGCTTCAATACTTCGGTCGAATGGCCGGTCGGCATCGGTGCCAAGGGCAACGAAGGCGTCTCGAACAATGTCGGCCAGACCAAGGGTTCGATCGGCTATGTCGAATACGCCTATGCTCTGCAGAACAAGCTTGTCTTCACCAAAATGGTGAACAAGGACGGCAAGACCGTCGCCCCGACCAGCGAAGCGTTCCAGGCTGCTGCCGCCAACGCCAATTGGAATTCGGTGCCGGGCTATGGCGTGATCCTCGCCAACCAGGCGGGCGCTACCTCCTGGCCGATGACGGCTGCGACTTTCATCCTTATTCCCAAGCAGCCTCAAGACGTCGCAGCGGCGACTGCAGCGCTCAAGTTTTTCGCCTGGGCCTATGCCAAGGGCGGCAAGATGGCCGAGGAACTCGATTACGTGCCGATGCCGGCCAAGGTGGTCAGCGAGATCGAAGCGATGTGGGCCAAGTCCATCGTCGGCAGCGATGGCAAGCCGTTGCACGTGACCTCGAATTGACGCCTCACGCACCACGCCGTGCGCTCCCGCGGAACGCCCGGCTTCCATCCACCGGCCCGTCGCGCAAGCCTCTTGTGCGACGGCCGGCCGCCCGTTTGAGTGCAGGCTCCCGCGCCGAGGCAAAGGAGCGTCGTGATGGATCCCTCGGGGAGGCGATCCGTGACTGATTTCGCAATTCAAGGGCGCGGGCTGTTTGCGGCCGCGGCCGGTAGCCGCGCCAAGGTGCTCGACCGGCTCCGGCTCGGCGATGCCGTGTTCCGGCAATTGACGCGCGCGTCAGCCCTGGGTGTATTGATCCTGCTCAGCGCCGTCATCTTTTCGCTGGTCAAAGGTTCGATTCCCGCGCTGCAGACATTCGGTTTCGGTTTTCTTCTCAGCGAGCGCTGGAATCCCGTCACCGAAAACTTCGGCGCCTTGCCTGCGATCTACGGCACCGTCATTACATCTTTCATCGCCATGCTGATCGCGGTGCCGATCGGCCTGATGATCGCTTTCTTTCTTACCGAACTATGCCCGCAATGGCTGCGGCGGCCGATCGGGACTGCCATCGAATTGCTCGCGGGAATTCCGAGCATCATCTACGGCATTTGGGGCTTGTTCGTATTTGCTCCCTTTCTCCAAGAAACCCTGCAGCCGTTTTTGATTAATACGCTTGGCAACGTGCCGGGCGTCGGATCGCTGTTCGCCGGGCCGCCCTACGGCATCGGCATGCTCACTGCGGGGCTGATTCTCGCCATCATGGTCCTGCCGTTCGTCACCTCGATATCGCGCGATGTCTTTGAGGCAGTTCCCGCGGTGCTCAAGGAAGCCGCCTATGGCATCGGCTGTACGAAGTGGGAGGTCACGCGCAACGTGGTGCTTCCCTATGCTCGGGTCGGCGTCATCGGCGGCATTATGCTCGGGCTGGGTCGCGCGCTCGGCGAGACCATGGCGGTGACCTTTGTCATCGGCAATGCGCACCGGATCTCCGCGTCGCTGCTCGCCCCCGGCACCACGATTTCCGCCACCATCGCCAATGAATTCACCGAGGCCGTCGGCGATCTCTATACCTCCGCTTTGATCGCGCTCGGCCTCATTCTGTTTGTCATCACTTTCATCGTGCTGGCGATTGCGCGCTATCTGCTGTCGCGCATCGAGCGCCGGATCGGGTGATCCCCATGGCGGAGCAGATTTTGGCGGAACAGATTTTAGAATCCCGCTACAAACGCCGCCGGCGGCGAAATGCCACCGCGACGATCTTGGCGCTGGCCGCCACGATGGTCGGCCTTGGCTGGCTGGTGCTGATCCTGGGCGCGCTGTTGTGGCAGGGCTTTTCCGGTCTGTCGGTGGCAGTATTTACCGAAATGACCCCGCCGCCCGGCGCGGCCGGCGGCCTGCTCAATCCGATCTTCGGCAGCCTCATACTCACGGCGATCGCGGTGGCGATCGGCACCCCTATCGGTATCCTGGCCGGCACCTATATGGCCGAGTATGGCCGCCATGATGTGCTCACCTCGGTGGTGCGCTTTATCAATGACATCTTGCTGAGCGCGCCGTCGATTGTCGTTGGCCTCTTCATCTACGAAGTGATGGTCGCGCCGATGGGGCACTTCTCCGGACTGGCCGGCGGCGTGGCGCTCGCCGTATTGGTCATACCGGTTGTCGTGCGTACCACCGAGGACATGTTGACACTGGTGCCCAACGCTCTGCGCGAAGCGGCGACCTCGATTGGCCTGCCGCGTTCGCTGACGATTACGCGGATCTGTTATCGCGCGGCGCGCGCCGGCATGCTGACGGGTGTGCTGCTTGCGGTGGCGCGGATCAGCGGCGAGACCGCGCCGCTGTTATTCACTTCGCTGAACAACCAGTTCTGGAGCAGCAATCTCAACGCGCCGATCGCCAGCTTGCCGATCGTGATCTTCCAGTTCGCGCTAAGCCCCTATAAAGATTGGCAGTCGCTGGCCTGGACCGGTGCCCTCATCATCACTATGGCAGTGCTGGCCTTGAGCATCTCCGCGCGCGCCCTTATCGCAACGGGAAAACAGTCATGAACGTGAGTGCTTCCGTCGCCGTTCCCGCCGTAGCTCACACGCCAAGCGATCAGTCGCGTTTGGCCGAGAAAGTTACGATCCGCGACCTCGACTTCTTCTACGGCGACTTCAGGGCGCTGAAATCGGTCAGCCTGCCGCTCTATGAGAACAAGGTGACGGCGTTCATCGGTCCGTCCGGCTGCGGCAAGTCGACTTTACTGCGCGTGCTCAACCGCATGTACGATCTCTATCCGCGCCAACGCGCCACCGGGGAAGTCTGGTTCGACGGCGGGAATATCCTGTCAGCGAAGCAGGACCTCAATTTGCTGCGCGCGCGCATCGGCATGGTGTTCCAGAAGCCGACGCCATTCCCCATGTCGATCTATGAGAACATTGCGTTCGGCATCAGGCTGTACGAGAAACTGCCAAAATCGGAACTCGATGGCCGCGTGGAGACCGCGTTGCGCCGCGCTGCGCTTTGGGAAGAGGTCAAGGACAAGCTAAACGCCAACGGGCAGAGCCTGTCCGGCGGCCAGCAGCAGCGGCTGTGCATCGCGCGCACGGTCGCGGTGCGGCCTGAGGTGATTCTATTCGATGAGCCGTGCTCGGCGCTGGATCCGATTTCCACCGCCAAGATCGAGGAGCTGATCGACGAATTGACCGACGATTACACGATCGTGATCGTTACCCATAACATGCAACAGGCGGCGCGTGTTTCGGAGTTCACGGCGTTCATGTATCTCGGCGAGCTGATCGAATTCGACCCGACGAGCAAAATGTTCACCGCGCCGCAGGAGCAGCGCACCCAGGACTACATCACCGGCCGCTTTGGATAATCCAGATGACCGAACTCACCACGACAAGAATCGACCACACCGCCAAAGCATTCGATACCGATCTGCAGGAGATCACCCGCAAGGTCGCCGAAATGGGCGGTCTCGTGGAGCGCCAGATCGCGGATGCGGTTCAGGCTCTGGTTCACCGCGATGTTGAACTGGGCGAGCGCGTGATTTCGCTCGATCCCACTGTCGATGGCCTGCAGCGGGAGGTCGAGGAAAAATGCATCCTGACCATCGCTCGGCGCCAGCCGATGGCGGTCGATCTGCGCGAATGCGTCGGCGCCATGCGCGTCTGCAACGACCTGGAGCGGATCGGCGATCACGCTAAACATATCGGCAAGCGCGTTGTTGCACTCGACGGCGATTTCCATCCGCAGAAGGTGATCCGCGGCGTCGAACATATGTCGGCGCTGGTTCTGGCCGAGGTCAAGCAGGTGCTCGACGCCTATGCGAGCCGCGATCTGCAGTCGGCGCTCGCGGTGTGGAATGGCGATGAACAAGTCGATTCGATGTGCGTTTCGCTGTTCCGCGAGCTCCTCACCTACATGATGGAAGATCCGCGGAACATCACGCTCTGCATGCATCTGATGTTCTGCGCCAAGGACATCGAGCGCATGGGCGACCATGCCACCAACATCGCCGAGACCGTCTATTACATGGTCGAAGGCCGTCCCATCACTGACCAGCGTCCTAAGGGTGACACTACGAGTTTTCCGGCAGGCGCACTGCAAAAATAGGAGACCGGGTTGGGAGCGAACATCCTGATCGTGGAAGACGAGGAGCCGCTCATCACGCTCTTGCGCTACAACCTCGAAGCCGAAGGCTACGAGGTTGACGCGGTCGCAAGAGGTGATGACGCCGACACCCGGCTGAAGGAAACTGCGCCCGATCTCGTGGTTTTGGATTGGATGCTGCCCGGCCTGTCCGGCATCGAATTGTGCCGCCGGCTACGCGCCCGGCCGCAGACCCAGTCGCTACCGATCATCATGCTGACGGCGCGCGGCGAGGAGAGCGAACGCGTGCGCGGCCTCGCAACTGGCGCGGACGATTACATCGTCAAGCCATTCTCGGTGCCGGAACTGCTGGCGCGGGTGCGCGCGCTATTGCGGCGCGCCAGTCCGGAACGCGTTGCCCTGGTGCTGACGATCAGCGACCTCGAACTCGATCGCGAGAAGAAGCGCGTCTCGCGCGCCAACCAACCGGTCGATCTGGGCCCGACCGAGTTCCGCCTCCTCGAATATCTAATGGAGCGGCCGGGGCGGGTGTTTTCCCGCGAGCAGCTGCTCGACGGCGTCTGGGGCAGCGATGTCTATATCGACGAGCGCACGGTCGACGTGCATGTCGGGCGCTTACGCAAGGCGCTCAATCGCGGTCACGCGACCGATCCGATCCGCACCGTCCGCGGCGCCGGTTATTCGCTCGACGATCGGTTCGGCAAGCCGGCGTGACAGTCGCAGGCCGGCAATGTTAGCGCCGAGCCTCAGCGCATCGGCCGTTTGTCGCGCCGCCGTTCGCCGGCAGGCTGATAAGCAATCCGCGAGTGATAGGCGCAATACGGCAAGCCGGTTACCGTGTTGCCGCCACAGAAAAAGAAGTCGTTACTGCCGGGATCGCCGACCGGCCAGCGGCAGGTTTGTTCGTTGAGTTCCAGAATGGTTCGGCGCTGGCCGATTGGAATGATGTTGTCGATCAGCTCCGGTTCGGCCTCCAGCTCGAAATCGTAAGCATGCGCCAATGCCGTATTGCCGCGGATCGATGCGCGGCCGATGCGCAGCATATGCGACGGCGAACGCGGCTTGCGCGGCCGCGGCGATGCGCTCGAACTGCTCTTGGCGCGGCCGGACAGCCCGAGCCGATGCACTTTGCCGATCACGGCATTGCGCGTGATGCCGCCGAGCTCGGCGGCAATCTGGCTGGCCGACAGACCATCAGCCCATAGCTTTTTTAGAAGCTCGACCCGCTCGTCTGTCCACGACATGCTCAACCCTCCTTGAACCTGTCGACAAAGTCGTTGCGAGAATCCCCCCTCGCGTCAGGCAGCGAGTCGCCGCCCAACACGCACTCAACCACAACGCTTTAGAAGACTGTCCGCCGCACGAGATGTCGTACTAGACAATCAAAAGGCTACAATATGGCTGGAGTCTGACGCAAGACTCGCGCTGCTTGCGTCCACACATTCCTGCACGCGTGTGGATGAACTGGGTACAAATGGGGTCCGCATCGCGCAATTATCGTGTGTTGACAGTAAGGCGCGCCGAAATAGAATGTTACTGCGTGCCGCCCGGAGAGGCGGCACATTTTGTTTCAGCTGCGCCGCTTACTGCCGTGCGGCCTTCGCGGATCGTGCCGTGACATCGCATCTAATGGCGACCTTTGCGCGTGTCGACCTCGCCTTCGAGCGGGGCGAAGGCGTATGGCTCGTGACCAAGGACGGCGAACGCTATCTCGATTTTACTTCCGGCGTCGCCGTGAACGCGTTGGGCCATGCGCATCCGCATCTCGTCGCCGCGGTCACCGAGCAGGCACAGAAGCTCTGGCATGTGTCCAATCTCTACGAGATTCCCGAAGCCGAACGCGTTGCGCAGCGGCTGTGCGCCGCAAGCTTTGCCGATGTCGTGTTCTTCTGCAATTCCGGCGCCGAGGCGGTTGAAGGCGCAATCAAAACGGCGCGGAAATATCAGGCGGTGAGCGAGCAGCCCGAACGCTACCGCATCATCACGTTCGAGGGCGCTTTTCACGGCCGCACGCTGGCGACGCTCGCTGCCGGCGGACAAAAAAAATACCTCGAAGGCTTCGGCCCGGTGGTCGAGGGTTTCGATCAGGTTCCGTTCGCCGATCTGACGGCGGTCAAAAAGACAATCGGCGCGCAAACTGCGGCCATCATGATTGAGCCGCTGATGGGCGAGGGCGGCGTGCGCAGCGTTGAGCCCCGCTTCCTGCGCGCGCTGCGCGAACTCTGCGATCAGAATGGGCTGCTGCTGATCTTCGACGAAGTTCAAAGCGGCATGGGCCGCACCGGCGAACTATTTGCCTACCAGCGCACCGGCGTCGCCCCCGACATCATGGCGCTTGCGAAAGCGCTTGGCGGCGGCTTTCCGGTCGGCGCTGTCCTGGCCACCAACGAGGCCGCCAAGGGCATGACCGCCGGGACGCACGGCTCGACATTCGGTGGCAATCCGCTGGCGATGAGCGCCGCCAATGCGACGCTCGACATTATGCTGGCGCCGGGCTTTTTCGACCACGTCAAAAAGATCGGCATCCTGTTCAAACAGCGTTTGGCTGAGATCAAAGACCGTTATCCGTCATTGATTGCCGAAGTCCGGGGCGATGGCCTCCTGGTCGGCTTGCGGGCAATCGTTCCCGCCGGCGAACTGGTCAATGCAATCCGCGCCGAGAAGATGCTGACAGTAGCGGCAGGAGACAATGTCGTGCGCTTGCTGCCGCCGCTGATTATTAGCGAACAGGAAATGGCCGAGGGCGTTGCGCGGCTCGATCGGGCCTGCGCGCGGCTCAGCGGCAGCAAAGCGCCGTCCAGCGCCTCTCCGCGGCGCAAAGAGGGGGCCGCCGGATGAAGATCATCCGCCACTTCCTCGACTTGATAGAGGTCCCCGCCGCCGATTTGCGCGGCATGATCGAAACCGCCCGCGCGATCAAATCGCGCCGCGACCGCAGCGAACGCCTGCTCGCCGGCAAGACGCTGGCGATGATCTTCGAGCGGCCCTCGACCCGCACCCGCGTCTCGTTCGAAGTCGCCATGCGCCAGCTTGGCGGCGACGCCATGCTTTTGACCGCCGAAGAGATGCAGCTTGGCCGCGGCGAAACACTGGCCGACACCGCCCGCGTGTTGTCGCGCTATGTCGATGCGATCATGATCCGCATGCTCAATCCGGCCGCGGTCAGCGAACTGGCGCGCCATGCCACCATACCTGTAATCAACGGCCTGACGCGGTACTCGCATCCGTGCCAGGTGCTCGCCGACGTCATGACCTTCGAGGAACATCGTGGTCCGATCCGCGGCCGGACCGTCGCCTGGACCGGCGACGCGACCAACGTGCTGACGTCATGGATGCATGCGGCGGCGCGCTTCGATTTCAATCTGCGCGTGGCGACGCCTGTGGAATTGGCGCCAAAGAAGCCTCTGATCAAATGGATCAAATCCTCTCGCGCACCTATCACGCTTGGCACCGATCCCGATGAGGCCGTGAGAGGCGCCGACTGCGTCGTTACCGACACCTGGGTTTCCATGGGCGAGCGCAATGGCGCGCGTCGCCATAATCTTCTCAAGCGCTATCAGGTCAACGAACGACTGATAGCGCGCGCCAAGTCCGACGCCATTTTCATGCATTGCCTGCCGGCGCATCGCGGCAATGAAGTGACCGACGAGGTGATGGACGGGCCGCATTCAGTGGTTTTTGATGAGGCGGAAAACCGGCTGCATGCACAAAAAGGGATATTGACTTGGTGCCTACAGGCGAATGGTCGGTGAGGCCATGCTGCGGGCCTCACAATCGCGCCCGCGGGACCTATATTGCCGGCAATGAGCAATATCGATTTGGGCATCCCGGTTCGCCAGCCCGCGGAAACCGGAATTGACGACACGATACTTCCGTTTGCGGTCAAGGCGCTCGATCTACGCGGCCGCATCGTGCGGCTGGGCGCAGCGGTCGACCGCATCTTGGACGGCCACAATTATCCGGCGCCGGTGGCGAAGCTCCTCGGCGAGGCAATCGTGCTCACGGTCATGCTGGGCTCGGCGCTTAAATTCGAGGGGCGCTTCATCTTGCAAACGCAAAGCGACGGGCCCGTTCGCATGCTGGTGGTCGATTTCACCGCGCCCGGCCGGGTGCGGGCCTGCGCGCGTTTTGACGCCGCGCGCGTCGCGGCCGCCGGCGGTGAAATAACACCCGGGCAACTGCTCGGCCGCGGACACTTAGCGATGACCATCGACCAAGGTCCGGAAATGAGCCGCTACCAGGGATTGGTGCCGCTCGAAGGCGGCGATCTCGAACAGGCGGCACATGAATATTTCGCGCGCTCGGAGCAGATTCCGACCCATGTGCGGCTCGCCGTAGCGGAAGAGTTCCGCGCCGGCGAAGGCGGTCCGCGACGGCATTGGCGCGCCGGCGGAATTCTGCTGCAGTTTCTGCCCAATTCACCGGAACGTGCCCGCCGCGCCGACCTTGATCCCGGCGATGCGCCGCCCGGCACGGCGCCGCACGTGCTGCCCGAAGACGAAGCCTGGGTCGAAGGCCGTTCGCTGGTCGCGACGGTCGACGACATCGAACTGCTCGACCCGACGCTGTCGAGCGAGCGGCTGGCTTTTCGCCTGTTTCACGAGCCCGGAGTCCGCGTCTTTCGCGCCACGCCTGTGGCCGCACAATGCTCGTGCTCGCGTCTTGGCGTCGAAAACATGCTGCGGAGCTTCTCGCAGCAAGACCGTGACGAGATGGTGGAGGACGGCCGCATCACCGTGACATGCGAGTTTTGCAGCTCGACCTATGTCTTCGCCCCGAGCGAAATCGGTGCGGCAAGCCCGCCATCGTGATCAGGGCGAGGAATTTGCGTTGCAGTGGGTGAAGCAGAAGCCACGCAAGTAATTGTATCTCCTACATAAAAAGCCATAGACCTTTGTTCGGGCCGTGGGCGGACAAGCGCGGCGTGAGAGCTCGCCGGTTTGTCGGGAACCAAACCGTAGCCGCGGAACTTGATAGGCCGGGGCACAGCCGAGGCTGACCGCAGGGGCGGAGCGGAGGCTGGCGATGACAAAATTCCTCATCGGCGTCGCAACCGCCGCCTTGTGGTTTGCACTCTCCCACGCCGCCAATGCCGAACGGATATGCCGCGAGTTTTGCGATCACGGCACCTGCGTGTCGCGCTGCGTCCATCGTCCGGACGCGGACGTCATTATTCGCGACCGCGAGCATTGGCGGGATCGCGACCGCGGCTTTGACATCGATGCGCCCGCGGGCGGCGTTGTGATCCGTCGCTAGATCTGAAGCCCCCTATTGCAACTAACAACGCGAGTCGTGCGCAGCGGCCCGCGTATCGTTTGCGCCTTGCACCGCCCAGCGCGCGATTTCTCTGCGGGGACTGCTTTAGTTGATCGTGCGCTTGCCGTTGCCGCTGTCCAGCGAGAAAGCGGGAATGTCGACGTCGAAGTGTTCGCCGCTGACGCTGACCATTCCGTAAGTGCCGGTCATGAATCCCGACGGCGTCTGCAGCGGGACCCCGCTGGTATATTCGAACACTTCACCCGCCTTAAGCACCGGCTCCTCGCCCACGACTCCGGCGCCGCGTACCTCTTGCTGGCGGCCATGGGCATCGGTGATGCGCCAGTGGCGGGTTTTCAGTTGCACCGTATCGTCGCCCTTATTGGTGATCGAAATGGTGTAAGCCCAGAAGAAATAATTGTTCTCCGGCGACGAGCGATCGGCGACAAAGCGCGGCGTCACCACCACTTCGATGTTGCGGGTCACGGCACGATACATGCAAGCGATACGGCAATATTTCTGGTGATTTCACTGCACATTACCACGCGCGAAGGCAAACTGTGCTCGCGGCAGTTCCATCTTGCGCGGCTAATGCCGCACAAGAGCGAACAACGTGGCATGCTCGATTGCATAGCGGTCAGAAGAAGCTTTCTCAAGTCATACTTGCCGACTAGATTGGAAAATCGGCGCCCCATCGGCGCCCCATCGGTGCCCCATCGAAGTGCCTATGCATGCTGCATAGGTTGCGGCGCTAAATGACGGCGGCGAATAGCCCGCAGCGGCGTAAATGATCGTGAAGGCGGCTGTGAAGCATCTCGTCATTCCTAAACTGTTGCTAACCTCCGGGACGGCTACCCCGCCGCCGCCGGGCGGACGGGACCTGCGGCTTGATCTGTTCCGCGGCGTGGCGCTGTGGCTGATTTTTCTCGATCACATTCCGCAGAACGTCGTGAACTGGTTCACCATCCGTAATTACGGGTTCAGCGACGCCACCGAAATCTTCATTTTCATTTCCGGCTATACGGCAGCTTTCGTCTACGGCCGCGCTATGCGCGAGCGCGGCATCCTCATTGCCAGCGCGCGGGTACTGCGGCGCGCCTGGCAAATCTATGTGGCGCACATTTTTCTGTTCACGATCTTTATGGCGGAAATCGCTTACGTCGCGGCCACGTTCGAAAATCCGCTCTATGCCGAAGAAATGAACATCCTCGACTTCCTCAAGCAGCCGGATGTCACGATCTTCCAGGCCCTGATCTTGAAGTTCAAGCCGGTCAACATGGACGTGCTGCCGCTCTACATCATGTTGCTGTTGTTCTTCCCGCCGATGCTCTGGCTGCTGATCCGGCAGCCGGCCTTTGCGCTCGCCGGATCGGCGCTGGTCTATGTGCTGGCATGGAATCTAAACTTGAACCTGCCCGCCTATCCGAACGGCGTGTGGTTCTTCAATCCATTTGCCTGGCAATTGCTGTTTGTGTTCGGTGCCTGGTGTGCGCTCGGCGGCGCGCAGCGGCTGACTGCGGTCTTGCGCTCGCCGATCGTGCTAGGGATCGCGATCACGTACCTCCTCTTCGCTCTCTCGGTCACCTTGACGTGGTATGTCGAACCGCTCGGCCGTTTCGTTCCGATCTGGCTGAGCGATTGGATGTATCCAATCGACAAGACCAATCTCGACGTGCTGCGCTTTGCTCATTTTCTCGCGCTGGCCGCCGTGACCGTACGCTTCATTCCACGCGATTGGCCGTTGCTGAAATCGCCTTATCTGCGGCCGGCGATCCTATGCGGGCAACATTCGCTCGAAATTTTCTGTCTCGGCGTGTTTTTGGCCTTCGCCGGTCAATTTATCATCGGCGAATGGTCCGGCGGGCCCTTGATTCAGACGCTCATTAGCCTTGTCGGCATCTTGATCATGGTTGCGACAGCCAGTCTGGTATCATGGTACAAACAGATAGAAGGGCGAAGCCCCGCCGGCCGGACCAAAGCGCCGGACGCAGACCTCGCGGGAGGCGAGGCATGAAACTCATCAGTGCGCTGATTGCGACTATTGCACTTAGCTGCTTGCCGGCCTGGGCGGCCGTTGCGGAGCCGCAGCCTGATGCCTGCGACGTGCCGGCTTCGTTTATCGAAAGCGAAATCGATCTCAGTCACGCGACTGATGAGATGAAAGACAAGCATCGGCTGGACATCACCGTGCTGGGCACCGGATCCTCGGCGCTGGCCGGTCCCGACGGGATGCGGTTTGCTTACCCGGCGCGGCTTGAGGAGGCGCTCAAGCAGCAATTGCCCGGCAGCGAGATCAAGGTGACTGCCCACGTTGCGCCGAAGCAAACCACCGCGAATATACTCAGCGGATTGGACAAAATCCTCGCCGAGGACAAACCGAGCTTGGTTGTCTGGCAGGCCGGAACGGCCGACGCGCTCAACGGCGTCGAGGTCGATGACTTTCACACCAGCCTCGATACTGGCATCGACAAAATCCAAGCCGCCGGCGCGGATGTTATTCTCATGAACATGCAATACAGCCCGCGCACCGCTTCGATGCTCGATGTTTCCGTTTATGCCGACGTGATGCGCCGCGTTGCCCAGCAGCGCAGCGCGCTATTGTTCGATCGTTTGGCCATCATGCAATATTGGAACGATGTTGGGACTTTCGACCTCTATGCCGCCACCAAGAAGTATGATATGGCGCGACGAGTTCACGAGTGCATTGGCCGGGCCTTGGCGTCTCAGATCATTAATGCCGCGCATCTGGACGCCGTAAGAATGCAACCGACGCGTTAATGTCTTCCAACAAACCAAAACTTGCCTGCCGTGCGCAGGCGGCGGCGGCCGCCGCGCTTTTTGCAGCACAATTTGTTGCACTGCACAGTGCAGGCGCGCAAATGAGCGTGCCGGCGGCCGCCACGCAAGTATCTGCGGCGGCGCAGCATATGATCTCGCAAGCCCAGCCGGTTGCCGCGCCTGTAGGTGCCCCATCGGTGATCCCAACCGTGGCCGGCTCCGGCACTGCGACAAAGCCGCTCACCTCGTCAGCACCCGCCGCTCCTGCGGTCCCGTCGCAGCTGGTTTGCACGGCGCCCGCCGAGCTGGCGCATTTCAAACGGCCTCTGCTCCATACCATGCGGCGTGCTTAATCGCGGCGTCAGCGGCGAAGAGACGACGAACATGATGGCGCGGTTCGCAGCCGACGTGATCGCGGCGCATCCGCAACTCGTGCTGTGGCAGATCGGCACCAATTCGGTGCTGCGCGACCACCCGCTCAGCCCGCATTCCGTGCAACTGCACGAAGGCATCGAGCAACTCAAGGCGGCTGGCGCCGATGTGGTCCTGATCGACCCGCAATTCGCGCCGGCGGTGCTTGCCAAGTCGGAAACACAAGGCATGCTCGAGCAGATTGCGCTCGCGGCAAAGCAGGAAGATGTCGACCTATTCCAGCGCTTCGCCGTGATGCGCAACTGGCATGACGCGCAGCATTTTTCATTCGATGCTTTCGTCTCGCCGGACCATCTACACATGAACGACTGGAGCTATGCTTGCATTGCCAAGCTGCTTGGCAACGCCATTGCGGAGGCCGCGACGCGGCCGGTCGCCGCCGCCGCGGTTCATCCCGCCATGATTTCGGCGAAGCCGGACTTGCCCTAAAGCGAAAGTCTTAGGCGCATCGGCAGTTCGCTTTAGTGGCGCGTCATACCGCTTCCAGTGCCGCAAGCACGTCATCGACGATATCGTCGGGATGTTCGAGCCCGACCGATACACGCACCAATCCGTCGCTAATGCCGAGCTCGGCGCGTTGTGCCGGCGTGAGTCGCTGGTGCGTCGTCGTCGCGGGGTGCGTGATCAAGCTTTTCGCGTCGCCGAGATTGTTGCTGATGCGAATGAGCTTGAGCGCATCCTGAAAACGGAACGCGCCGCGCTTGCCGCCTGTGATTTCAAAAGCAACAAGCGTCGAGCCGCCGCGCATCTGCTTCTGCACAATCGCGGCCTGTGGATGATCCGGCCGACCCGGATAGATCAGCCGCGAAATTTTCGGATGTCCGGCGATCGCGACCGCAAGCGTTGCCGCGCTGTCGGTCTGCCGCCGCACGCGCACAGCGAGCGTCTCCAGCCCTTTGAGCAGCACCCACGCGTTAAACGGCGACATCGACGGGCCGGTTTGCCGGATAAGAACATGGATCTTGTCCATGATGAATTTCTGCGAGCCGAGAATAACGCCACCGAGGCAGCGGCCTTGGCCATCGATATGCTTGGTGGCCGAGTACACGACGCAATCGGCGCCAAGCGCCAGCGGGCTTTGAAACAGCGGCGTCGCGAACACATTGTCGACGACGAGCGTTGCCCCCGCGCCATGCGCGATCTCGGCTACGGCCGCGATGTCGATCACTTCGAGCGCCGGATTGGTCGGCGATTCCAGGAAGAAGGTCTTGGTGTTCGGCCGCACAGCCTCGCGCCATGCGTCGAGATTGCAGCCGTCGACCAACGTAGAGGCGACGCCGAACCGCGGCAAATAATCCTCGACGACATAGCGGCACGATCCGAACATCGCCTTCGACGCGACAACGTGGTCGCCGGCTTTGAGCTGGCCGACCAGCGACAGCGTTACCGCCGCCATGCCGGTCGCGGTGGCGCGCGCCGCCTCGGCGCCTTCGAACGCTGCCATGCGCCGTTCGAACATGTCGACGGTCGGATTGGCGAAGCGTGAATATTGATAGCCTGGATCGTCGCCCTTAAAGCGCGCCTCGGCCTGGGCGGCGGTGTCGTAGACGTAGCCCTGCGTGAGAAACAGCGCTTCGGAAGTCTCGCCAAACGGCGAACGCAAGGTGCCGGATTGAACAAGGCGGGTCTCCGGCCGATAACCCTTCTTTGCGGACGCGGACATGTGGCCCTCCATAGCCAACAAGCGGTTTGGCCGCGGACAGCTCGGCCAAAACAAAACCCGGCCGGGGAAATCCTCGGGCCGGGCTCATGCGTCCCCGGCCTTTTAGCGACTTATTTTACGTGGCTGCAAGCCGGCCGGCTCAAATGACCACGGGATAACGCGGTGTATACGCCGCGCCCGACTTTGCGTCAAACCGGCCATGAGCTTAGATCGCTAAAGCGAAATGGCTTTAGGTTGAATCGTCCTTTTCGCTTTAGCTTGTTGTTTGAGCATGATCTTTTCCGAAAACCGGTTTCCACTTTTCGGGATCATGCTTTAGCGGTCCGCAAATGCCTCTAACCTTGGCGCCTTCCCAGCAAGGTATTCTGCCCGACCGCATGATTGCGGCGCTGGCGGAGCAAGGCGCAATTCGCGCCGCTCGGCCCTTCGCCGCGGACCAAATTCAGCCGGCCAGCCTCGATCTGCGCCTTGGCGCAGTGGCCTATCGTGTGCGCGCGAGCTTTCTGCCGGGTCCCGGCATTACCGTGGCGCAACGCATCGCCGAGCTCAAACTCCACGAATTTTCGCTGAGCACAGGCGCCGTGCTGGAAACCAACTGCGTTTATATCGTGCCGCTGATTGAAAACCTGGCTTTGCCATCGGATATCGCCGCGGCGACCAATCCCAAGAGCTCGACCGGCCGGCTCGATGTGTTCACCCGCGTGATCGCCGACGAGACCCGCGGCTTCGACCGCATTGCCGGCGGTTACCATGGGCCGCTTTACGCCGAGATCAGTCCGAAGACGTTTCCGGTACTGGTCCGCGAGGGCTCGCGTCTGTCGCAACTGCGCTTACGTCACGGCGATGCCGCGCTGTCCGGCGAAGCGCTGCGCGCGCTGCACGCGCGTGAACGGCTGGTCGATCGCGCCGAAGCGGTTATGGGCGACGGCATTGCAATCAGCATCGATTTGGTCGGAGCGCAGCGGCAGCCAACTAACCCGCATAGCAACGGCATTGTCGGCTATCGCGCCAAGCGGCACACCGCGGTGATCGAAATCGAACGGCGCGCTGCCTACGACGCCGGCGATTTCTGGGAGCCGATCGCGGCGCGCGCCGATCGGACGCTGATCCTCGATCCCGACGAGTTTTACATCCTGGCGTCCACCGAGGCGGTGCAGGTGCCGCCCGCCTTTGCCGCGGAGATGGTTCCATTCGATCCGCTGGTCGGCGAGTTCCGCGTCCATTATGCTGGTTTCTTCGATCCCGGCTTCGGCTACGCGGGCGCCGGCGGGTTG
>WNGG01002732.1_pt1 | contig 22985 bp, 20 predicted proteins | sample 5400661 | NCBI WGS metagenome assembly WNGG01 (sample SAMN13153372, study PRJNA577476) | soil metagenome | isolation source: 100 cm soil or saprolite under Garry oak tree replicate 1 | place: USA:California | collected 2016-06-15
GGGTCGAGGTCGGCGCTAAGCCGGAGCGCATTCTTCGCTTCGGCCGCGAAGACAATTTCTGGCAGATGGCTGAGACGGGACCGTGCGGACCAAACTCAGAGATTAATTATTACCTCGGTGAGCATCCTGAAGATCCCAACTTCAATCGCGCCGATCTGATCAATGGACCCGGCGACACGACGATGGAGATTTGGAATCTGGTCTTCATGCAATACAACCGCATCGAAGTCGAGCCCGGCAAATACAAGCTCGAGCCTTTGCCAAAGCCTTCGGTTGACACCGGCATGGGCCTGGAGCGCACGGCCGTTATCCTGCAGGGCAAGTTCTCGAATTACGATACCGATCTAATTCGTCCAATCGTCAATTTCACCGCAAAGCTCGCCGGACGCAATTACGAAGCTGAAACGAAGGAAGGCTTTGCCATGCGTGTGATTGCCGATCATGCACGTGCGACTGCGTTTTCAGTCTCCGATGGCATTCTGCCGGCGAACGAAGGGCGAAACTATGTGTTGCGAAAAATTATGCGGCGGGCGATCTATCAGGGCCGGCACACGCTGGGGTTTGAAGGCTTGTTCTTTTATGAGGTGACGAACTTTGTAGTCGATCAGATGGGTGAAGCTTATCCGGAGCTGGAAAGCCATCGCGAGTTCATCGTAAAGATGGTGCGACTGGAAGAAGAGCGCTTCAGCGCTACGCTCACTGTTGGCATACAGAAGCTAGATGAATTGCTCTCTGGATTACGAGTTACTCACCCGAACCTTCCAGTTAACTATCCCTACCAAATGCCGGAATGGAAGAGTTTTGCCAGATTGTACGATACCTTCGGCACACCTAAAGACCTGATTCGGGTAGGACTTGAAGAACGAAACTTTAAGTTTTCGGATGATTATTTCAATGATAGATTTGACGCAGCTTTACAGGAGCTTCAACAAACCTCGGCGCCTGAAAAGGCGGAAGCTAAAACTAAGACAAATCCGGTGTATGCGAACATTGCCAGTCGCGTGGACCATTCAAAATTCCGTGGCTACGAAACAACACGGATCGACGAGGCAGCAGTCATCGCGCTGGTAAAAGTCGATATTCTGCCAAAGGTTCGTGTGCTTTCTTGGCACGAAATCGAATCACTGAACGAAGGCGAGGAAGGCGAAGTGGTTTTGGACCAAACTCCTTTCTACGCCGAAAGCGGAGGACAGGTTGGTGATGTCGGCAAAATAACTGCGCCCTCCCTGACGGTCGGGCTACTGCCCCGAAGTGACACGGGTGACGCTAGCGGGGCAGTAGCCCAAGCGTCAGCGCGGGCGTCGTCTTCCCAAAAGGAAACTGGGCCCCTCATCGCGACCGTGACTGATACATATTCGCCGGTGCAGGGTCTGATCGTCCACAAAGTCAAAGTTGAAAAAGGGACTTTGAAAGTCGGCGACACGGTAACTGCCGATGTCGATGTCGAAAAGCGCGATGCGACGCGGCGGAATCACACGGCTACGCATCTGGTTCATGCTGCGCTTCGCGAAGTGCTGGGCGGTCATGATTATCTACGATTCGACTTTACGCACTATCAACCGATGACCGAGGGCGAGATCAAAGAAGTCGAGCGGCTGGTGAATGAACAGATCCTGCATAACGTGAAAGTCGAAACCGACATCATGCCGGTCGAAGACGCAATTCGCGCGGGCGCAATGGCGCTGTTTGGCGAAAAATATTCCGGCATGATGCGCGTGCTGACCGTGCCCGGCTTCTCAAAGGAGTTGTGCGGCGGCACGCACGTGCGCGCCACCGGCGACATCGGTGTCTTCAAGATCACCAGCGACGAATCGATTGCTTCAGGTGTTAGACGAATCCGCGCCGTGACTGGCTTCGATGCTTACGAACGTTTTCGCGAAGACGAGCTGCTCATCGATCAGGTTGCAAGTGGCTTGCGAACTTCGCGCACGGACTTGCCGGCAGTTGTTAGCAAACTTCAGGACGAACTCAAGAAAGCGCGACGCGAAGCTGACGATTTGCGTTTGAAGATCGCCAGCCGCGCAATTGGACCAGCCTCGCCCAACGGCGACGAAGCGCGCGAGGTGGCTGGCATAAAAGTCCTGGCGCGCGAAGCGAGCGGCCTCGATGCCGCGGGCATGCGACAGCTTTCCGATACTCTGCTCGCTCGAATCAAGTCCGGGGTGGTCGTGCTTGGCCGCAGTAGCGATGGGAAAGCGTCGCTAATCGTTCGCACTTCATCCGATTTAACAGACAAGATTCCCGCCGGACGGGTGATTAAGGAACTGGCCCCGATCATTGGGGGAAAAGGCGGCGGCAGGGCCGACATGGCCGAGGGCGGCGGCAATCAACCAGAGAAATTAGTCGACGCTCTCGAAGCTAGTTACAAAGTGATCGAAAGACTCTTGAGCTAGGATCAGCTTGAGCCGCATGTCCGACAAACTTCAGTTTGCCGTGCCTCGCGGAAAGAACCTTCGGACAGCAAGCGACAAAAAGTGAAGTTTGTCGGACCATCGCGGAAACTACTTCTCACATACTCTTCTGCTTCTCAGTCAGCGCGATGCCCATCTTCACCAGCGTAACCTTGTTGAGTGTTCCCGTGACCTTTAGTTTTTCAGCTTCCTGATACTTTTTCAGCCCGGCCCGTGTGTCGGCATCAATTTTTCCTATCTGCTCGCCGTTGTAAAAGCCACGCTGCTTCAGGATCGCCTGGGCCTGATTGATTTGGTCCTTGCTGGCGCGAAATATCGGCGGGCGTTTCTTCGGAGTCGAGTTCGCGTTCTTGTTTTGTCGTTGAGTTGTGGAGGAGTTCGAGTTTTGGGTTGCGACTGCAATCGAGCATGCAAAGGAAAGTGAGAGCAGCGCGGTGATAAGCTTCTTCATTTTGTGTCCTCTTTCGTGAGACGCGCGGAACGCGTGAGTTAAATAGAGAAAGCCGCTAAGGTAAAGCGGAGCCATCATACTACCCGTGTCAACAACGCCCTGAGCTTCTTCCGTCATCAGGACCGCCGACAGGCTCGCTTGCCGTGACTGACGACCCGAGCTTCCAGTGGCTCGGAGTATTATCTCGCGAAGAAAATCCCGGAATTGGCGGGGAGATCGCGAAAAACCGAGGAAATAGCCGGGTATTTTCAATGGCTCAACCGTGTTGTTAAATGCTCAACCGCGTGTTATTATCTCTTCGGCTTCTGTTAGAGACCACTTCTCATTGAGTTTGGCCCGGGCTTTTTAGGTTTTCTCGTTGACGCTTCCCGGCTTCTTGTCCCGCTCACATCGACGCTAAAAGTCACAAGGATCTCTTGCATGAAAAAGTTCGCATTGGCTCTGACGTTCGCGCTTGGTTGCGCGCTGCCAACAAAGAATCTGCCGAGACGAAAGGCGATGCTGCTCCGAAAATGCTGACGCGTCTGACCGGCATGGCTGTCAGTCGATCACTTGACAGTTTCACAACGGGCGATGCGAACGTCGACGGTCTGATTGTTGAATCAGGAACTCGAAACGGCGTCGACCCGGTTTTGCTCTATGCCATCATGCATCAGGAATCGACTTTCAAGCAGCGCGCAGTCTCGCCGAAGGGGGCGCGTGGCTTGATGCAGCTGATGCCCGGGACAGCGGCGCGCTATGGCATCACCAATGTCTTCGACCCTCGTCAGAACATTGAAGGTGGCGCACGCTATATGCGTTTCCTGCTCGATTTGTTTGACGGCGATGTTGAGCTGGCGCTCGCAGGATACAACGCCGGCGAAGGCGCAGTGATGAAATACGGAAATCGCATTCCGCCATACAGCGAGACTCAGGAGTACGTGCGCCGAATCGGCAGACGCTATGCGTTAATGCGGGATCCGCTGACCGCGCAGTATGCCAACCGGGCCTCGCGCGAACAACTCGCGGCGATTCAGGGAAAGCAGTCTGCGCCGCTGACGATTTACGAACGGAGCATCTCGGCTGTACGTCTTCCCGATGGAAGACTGCAACTGGTTAGCCAATAGCGATCCGGTTCCAGTGCGGAACTTTTGTGGGCGGGTCTTCGTTAAAGAAGGCCCGCCTCTTTCTGTTTCAAGCGGTGGACTTCTTTAGGTATGATTCGTATGTGGCTAAATCCGGCATCATGACTTAAGATCAGTCTTCGTAATTGCGAGACTGGCGGTCACCGAAAAACCTGAATGAGGTCGAACCCGATGCATTGTTCCAATTGCGGTTCTTATATCGCTCCGGGCGTACGTTTCTGTTCCAACTGTGGCTCGCCGGCGAACGATCCGGAAGCCACTCGTATTGCTCGTTCGCAAACGGGGACGGCCCTCCAGGGTGACAAATCCGATGATCTCGAGCACGCAATCTTCACGGTGCGGCCGACGTTGCTCTTCGTCAAACTCGGTTACGCGGCGGCGGTGATTGGAGCCATAATCGCGGTGATCCTGCTGGCCCGGATCGATGTCCCTGCAGTGATTTCGATTCCGCTGGCGCTGGCGCTGCTGCTGATTCCCGGGTATTACCACGTGAAGCGCAACATGATTCGCTACACGGTGACCGACTCGAAGATCGAGATCGATACGGGGCTCATCGCGCGTACGACGCGCAACATTCCGCTGAGCAAGATTCAAGACGTGACCGTTTCAGCCAGCATCCCCCAGCGAATACTTGGCTTTGGCGACGTCATCGTCGACAACGCGAGTGAAGTCGGCGGCACGACAGTTCTGCGAAATATCAACAATCCCCGCCACTACGCCGACCTGGTTTTGCGCGAACTGAGGCGCTGGCATTAAACTGCCATTCTGGCGATTCCAACCGCACTGAATGCCGGAACATCCAACGGTGCTCAGGTTCTAACTACTGGTTGATTTGTAGAATGTCTATGTTGTCGTCACTCCATGGCTTGAAGAGAGTTTCCTTAGCCTTGGGCTTGTTGCTGCTCCCATTGATTAGCATAAACTCCCAAACCTTATCTCCCGGTCCCGCCGCTAGGTTACTTCCCGATATATTGCCAGGGTTCAAAGCGTTGGGCCCGGCCAAACCTGTAAACAGGGAATTGGCAGGGGACGCAATAGCTCGCGCGGGGATTACGTCGGCGGCAAGTCGCGGTTATTTCTCGAAAGACGGTCAGCGTTTTTTCGTCACACTGATTACGACGGCTTCCGACTCGGGAGCTTACTCTCTACTGACCACGGCAAACAGAATGTCCGAAAGTTCCGGGAGTGAGACCACCGGCGGGATTAGTCTCGGGAATGTTGGGACAGCCAGCTTTTCTTATTGGGACGGGCTCGCCAACGATCTATTTTTCTTCAAAGGCCGGGCTTACCTAGCCCTGCGTGATGGCGGAAAACAACGGGATACGCGTTTACTAGTGAATTTTGGTAAAGGACTCGCCGAGACTCTTGACAAAGGTGAGGGCGATATACCGGTCCTCGTGAAGCACCTTCCTGACTGGGAGAACGCGAGCAAGGAAGCGGTTTATGCGGTAAGCGTCGACACGCTCAAAGAGCAATTCAGCAATCCCGTTTTGGACGAAGTTAGTTTCGCGGGCGGAGCGGAATCAGTTTCGGCCAGCTACGGAAAGTCCGAACTCGTGCTGATTGAATTCAACACACCGCAACTCGCCGGTGACAACGACGTCCGCATCGCCGCGAAGATTCGGGAATTGCGCAGTCAAGGCCAGTCAGTGCCGACAGCTTATCGCCGCGTTGGTAACTATTCCGTCTTTGTCTTTAATGCGCCGGATGAGCAAGCAGCCAAACAATTAATCGATCAGGTCAAATATCAGCAGGTCGTCCAATGGCTCGGTAACCGACCCGACAATTTGGCTGAGAGACAACGGGAATTCATCGAGACGACACTTGGCGTCTTTGTATCAGTTGTTAAGGCTTCGGGAATTGCCATCGTGCTCTGTGTCGCCGTCGGCGGTTTTCTCGGCGCATTGCTATTCAGCCGGCGGCGCGCTCGACAGGCTACTGCGCAAGCTTACTCGGATGCGGGTGGAATGTTGCGTCTGAACATCGACGAATTGTCAGCCCCTACTGATGCACGAAAACTAATCGGGCCTGGGAACAGATAGATCTTATGTCCGTCCGTTTTTGCCACCAGCGACTCTGAACAGGTTATTTCAGAGGCGGAGAGCAAGGGCTCCTACGCCAAGTGACGAGCCCTGCCTCGCAGTGAGCGATAGACTGAAGTCTGTCGGACCGAAAATGAAAATGCAGACCGCTGGCGTTCCTGTGGGCTCCCCCAAACCCGACAGGACACAACCAACGGCCCGCAATTGTTGCCCTTCGACTGTGTTGCTATGGTGGCTCCGTTCCCCCAAAAAGAGCCGCGCCAGCTTTTCAAATCGCGGGCGGCGCCTCCCCCAAAGCATCCGCCCAACCACAGTCCCAGAGCCTGACCCGATTTACCCTTTGTTACCCCTCTTGTTCGACTGGGTTCTCGGCAACGTCCGTGCCATCGATATGTCAGGGCCGAAACGGAAAGCAGATTCGAATGATTGCCGCCAGGTTTTGCAGTGAATCGCGCGCGTGGGATAATTAGTCCTCGCGTTGCTCGGACCTTCCAGGGGACAGGGGACTACCCGAGCCTCGTATTCCTTCGGTACATTTGCCGTGCTCATGCGAACGATAATCGCTCGCCACAAACCTGAGCAGCGGCGAGCCTTCATCTGTTTTCTGCTGACGAGTAAACAAGGGCCAAGCTTAAGCTTGTTTACGGCAGAGCATCAACAAGAGCGTCGATGTCTTCGCGTGTGTTATAGAGATGTGGCGCGATACGCAGCCGATCCCCGCGGGGCGCGGTGATGATGTTTCTTTGCTTGAGATGCGCGTAGAGAGCCATCGGAGTCAGGCCACGATTGTGGCGAACGCAGACAATCTGTGACTTTTCACCTGGTCGTCGCGAGCTGACAATCTGATAGCCTCGGTTGCGTAGGCGCTCGCAAAGGTAATCTGTCAGTTGCTCAAGATAAGCCGCGACGCGTTCAACTCCTGTTTCCGTCAAGAGCTTCAGGCTGGCTTCGAGACCGTGAATGAGCGCTGTTGGACAAGTGCCCGTCTCCCAAGCGAGCGTGCCGTGATTCCATCCCTGTTCGAGGTTTCCGTAGTCCTCCGGCTGGGGCACGCTGGTCCAACCGACGAGCGTCGGCTCGACCAGAGCGCGCGCGCGATCTGATAAGTAGAGTATGCCGACACCTTCCGGTGTCAACAGCCACTTGTGACCGCCGCCAGCTGCGATATCGATCAGCTCAACCTCGACGTTTGTCGGAATAACTCCCATCGCTTGGATAACATCAACGACGAGAAGCGTATTGTGTGCGCGGGCCGCGCGTCCGAGGCGCACGAGGTCTGCGCGAAATCCGGACGCGTACTGCACCTGGCTTATTGCCACGATGCGCGTTCTTTCATCGATAAGCGCGATCAGGTCATCTAGATCGATTCGTCCATCGCGCTCTTCGAACATGCGTACTTCGACGCCGAATGCTTCGCGCACACGAAGCCAGGGGTAAATGTTGGAAGGAAATTCGTTGCGAAAAGTCACCAGGTTGTCGCCAGTACGCCAGCTCAATCCATTCGCGACTGTCGACAAGCCGTCCGACGTGTTGCGCACGAAGGCAACCTGCTCGGGCCGCGCGCCAATCATGTCCGCCGCGAGTCTTCGCGCACGCTCCTTTGTCGCCACCCAGGTGCGGTAGTTTAGTGATCCATTCTCGGCCACGTCTCGCAGTTGCGCCCGAACAGCTTCAATAGTTGATGTTGGCGGCGGCGAAACGGCCGCGTGATTCAAATAGACGGCGCGCTCGGTAATGGGAAACAGCGCGCGTATTTGGTCATTCATGAACTCGTAAGACCCTGGTCTACCAAGCAGGACGGGTCAGGTGAAGGCTTTCAGTGTTACGGAGCGAACGGACGGCCGTAGAACTCTTTGTAAAGCCAACCGAGAACGCGAGCTTCAGCGGTGCAAAGCGTCTCGACCCAGCAGTTCATCAGAAAATCCGTTCGGCCAGGTTGAGAAGGAATCTTTTCGGCTTCCTTTACCGTTGAAGGGGCGTTGCCAAGGTCGAGCGCGTAAGCCTCCGACGCGCTTTCATTCGCCTTGGACGCAGTATCAAGCGCATTGAGCAACTGGCCAATCCAGGAATGCAAGGCACGCTCGTTGGAATTCTCTGCCAGGGCCTGGATGATGCCGATTGCCAGGCGATCCTCGGCACGGTTGAAAATGAAGACCTCTTCTCCGGCCTGTCTACTCTGCTCCTGTTTCCATTGAAAGACTTCTTCAACCCGAGGATGCTTGATGATCGCTACACGCTGGTCGTGGTCCAGAAACCACTGAATCACGTCGGGCACCGAATCGACATCGACCCGCCCTTGCGCGTCTCGGCCAAGTGGCGGTCGGTTCAGATGGGGTTCGCTGCCGTTGTTAGGATCAGAGACTGACATCCTGGTTTCTTCGTCACTGATTGCCGGCGTGATTGAGCGCGAACGAAGCGCGCACCTCACCGACCAAATCACCCCGACGGTTCAGCACCGGGAAAAGCGAATAAGGAGCAACAGCCTGAAGTGACTCATCTTTCAGAACGCCAAGCTGGCGCAGCGATTCGATCACAACCGTTGGCCTGGCGCGGAGATTTTCGCCGTCTTCAATTTTGAGCGCCAGACCAAGACCCCTCGGCCATTGCGGGCAAGGCAGCACACCGACGGTGTAGACGCCTTCTGCCCCGACTTTAGAAATCAAACGCCCTTTCGCGGCGCGCATCAGCTCAGTATCCAGCCGATCGGTTGTTCCGCCGATTAGCTCCGGGAACGCGGTCATCGCGGAAACGATCCTCCGGCACGCCTGGCGCGTAGCATTATCAAAGTCAGTTGGCGGCGCAACCAGTCGCGCGTACATCAAGGCCATGGCCCGCACCGAGACACCAAAGACCGGAACACCGCAACCATCGATGCCTACAGCGATCTTCTCAATCGGGATTTCGGAGAATTGTGAAACCGCGCGGAGGATGGCGAGCTGAACGGGATTGTTCGGTTGGTCATAGGTCTCGGTGGGCGCGCCGAGGTAACACGCCAACGCCAGCATGCCGGCGTGTTTGCCTGAGCAGTTGTTCTGCAGCACATTGGGTTGTTCGCCACGTTCGCGTAATTGGCGCGTGACCTCCGCGCTAAACGGCTCGTGCGTGCCACACTTCAACGCGCCGGATCCGAGCCCGATCTTTTTCAACATCGAGGCCGCGACTTCCGTGTGAATCGGCTCTCCACTATGCGAAGCGCAAGCGAGGGCAATCTCTTTCTCTGTAAAAGCGAAGCGATCCGCGGCGCCCGAGGCAATCAGCCGGATGGCTTGATGTGGTTTGGCCGACGAACGAAGATACGTTACCGTCTCAGGCGCGCCGAGGTACGCGACGATTTTCCCGTCCCCGTCAACGGCCACCACGTGGCCACGATGTCGTGATTCGGTGATCGCCCCGCGCGTAACCTGGACCAAAGGTTCGGCGACTTGAACATCCGGCTGCTTCTTGTTTGCAGAGTCGGTCTGCTCTTGAATCTGCATTCACCCCTCGTAATTATGTGTGGGAACGGACCGCTCATCTTAACACGTAACTATCGAGCCTCAACCGTCGAGCTGCGAATCAACAGGGAACCGGCTCCAAAAATCAAAAAAGGCAAAAGCTTGATTCCTTTTGCCCGTTGATTTCAGTTTGAACATCCTTTACTTCTGGGTTTTGCGGCTGACTCGTGAGTGTTTCGGGCCATAGCTCAGCACTGTCAGCTTCACCGTCCGTTGGCCAAAGCGCATGGCGTCGCGCGGGTTGGGCGTCCAGATGTCGATGTGTTTGCCGCGGACGCCGCCGCCGGTGTCGGCGACGAGATATTCACCACTGTACTGGCCGGCTGCGACGTGCACTCGCGTTCCGAGAGGCAACACTGAAACGTCGGCGGCGATCAGCCCTCGAGCGACGCGTTTGCCGCTCGCGGTGCGCCCACTGAGACTATACGCCGTGGCGACATACGTCGACGGTTGAGCGGCGGGAACCTCTGGCGAAGCGGGCCTTGCGGTCAGCGAGCCGACTGAAGGGTTCGCTTCTCTGACAACCCCATTCAATGTCGCTATTGACGAGACGCTCGTTTCAGACGCAGCTTGAGCTTCATTCGACCCCGCGACGCCTTTTGGTTGCTGCGCCGGAGGTTGAGTTGTTTCCTGCTTTTGCTGCTGTAATTGAGAGAGAAAAGTTTCTGCTACTGAAGGTCTTGCGGAAAAGACTAGAAAGGTTGCGAGAAGCGCTGCGGCAATTATCGCGCCTTCGCCAAAAAATGATTTCATCTACTCGGTTCTCCCGTCCGAAGCTTATGTCAATCTCTCAGCGACGCTGCGCGCGAGTCTGGTCGGTTTCAAGACTCGACCTCCGGCCCAGGGAGTCTTTAAGGAGTCAGCCGGAGTGGGATTGCGTCCTTGATACGGTGCCCTGAAAGAACTAAAAGCACTACAAACAAAACAAGCGAGTATAACTCTCGCTTGTTTCATTACTTGACTCACTAAGAGGCTAGCATACGAGGTATAGGGTGTCCAGGCGGGAAGACAACTACTAATCGATGTCGGAGAGGCATGAGCCCTAAATTCAGAAATAATTAAGCTTATCTAAGGAGGTCGGGAAGGGAAAAAATCGGCGGGTTAACTCTTAGAGAGCGAGAAAGCTTTCCACAATCTCCCGTCCGTGCGGATGTTCGTCGCTGAAAAGTTCGGGATGAAACTGTACGCCATACAAGGGTCGCTCGTTGTGTTGCATCGCTTGAATCGCACAAGTCTCGTTGAAGGCGGTGCGGCGAAAGCCAGGCGGCAGCTCCTTCACTTCGTCACAGTGCGAATGCCAGACCGTGATCGTTCGCGGCAGACTGCGAAAAATTCCCTCGCCCGCCGTCTCGATCGGAAGAAACCCGCGTTCCCGCTTCGCTCCCTCGTACCCCGCACCCGGTTCGAGCCGCTCCATCAATCCCACGGGCGCGCCAAAGGCGAGAGCCATCTGTTGATGCCCACCACACACACCAAGAATCGGCTGAGGCGCATTGCGAATCACGTCGAAGACACCCGCCAGCGATCCTGATGTGTAAAGGTCCCACGGATGGCTCTGGCCGCTGAGGATGATGTGCGAAGGCGAGACTTCCTGAACGCGTTTGAGAGAAACGTTACGGAATGGTTCGACGATGATCTCCAAACCTGGCCGGATCCGCTCCAGGGCCGCCTTGAGCTCGCGCGGGCTGGGTCCCTGGCCGTCGATGGTGTTGTCCACCAAATAGATCATCAACTGCCCGACTGCTTCAAACAGTAAATCTTTCCGTTGAACGCGCCGACGTAAATGCGCCCGTCAAGCACGGCCGGTGTGGCATCAACATTGTCGCCGATCTTGATTTCGGAGATCAGTTTGCCATCTTCAGCGGAGAGCATGTAAACGTAGCCAGACTTGTCGCCAAAGATCACTCGGCCATCAACCACGGGAGATGTGCCCCAGATTGCGGCGCGCGTTTGATGCTTCCAAACAAGTTCTCCTTTGTCGGCAGTCAGGCAATACAGGTTGCCATTATTCGAGCCAAGATAGATTCGATCTTTGTAAACGACCGGACTGCCCCAGACGCCATTCTTCTCTTTCGTATGTTGATTCAAGCCGCCTTCGAACTTATACGTCCAGACCAGTTCGCCATTCTCCCGACGATAACAACGAACAATGCCATCTTCCGCCGCGGTGAACACGAAACTGTTCGTTACGGCGGGAGTCGAGTTTGAGTCCACGCCGATGCGCGCTTTCCAGATCACCTTGCCATCGTCGGCACTTAGGCAAAACAAATCGCCGGCCTCCGTGTCTACATAGATCCGTCCGTCGACTACCGTGGTGCCGCCTTCAACGGAACCGCCTAGTTGCTGTTTGAAAACGATCTTGCCATCGTTCAAATTAAAGCAGTAGTAGAAATGATCTTCGCCACCGATGTACACGCGGTCACCAATGATTGCCGGCGAAGAATCAGTCTCAAAACCAGTCTGATATTTCCAAACTAGCGAGCCATTGTTTGCATCCAGGCAATAGACGGTGTGATCGAGATTGCCGATCACCAGGCGATCACCAACAACTGCGGGCGAAGACTTCGCGCCGTCGGTCGTTTTGTAACTCCAGATGAGGCTGCCATCCTTCTTGTTGAGACAATAAACGTAACCGCCGGCCGATCCGAAATAGACACGGTCGCCGACAATTGCCGGCTGACCGGGCCAACCGGAACCACCCCAGGGATCCTTGTGCAGACGGCCGCTGGTCCAACCGGTCTTGAAGTCCCAAACTACTTCCAGCGACTTATCGGACCACGGGCCTGTGCCGTAGAAAGTTCGCGCCGGATTGCCGAGCCACATAGGCACGGCCGTGGGCGCGGGTTTCTTCTCCGTCGGCTTGGGCGTGTGTGGCTCAGTCCCCTTGGTTACTTTGCCGCAACCGATTAGTACGAAGCTCGTCAGCAAAATGGCGAACAGCACGAACCACCGATACAGAAGAGGCGCGGGCCTAGTCGGGTTGGGGGAACTCATCATCAAACTCCGGGCAAAAGGGATCCAAGGTTGGTGTCCTGGTTACTTTCCTGCTGGTCAAGCATAACGCATGTGACGACGCTCAGTCCAAGTTACTGTCACCAGCCCAACCACTCGCCGCGATAAACAATTTCCGCAGTGCCGGTGAGGACCACTTCGCCGTCCTCGCGCCACTGAATTTTCACCTCACCGCCGGCCATCGAAACATTGATTTGACGATCCGTGAAGCCATTGATCATCGAGGCCACGGCTGCCGCGCACGAGCATGTGCCCGAGGCTGTCGTTTCGCCGACGCCACGTTCCCAGATGCGCAGCTCGATCCGTCGGCGATCCAAGACGCGAACAAACACGACGTTGGTTCGCTCAGGGAACTGTTGGTGGCTTTCGATCGCGCGGCCGATGCGTCGCCAATCGAGCGCCTTGAAATCTTCAACGAAGATACAACAGTTCGGATTGCCGATCTGCAATGCGGTCACGTTGAAAGATTGACCGTCGGCGAGGAGTGGATAATTTATTACGCGATCGCGCGGCTCGTCGGTTTGCATTGGGATCGACGCGCTATCGAATAGGGGCCGGCCCAACTCTGAATCGAAAAGATATTTTCCTTCGCCCAAACGCTCGCGCAGGAAATAGCGCTTCACACCCGAGCGCGTGTTCAGGCGTAATTCATCGGCCCTCCACAGATCGCGATAGTAGAGATAGGCCGCGGCGCAGCGGGTGCCATTGCCAGATAGGCCCGCCTCGCTGCCGTCGGGATTGAAAATGCGAACGTAGAAGTCCGCCCCGATCTCAGCACGACTAACGACCGCGATTCCATCCGCGCCAGCACCGTAATGTCGATCGCAAATTCGCCTGGCAAACTCGCCGAGATCGGAAACCTCGACGAGTTGCTCAGACTCAATCACGATGTAGTCGTTGCCGTAGCCGTGGAACTTGATGAACTGAATTTCCATTCGTTAGCAGACCGATCCGATGAGAGAAGACTCTGCGTCTTTGCGCCTTTGCGGGAAACCTCGCGGGTTGCTGCCGCGTAATGTAGAGTAAGACAAAGGCAGTTTCGCGCAAAGGCGCAGAGACGCAAAGGAAAGCTCGCCGCAAAACCTGGGCTCATTGAACACACATTCTCCTATGATGGATACGCTAGCTAGTCCGCGTAAACCTCGGGGCTGTTGAACGCCGCTAGCGTAAGCGGTTGGAGGCTTCTAGCCTCTCAAGTGCTTGATCGTACTTGGCCGCCTTTGCCTCTGGAAGTCTGCCGTCGATCTGAACTAGCACATTATCTCTTACAAGGACCCACGAGAAACCTGGTTCGCCTGGCTTACCAAGACTGGCATAATAGGCGCTTAGCCGGTACAAGTCTGATTGTGTTTCAAAAGTAAATATGCGCCCGCCGCAATCAGAACACTGGGAAGGAATAAGGAAACGTCTGCCCTCGTTGACGGTTGACGGCATCGACAATTCCTTGAAGTCGTTCCGTTAGCGGGCGATCGCCTTCCGCTTCCAAACCAGACTTCTGGAACACGCTGATCACCTGTGAGCTTTTCCACTTTGCGAAGGAGACTGTGTTACCAGATGTCGGCGTTGAGCCGGCCTGGACGCCGGGGTCATCGATGGTTGCAGGGGAAGAATTAGAGTTAGGGCTAACACCAGACCTTGGAGCCGGGCCGCTGTCAAAGGTCCCCAGAAAAGGTGACGACCTTGGCGTGGGACTTCGTATCGTCTCGGAATAGGAGCGCTCGCTTGACGATGAAGTTTGCCCGTCCAGAGAAACTAATAGATCAAGGACAAAGGCCACTGTCAGTACAAAGAGCAAAACCGCTAACACGATCCACTTTGCCTTTAGTCGACCGGGTTCCACATGTTCGGAAGGCTTCGGTAGAACAGAGTGAATCTGCGCAGCTATAGTAGGATCAGGCCGTCGCGCCAATACAATAGTCGGCTCGCCTAAATCAGCGCCGCATTGTAAGCAAAACCGATAATTATCCAGAATTTGCTCATTGCACGATGGGCATCTCATGACGACATGAACTTTATTGCTTCGGCGATTTCGGCGCAAGCTCTCTGCACACCGTCAATCTGCGACTTCACGACCTTCCAGCAAACGACGCCAACAAGACCGCAATTGGATCGATGCAAACGGTGCGCGGCTCGGCGTCCGGTGGATAATTATTCACCATGATAGAAAAGACCAAATTCTCTCCGGCCGCCGTAGTTACATAGCCGGAAAGGCTCGCGGCCGAGCTGAGCGATCCTGTTTTTGCGCGCACGTTATTCTCGGCTACGGTTCCTCTAAAGCGATTTCGCAGTGTCCCATCAACACCGGCAATCGGCAAAGCCTCGCGCAGTACATTCGCATACTTGTGCTTGCTCATGTAGGTAAGCAATCGCACGGTCGCCTCCGCCGTCACCATGTCGTTACGCGAAAGACCCGAGCCATCGGTCAGCACCAGCGCGTCCGCGTTGAGTCCAACTTCTTTCAGAAAGGTCTTGACAACTTCGATGCCTGCATCTTCCGCGGTTCGCGCCGGATTTGATGACGCCGTTGCCGGCGGAACAACTTTTCCAAGCGTGCGCAGGATCAACTCAGTGTAGAGATTCTGGCTGGGTTTCAAAGTTTGGGCGGCAACGACGCTGAACGGCGGAGACTGCATGGTCGCAATCTCGATCAAAGAGACAGCTGGAGGATCACCGGCGCCGTTTGCCGCCATAGTTACTGTGGCTCCAGTTGTAAGCAGAGACTGGTTTACCTGGCCCGCCGTGCGTGCCTTGCCGGTAACGGTCACTCCGTGCTGGGCCAGGGCAGAGCGCAGCAGATAGACGAAGAGCAACGCTGGATGAGAGATGCCGACGCCGCCAGTGTAGCCCCGATCGTCCAACGGAATAGACCCGCTGACTTCGAGCGTGTTCTCGCCTAATCCTCGATGTACTCGCAGCTCCCTCTTGGCGCCCTTTGGTCCAGTCGTTACCCGGTTCACGATTGTTAGCAAAGGATCGGGTGGCCCAGTTGTTACCAGTGCTCGAGCGCCAACCTGCGCGCCTGGTTTGATGAAGAGATCCAGGGCGTTGTCGTTAACGGTCAAGGCACTTACTTCGGCGCCGTAATACCATTGCAGGTCTTCCCATTCCCAACCGGATCCGTATTGTGCTCCCGTGAAATACGTTTCGTCGCCGACCAGGTCTCCCTCGACGCGCTTGACGCCAGCGCCTGCGATCTTTGTCGCGAGATCGTCAATGCCTTTGAAGTAATCGCCATTATTAAAACGCGCCGCAAGCGAAGGATCGCCGCGGCCATACACAATCAAGTCGCCTTTGATCGTGCCGCTCTGGTCCGGCTTTTCTTTGGCGTAAACCGAAGTAACAAAGTGATAGTCAGGGGTGAGCCGGTCGAGCGCCGCGGCCACCGTATAAAGCTTCATGTTCGAGGCCGGACGCAGTAGCTTATTCGCGTTCTCTTCAAAGAGCACGCGGCCTGTATCAAGCGACGCTATCTTGATTCCCACCATTGCCGACGCCAGCTCCGGCTTGCGCAAGATCTCGGCGATGCGTGTTTGCAGTTCCGCGAGCGTCTTTGTGGTGTTGGCAATCCGCGCGGCCGTAGTTGGAGTTGGAGTGGGAGCGCCTACGGGTGACGAGCTCGGACTCGGAATAGGAGCCGGAGTTGGGCTTGGTGAAGGAGTGACCTGTCGTTCACGCTGGGGGTCCTGATAAGCGACAATCGAAAAACTCGCGGCGCAACCAAGCACGAGGATCAAGCTGAGGCTTACTAAATTTGATAGCCGGTGTTTCGAGAACATGATTGACAATTAATTAAAAGTCTCGAATCAAATCCGTTCAGAAGGGGGCTGTTGATGTGAGGCCTTATGTGCCTCACGAATCCTGTTCATCAACGCGCCGAACCGCGCGTCGTCGCGCAGCGCGGCCCAGTTTGGATCGTGCTCGAAGCAGGGCCGGTTCTCGTTGCCCAGCGAGATCGCGCGCTCCAGCCATTCGAAAGCTTCGTTGCTTAAGCCTTCAAGCGCGTAAACCGAAGCGACTGAGTAAGCGATATCCGCATCGACTTCCGCGTTTCTCTTGACTGCTTCGGTCAACTGGGCCAGCGCATCGTCGTGTTTGCCCTGCGCGCTCAGGAACATTGCGTGAAACGGCCGAATGCCATGCATGTCTGGATGGCGCCTCACAACCTGTTGCATCAATTCGGCAGCCTCGTCCGTGTGGCCGGTGTAATACAATGCCAGGGCGCGAAAAGTTTTGACCAGCGGATTGTCCGGCTCGCCGGCTTTGTCGAGCTCGCGCGTCGTATCTTCAAAGCGGCCCAGGTACATGTAAACCAGCGCGCGGTTGAAGCTGGCCACGACGTGCGCCGCCGGATCGAGACGCACCAGCCGATCAAAGCTGTGCAGCGCTCGCTTGTATTCTCCATCCAGCCGATGCAGTGTTGCCTTCACGAAATAGACGACGGCTTCATTGGGTGCCTCTCGGCGCATGTGCGCTACTTCTTCGCGGGCTTTTTGCTTCTCACCGCGCCAGAGTAGGACGAACACCATCAGCATGCGCGCCTCGACCATGCGTGGATCGATCGCGAGAGCCTTGTTGAATGCGGCTTCGGCGCGTTCGTAGTCCTCGGCGCCGCCGTAACCCTTGAAGACCCGATTGACGTAAGCGGCGCCCAGGCCGTCATGGGCCAGCGCGAAGTTGGGATCGAGCTGAATCGCCCGCTGAAAGTGTTCGATGGCGGCGTCGCAGTCTTCCGGTGCGATCGTGCGAAAGATGAAGCGCGCAAAACGATCGCGACCGCGCAGATACTCCTCGTAAGCCGCCGCGCTCTGCGTGGAGGGCCTGGCAATTCCCACTTGTTCAGCCGGGCTGAGCTCCAGACTTAAGCCCTCGACGATGCGCTGCGCGATCGTGTCCTGGACGGTGATGATGTCAGCGGCGGACGTGTCGACGCGATCACTCCAGAGTATGTCTCCCGAAAGCACGTCGAGCAGTTGCGCGGTCACCCGAAAGCGTTCACCCGCGTGAATAAAACCGGCCGCGAGTACGGAGTCAACATTAAGCTCACGCCCAACTTCACGCGGATCGACTTGCTGGCCCTGATACCTGGCAATCACAGAGGAAGGGCGAACCACCAGCGAGCGGACGCGCGCCAGCTCGGTGATCACCGCGTCGGCGAGCGAAAACTCATAAAAACTGGAAGCCGTGTCGTTGCTGATATTTCTGAACGGCAGAATCGCGAGACTCTTTTTGTCCTGACCCGTCAGGGTTGTGAAAGAGGTCTCATCAATACCTTTAGTCGGGGTCCCCATCGCCGGCGAGGATGTGTGCGCTTCTGACTTTCCTACCTTGCGCAGCCAACGCATGGCCCGAGAAACCGGATTTGCGCCGGCAACATGACGCGGAGGCTCAGGCGCAATCGTTTGCATTGCGGCGCCACCAGTCTCCGCCGTAGTGATCTCCTGCAGCACGCCGCGCAGCTCATCGCCCAGCTCTTCCATTTTCTGATAGCGCTCACGCGGGTCCTTAGCCATGGCGCGATTCAGAATCTGCTGCAGCCGCGCCGGCAGTGGGTCGCGACGCATCTCTGCGAGCGGCCTGGGCGAGTCGTACAACACGGCGTGTCGTACGTCGATGGTGCTCTTGCCGCGAAACGGCCAGGTGCCGGTGATCATTTCGTAGAGCAAGACACCGGTGGAAAAAATATCCGCGCGTTTATCGACGCGATCGCCGCGCGCCTGTTCGGGCGCCGCGTACGTGGCCGTGCCATAAGGCACGCCAACCTCCGTAAGTTCGGTCCGGTGAATTCCCGTAGCGCCGGCTTCTTCATCATCCAGCAGTTTCGCGAGACCGAAGTCGAGCACTTTCACCTGGCCTGTAGGCGTGACCATCACATTGCCTGACTTGATGTCGCGATGAATGATGCCGCGCGTGTGCGCTACGGCCAGCGCATCGGCAACCTGAATAGCGATCTTCAGCGCGCTTCGCAGTTCGAGTGGGTGGCCGCCGACGAGTTGCCTGACGTTCTTTCCTTCGACGTGTTGCATCGCGATGAAATGCACACCTTCCACCGTGTCCATGTCAAAGATCGTGCAAATGTTCGGATGATCCAAAGATGAGGCGAGTCGCGCCTCGCGTTCAAAACGCTTCAGGTTCGCTTCTTTCACGGTCAGTTCCGGCGGCAAGACTTTGATGACGACCGTGCGGCCGAGCTTAGTGTCCGTGGCTTTGTAGACTGTGCCCTGCCCGCCCACGCCGAGCTTTTCCAGGATGCGATAGTGGCGGAGCGTTTTGCCGATCATTGGAACGATTGTTTCAACTCTTCTGCGCTGGCGGTGGCGGTTCCGATCTTCGCAACGACAATCCCGGCCGCGTGATTCGCCAGCGTGGCGGCTTCGAGCATCGATGCGCCGGCGGCGAGTGCGACGGCGAGCGTGGCAATAACGGTGTCGCCCGCCCCCGTCACGTCATAAACCTCGCGCGCAACCGTTTCAACAAACACCGGATCGCCGTCTCGCTCCAGCAACATCATGCCGCGATCGCCACGTGTGATTAGCACTGAATCACAGTTAAGTTGCGAGCGTATTAACTTTGCCGCTTGATATAAACCGTCATTTGAATCCTCCTCAAGGTTGGTCATACGCAGCGCCTCGTGATGATTCGGTGTTACCAGCGTCGCAGGTCGGTACGAAGCAAGGTTGCGCAGCTTTGGATCGATAAGCACCGGCGCGCGCCGGTACGCGAGCGGCAACACTTCAGCTAGAATGCGTGGCGTGACAACGCCTTTGTCGTAGTCCGAAACGACAAAAGCATCGGCGTCCGCAAGCGCGTCTTTCAAAGCGCTGATGACCCTGCTCTCCGTCTGTGCGTCAATCGGTGTGCGGCGTTCGCGGTCGGCGCGGACGACGAGTTGATTGTGCGCAATGATGCGCGTCTTGATGGTTGACGGACGGCTTTCATCGACAACGAGATAATCTTCTGATTGATGCGAGTTGGTCTCGCGCAACGCGTCCCGCAAACGTTCTCCCGCTGAATCGCTTCCAATAACCCCAACCACGCAGGCGTGCGCGCCCAACGCCACCAGATTCGCGAGCACGTTTGCGGCGCCCCCAAGATGCATCGACTCGCGACGAATATCTACCACGGGCACGGGCGCTTCGGGCGAGATGCGCGTCACATCGCCCCAGACGAACTCGTCGAGCATCACGTCGCCGAGCACGACAATCTTGCGGTCGCGCACAGCTTCTAGCATGTCGTTAGCGCGTTGTCTGGTTACTTGCGTCACGATTCCCAGTGCGGCTCTGCCGCAAGGCAATTATCAGCCACTTTCTCTCAGCACCCGCTCAATTGCCGCCGTCACCCGCTCGACCGGCACGCGCAGGATGCATTCCGGCTCCGGAAACTTCTCACAGAAATAACCGTGGCACGGCTGGCAAGGCAGCTCTTCGAGCACAACCTCCGCCGGGGCGTTGGACCAGGGCCGCCAGTGGTTAACATTCGACGAACCGAAGATGACCACGGACGGGGCGCCCACGGCAGCCGCGATGTGCGCGATGCCGCTGTCGTTGCCGACAAAAAGTCGCGTGCGCGCCGCCAACGCCGATACTTCCGGCAGAGAGAGATCCATCACCCCGACAATGGGCGCAGATGAACTACTCTTCATCTCTTGAACCAGCGGCACTTCCGCAGGCGCGGAGATCGCCACTGAAACAAGTTGACGCAAGGCGAGATGTTCCACTACGCGCGCGAACTTGTCTGTTGCCCATTGCTTCGTTGCGTAGGACGCTGTCGGATGAACTAAAGCGAAGGGTGTCGCTTCGTCCAAACCCGCGGCGCGCAGTTTCTCCGCGACGGCGGCTACGGCATACTCCGTCACCGCCAGATGCGTCGGCGGACGATCAGTGACGGGAACTCCGGTCCAGCCGATCAGCGCAAGCTGTTGCTCGACTGAATGCGCTTTGTCTTTGCCCCAAAGCAACAAAGACGACGGCGCCAGATGATTGTGCAACTTCTGATACTGATAATGAGCAAAACCGACGCGATGCCGGGCGCCTGTCGCGCGCGTCAAAAGCGTCGCCGTCGTCCCGCCGTGCAGGTTGTAAACAACATCATAACGTTCGGCGCGTAACCGGCGCGCCACGCGCAAGCGCGACACAGCGCTGCCACGTTGCATCGTAATCACATTATCGACGTGCTCAAACCCATCAAGCACGGGCGCCACCCAGTCTTCAAGCAAAATGTCAATTTGTGCTTTGGGAAGAAAACGTCTGAGCGCGAAAAGAGTGGGTGTGGTCAGCACCACATCGCCAATCGATCGCAGGCGCACCACCAGCACACGCTGCACGTTCTGCCAATTCCAGCGGGGCGGCCCGAGCGGTTGCGGGCTGTCTTCGCGGCGCAGACTGTGCATCGCGACGGCGCGCATCTCTGGCGACGACTCAACTATTTCGCGCAGGCTCTTCATCTTCAACCGTTGCTTCGTCGATCAGCATCACGGGAATACTGTCGCGAATCGGATAGACGCGACGGCACTCGACACACTTCAAGCCGCTGCCATCCGGCTTCAATTCAACCTTTGCCTTGCACGCGGGACAGGCAAGTATCTCCAACAAATCCTGACTGATGGCCATTGTGTAGGACCTTTCAAGCGAAGCTTTTCGGGAAGACGAAAGCTTATCACAAAGCAGGAGGCAGACGGCAGGACTGGTCAACGATCACTCTGAAATTACTTCGAGGCCGTTAACGCCACTGTAATGCGAGCGATTGTCACGGGTGGGAAGCCGCGCAGCAAAGCCGTTGCCGCGATCCATGCCTCCGCGGTTTCTATGGGCTGGCGACCGCGTCTGGCTTGGTTCTCGTGGGCGTCTCAGTTTTGCAGCCGGGAGTTCATCGATCACCCCGCAGCGGGTTGCGCATTTGCAGATCGATTTCAACCGGCAGGACGCGCTTGCCTGTGAAGATCCACTTCTTGAACTGGCCGAACACGTAAACCACTCCGGTTACCGGCCAGGTTTCTTTCGGCCTGGCCAGGTCCTGGACCGCGCCGACCACAGCATTGGGCGTGGCAACGAAAATCGTGATGGGCCGCCGCAGAGTCAGCGCTTGTTCAGTGGGCAGATCGAATGATTCGTTGTAGTCGTCAACCTCCACGTGCGTGCTGTTGATCATCATGTCATAGAAAGAAAGAAAATCTATTTTGCCCTTCTGCTTCACCGGGGCAACTACAATCGGAATCTCGAGCGTCACGCCCAGAGGCGAGACGCTGACGACGCGCGCTTCGCCAAACTTGATGATCGGATCGTTTGAAGCTGAGTCGTTGCCGGCGCCTTTTTTCTCCTTCGGCTCGATGGTTACGCGCTCGAGTTTGTAACCACGAATCTCTTTTGGGTACTCACGCTGCGTCGCGGCGCGCGGCCCAGTTTGCGCCGCGCAAATTCGCGGGCCGCTAAACACTAAGGAACTGAGAGCCAAAAGCGCGAACAACGTGAAACGAAACAGGATTGACCTAATTAATCGGTACAACACTACGCTGAATAGCTGTCTGGAAAAGTAATTATTGGCGGCGGCCATCATACGCTGAAGTCCACCAAGACCGCAGTATGCACCGTTATCGAGGTCGGTGTTTGGCCTTTCGCTTGACCTCAGGACAATCTGAAGGTGATTTGAAATCGTCAGACGGATCCTTCTGGAAGTATTCGTCGCCAAAAGGACCGAGCGCTCCGAATACTCCTAACGCTCCCTTTATAAATGTGGCATTCTCCCAGACGCGCTTTCCGTTTTCATCGAAATAGATGCGTGCCGTCCCCGTTCCACGCCACCGATCAACGATGTGAACGAAGCGCAGGTGGCCGAACGCTGCTTGACTTTTCGCACTAAGGAACGGCGATGAGGCGGCTACTTGCGTCGAGCTGGGGTCTGGGCTTCAGGTCCAGCGAAGCCCTTGCTAACGCGCGGGCTTCTGCTTGGCTAATTCATTTTATTAGTCTCCTTGAGAAGACCTTGAGCCTACGTCTCCAGAGCCGCTTACCACTTCCCAAACGCCGCCTACTTGGATTTTCTCAGTGCTCCAATCATGCTTCCCGGCGGCCCGGTAAGCGATTCGTCATCGTGCCGCGTGAAAACAGTCTTGTCTCCCTTGCAGTCGACGGTCAGTTGGTTGCCGCCGACGGTATAGGTGCACTCGGCAGTTTCACCCATGATAGTAAGCGAAGCCTTTCCACCCGACTTCACTTCGAGCATGATCGAGCCGTTTGCATTCGAATATGTGCCTTCAAACTTCGAACGGCAGGCAGTGGCGGCCAGTATCGTCAGAGCCACTACTGACCAAAGAAGCGCTTTGCGCACAAGCATGTGATTCATTAAGGGCCTCCTGAAGAAAGCGGCTGTGTGTGCCGCGGATTTCCTGCTTGTTCTGTCGTTAGAACATAGCCAACGATCGGTAGCAAAATTAAGGGCAATTGATAATGCGTGCGTAC
>WNGG01002029.1_pt1 | contig 22983 bp, 20 predicted proteins | sample 5400661 | NCBI WGS metagenome assembly WNGG01 (sample SAMN13153372, study PRJNA577476) | soil metagenome | isolation source: 100 cm soil or saprolite under Garry oak tree replicate 1 | place: USA:California | collected 2016-06-15
GAGTAAGCCAGCCAGTTGTATCCTGCCCTACGGCTGCCGTGCCCCGCATTTGGAGCAGAAGGTAGCCGAGGAAGCTAGTTGGGTGCCGCAGCTGGGGCAGAACTTCATGCCCGCCTGGACTGCCGCGGCGGGGGCAATCGGGACCTGGCTCACCTGAAGCTGGGCGAGCCTGGCGACGTTCGAGTAGTAGTAGACTGTCAAGGCAATCGGGATTAATGGAACGTACAATGCCGAAAGGATACTGCTCACGATATTGCTGGCCCAGCCGAAGGGCCCGCTGATGGCGCTTACGATGGCCGATGCTATCGCTGTGATAATTCCAAAGACGAGGGCCAGGGCGAAGGTCTTCAGCCATCTGTGGCCGACGAGCTCCCGGCTTCGCCCCAGGCTTTTGGAGACTCCTGTGCCTTCGATTAGAAGCGCGGGGAACGCGAGGGAGAACATTATCGCCAGTATTATCCCAGGTACGACAAGTGCGATTAGTCCCGCCACGACGATGACCCCGACGACGAAGCTCAATACCCAAATCCACACCAATTTTGATATGGCGAAACGAACCGACGCCCCGAGGTCCGCCTGTCCCTTCACAATCTCTTCAGACGCCATCTTGACCGCACCTCCGACGGCCACGGGGGAGAACACCGCTGCTACAATCACGCTCAGGACGACGAGAGGAATCAGGACGCCAAAGAACCCGGGTAGCCAGTTCAGGAGCTGCTGAGGGGTACCGTTGACAGGAAGAACGGGCAGGATGAAAGCACGCCGCACCAGTGTGGTGAGGACCCCTGTGATTGCTCCCACCACCGCGAAGAGGACCAGGTACTTTGCGAAGTCGCGCCGGTATAGGTCGAAGGTCTTCGAGACCACCTCGCCAAAACTTTGCTCATGCGTGATTCCTTGCCCCCGGGACATCTAGTTCAGGGGCCCTGCCTGTGTTACATATCTGTTTGGCCTAATCTGGGACGTCGACACCGGCGGGCGCCGAGGGTCAAGCCCGTGGGAGGTCTGCCGACGCCGCACGAGTTTCACGGAGCCGTCGCCTTTTCTGGCTGAGGCCTAAGCGCGTCTGCTATGCTGATGACCCAGGCCTCGATTCCCTTCCAATCGCGGAAGTCGCCCTCAGGCATAGCTCATGCTTGCGAGTCGTAGCCTCGTCGACTTGCAGTCTCAGGGACTTCTTGCGTTCTTGCAAGTCTGTGTTCGTTCTCAATTTACCGCAAATTAAGGCTCAAATCAGCTCTGTCAACTTAAGTAATTTTATTAATTATAATGCAATACCTCTGGCATGGTCCGAGCAGCAGTTCTTGGCGTGACAAAGGTAACAGGTCAAGGGCAGGTGACAATTCCTAAGGAGGTTAGGGAGAAGATGACCGTGAAAGCAGGCGATTGGATGCAGTTTCTCCTCACCGAGGACGGCCACATGGTGATTAGGAAGTTTGAATTTGACATCGAATTGGCAATGAAGAGCTTGTCCAAGATCATTACAAGTAAAGATTCTAAGTTAAGTTGACAGCGCCCTCAAATCCGAACAAACTCTTAAGTAACTCGGCAAGGGTGTAAGGATAACCCATTTTGGTCGATGGGATTTCTGTCGCTGAGCACAAGCAGCGAGTTAGGAATGTTCAGGAACTAGCGAAGAAGAAAGGGTTCGACGCGGTCCTCGCCTATTCTGATAGAAGATACTCAATGGGGCAGGGTGTGGAGTCAGGACAGCATATTCGATATTTTGTCGGCTTTCAAATGCCAGCAAGAGAAATTCAGGAAGGCGTCCCGTTCGTACCTTATCAGCACTTTCCAAGTGTTGTTGTGATACCCCAAGAAGGAGACCCAGGACTCATCTTATCCAATCAGGAAGCTGACCTAATAAGAAGGGTTCGTAATCAAATCTGGATCTCGGATATACGGACAACATCGGAACAGTATATCGATAACCGAGAAGTTGGTTTCGCGAAGATAGCGAGAGAGATGCTTGGAACTGACCGGAGGCTCAAAGAGATCGGGATAGCGGGGACCGCTGCCTCATACACACTGCATCTCGAATTTGTCAGGGCCTTCAGTGAAACAAAGTTCGAAGAATGCAGTCGTGAGGTTGACATGCTAAGAGTGATAAAAAGCCCCGACGAGTTGAGAATTCTTCGAGAAGCTGCATCCATCGCGGACGAGGGAGTGCGTGCATTGATTGAAACGAGCAATCCAGGCGTGCGGGAGTACGAAGTCCATCAGGCGGTTGAAAAGGCGATGTTTGACGCTGGTGGAGATAATCCCTGGTCTGTGATTCAAAGCGGACCTCGTTCAGCCATGTCGTACCTGAGCCCCGACTACACCCAAAGGACACTCGTAGCCGGAGACTTGATCTATGCTGATATTGGGAGTGAACTAATGGGATATCATTCTGACATTCAGCCAGCATACATCGTGGGGAAGAAAGGAACTGCGCGGCAACTGAAGCTGATTGAAACTTCTCTTGAGATGCTGAAAGCAATGGTTGAAGCCACGCGTCCCGGGACAACTGATACCGACTTAGTCAGGGCCGCCTACAGGGTCTTGAAGAAGAGTCCTTTCGCACCTTTTGTAAGGACTTGGACCTTCGGCCATGGGTATGGCGTAGGGTCGGACTATCCCGACTTGACAGGTGCTACGCTCAATCTTCCGAAGCCGAAGCAAATGGCTCTTAGAGAGAACATGCACCTTTGTTACGAGCCTGGAATTTTTGTCCCTGGCCTGGGAGGCGCAGCCGTGGAAGACCAAGTGCTAGTCACTAAGGATGGGTGTGAAGTCCTCACCAAATGCGGAGATCGGGCACAAGAGTTACTCTCGAACTAGTCCGGACCAATCTTCCGCTCGTCGGAAATCCATCTCAGGAGCCAAGACCGATTGCTAGGCTGCGCGGTCTTTCGGACTTCCTGAGGACGATTCCGATGGCCAAGTAGGCGGCGAAACATAGGCCGCCGATTGCGAATGTGACATACCAAGTCAGATACTCGGCAGTGGCGAATATGCTCAGCAGGAGACCGCCCACCATAGGGCTCAGGGCCTGGCCGGAATTCCAACACCAGCTGTAGAATCCAATATACTCTCCTCTCTTCTCGTACGGGGCAAGCCTGTTCGCGAAAGCAGTGCCCGATGGCGCCTGAAGCATCTCACCGATTGTCAGACCCACTATCACGACTTGCAGTAGCAAGAGGTTTTGAGAGAAGCCCACCAGCAAGTAGCTTAGTGACTGTACCCCAACCGAAATCGCCATGAGGCTGGTCAGCCTGTATCTCAGGCCGAGACGGGAGAAGGCGTACTGGAACAGAATCACTAGGATGCCATTGAGAAAGTAGAGGTAGCCAAGGAATTGCTTCGATATGTGGACCTCCTGAGTGGTGTACAGAGCGAATGTCGGTCCCATCTGGTTGGCGAGGAGCCCTGCGCCAATCGACACTATGGAGAAGACGAGCAGAATTCGATCCCTTGAGACAGACAGCATGTTCCCCGACTTTGGACTCCTCTTCCCCGAAGACAACGTCTCTCCAAGGTAGACAGTTGTGACCGCAAGGTTCAGGATGACGACGGCGGTCATAATGTAGATAGAAACCGCGTAAAGGACTATGAGCCCTCCTGCAAGGGATCCCAACGTGAATCCGAGATTGATCGCCACCCTGTAGATGCCGAATCCTTCAGCCGCGCGTTTCTCTTCGACAAGATCTGATATCATAGTATTGGCCGCCGTAAGGAAGATACCGTTGGTGGCTTCTGATAGGGTGAAGAGGATGAGGATAGTGACGAAGGAAGGCCCGAGGGTGGCAGAGAGGCTCAGCATGACCAAGAGCACGCCTCGGGCAGCCATGCTCAGTGCCATGGACTTCTTGCGGCCCCAGGTGTCCGCGAGGACTCCACCGACCGCCTGAAAGAGGGCGGAGACCCCGCTCGAGATGGTTATTCCAATGCCGATGAAAAGTGGTGAGGCATTGAGCTCAAGGTAATAGAGGGGGAGATAGACGGTTACCAGCGTCCTTCCGAAATCGTTCATGAAGAGGACGAAGGAGAGGAGCTTCAGCCGTCGGTCAAAGCCACGGGGTACGAGGCTCCTGACAAGGTCGCCCGCGATTAGAAGAACCATTTTGCCTTCTCGGCCTCGGGGCGCAATTCATCGCCCCGTCTTGGATGACATATTTGGTTGTCGAGGTCTGGATGCTTTTACTAAAAGGCCACGCTTAAATCGCCCGGCGGGGCGAGGAACGGAAGCATGGTGGAGGCCTTCAGTATAGTCGGTGTTACGTGTGGCCCCGGCCAGAAGGTCTATCACGAGCTGGTCGTCGATTCGAGTAACTCCGTGGTGACGACACTCCCGTTGATGTTGATCAATGGCACACGCGACGGGCCCACGCTCTGCATCACTGGCGGCATGTACGGCGACGAGTATCCTGGAATCGAAGCTGCCACCAGAATATTCAACAAGACCAACCCGGGGAAACTGAGCGGAAGACTGGTCATCCTTCCTGTGTTGAATATGCCGAGCTTCCAGTGGAGGACGGTGGGATTCTCCCCCCTGGACCGAAAGGACCTGAACAGGGTCTTTCCCGGTAACCCTAACGGAACTGTGACGGAGAGGACGGCCCACATTGTCCTGAACGAGGTCATCATGAAGGTCGATTTTCATCTTGACCTCAGGGGCGGAGACACCAACGAATCCCACATGTCTCACACCATAATCTGCAGAACCGGGAATTCAGACCTTGACAGGACGTGTTACGACGCGGCTCGGGCTTATGGCCTCGAATACGTCATGATACACGACGCTGGAAAGGAGGGGGCCACCCCTGGAATCCTGCTGCATGAGGCCACGAAGCTCGGGAAGCCGTCGATCATCTCCGAGATAGGGATAGGCCTTCTGACCTACCGCGAAGAGGATATCGCCTTGACCGAGCAATGCGCGGCCCGCCTGATGAAACACCTGAAGTTGCTGGAAGGGGTAGCCGAGCCATTCCCCAGGAAGATGAACATAATGCGCCAGGGGGCGAGGGTAATCTGCACCAAGGGCGGGATATTCTATCCGATTGTGGAGCAGACCGGACCTTACTTCACATCGATGTTGAAGAAGGGTCAGAAGGTCGGAGAGATCAAGAATATCCGCGGGGAGTTCCTCGAGGAGCTGCGCTCGCCCGTGGACGGAGTACTCCACGAGCTCCTTCCGAAGCGCGTCGTCTTTGGCGGCGAGACCGTGATCCTCATCCGAACAATCGAAGATTCCTCCGACTACTTCAAGGACTGACCGCCTGTTGGCCTCAAAGGTTACGCGTAGCTCCGCCTCCGAGCTCGACCGCTCGAACATCGCCAGGGCGTTCGCCACGTCTGGATCGGTTCTGAAACGAGCCCAGGGCGTCTACGTCGAGGACGAGAAAGGGAAGAAGTACCTCGACATGACCGCAGGCGGAACCACCGCGGTCGGATATTCACACCCGAGGCTAACGAAGGCGCTCGTCAGCCAAGTTTCAAGAGGCATCGATCACATCGACAGGCAGACCATGATCACGGAGAAGGCCAGTGAACTCACCGACGAGCTCAAGACCTTCGTGCCGAACCCTCTAGCCAAGGGGAAGGCGGTCTTCGGCCACAGCGGTTCGGACATAATAGAGAAGGCGATAAGGTTGGTGCGTTTTTCTAAGAGCCGCCCCGTGATCGTCAGCTACTACTCTGCACACCACGGAGCCAACGCCACTGCTCTAAGTGCATCACCAACCCTGAAGGAGATGGGGACAAACGCGCTCTCCCGCTTCTTCGGCCTCCCGGGTTTCATGCACATGCCCTTTCCAGATTCCTATCGCCCTTGGTTTACGGACGGTTCGAAAGCAGGAGATGATTGTCTCGCCTTCCTAGAAAGGCTGCTCTCCTCAGTGGTTTCGCCACGACTTGTCGCGGGCGTCCTCGTGGAGCCGATTCTGAGCCTCGGAGGGAACGTCGTCCCTCCCGATGGGTACTTCCAAGGCCTGGCCAAGATATGCAGGGAGAATGACATTCCCCTGATTGGTGATGAGGTCCTCACAGGGATTGGCAAGACCGGCCGAATGTTCGCCTTGGAACACTGGGGGGTGTGGCCAGATGTGCTTTGCGCGGGAAAGGCCCTGAGCGGCCCACTCCCCCTGACGATGCTCCTGGCGAGAGAGGACCTGGCCGACAAGTGGGAGCCCAGAGACTACGTCGGCATCAGCAAGGATGCCTACATCCTAGGATGCGTCGCAGCGGTTGAGATACTGAGGATAGTCAGGGACGAGAGACTCGTCGACAATGCCTCGAGGGTAGGCAGCCACCTTGAAGGTCGATTGAAGGATATGGTCGACGATTTGGGGCTTGACGGAGATGTAAGGGGAAAGGGTGTAATGATGGCCCTCGAGTTGGTGGAATCGGAAAAGACCAAGGCTCCGGATTCGCTTCGGGCCCGGAGCGTGGTCCGCGAAGCGCGAAGGCGGGGCCTCGTCGTTGGACTCACTGGAACCTGGGAAAATGTAATCCGTTTCCTTCCTTCACTGACGATCTCCGAGCGGAACGTCGATGACGCCATAGATATTCTGTTTCGTTCATTCAAGGCATCATAGGGATTCGTGGGCGAGTCTCAGGCCCCAAGAGGACCCTTCAACACATGTATCTTGGTTTCCTGAAAAATGGGGCTAGGCCATCGGGCAAATCTATTTCAGTTCGACTTCTGCAGCTGGGAAGTTATCTGCGACTTTCCCTCTCGACAGTTCGAACGGCAATCGGGGTTAGGAAGACCCCGCCGAAGAGCCCGGCGTTCATGACAGAGATTTGTGACGGAGCCGACAGTAATCCTGGCATCGAGAGGGAGAGTGCGATTGGAGACTGGGTGGAATTGGCCTTTTGGATATAGTACGCCAGGTATCCCCCACCTGCGCCTCCGCTCCCGTCACCGTACTGCGGGTTGTAGACACCACGACCGATGGCGCTGTTCGAGGGGAGGACCCACGTCCGCTCCACCTGTATGGCGTCGGGTGAATACATCGGTATTATGCCCGCCCAGTCCAGCATTGCCTTCTGCACCTTGCTGTAGAGCTCGAGCCTGTATGAGGAATTCAGCGACGCGGCGGCCTGATTCAGCCAGGTGATTACCGTGGCATTGTTGAATCCGGTGGTCAGTCCGGTGAATCCCTGGGGGGATGCCCAGTTCGCCAAGGTCTCAGAACCGTCCGCTATGTCAGGCACCCAACAGCATCCTAGGCGCAGGGGAACCTCGAAGTTGTGGAACATCGTAAGCCACGTAGGAGTATCGACGGCCTGAATGTTTATGGTAATCTGTGGGTCTAGACTTTCAACGCTCTGCTTGAAGAGAATGGCCGCCTCGGTGTTCGTCGCGTCGTGGCTCTCTATGATGATTGTCACGCTTCCAGTGTAGCCTGCCTTCGCAAACAGCTGTTGCGCCAGAGTGGGGTCGTAGTTGTAGCCCTTGATGTTGGCGTCGTGGCCGAACATCCTAGGAGTGAGATACCCATCCAGCTTCAGCGAGAAGCCGTTGGTGACGTTCTGCAGAAACTGCTGGTAGGGGAATGCGTAGGCCATCGCTTTTCTGAAGTTGACGTCGTCGAAGGGATGGATTCTTGGATTCATCAGCATACTTGCTATCGTGTTCGTCGGAGCGGCCCATATCCTGACCCCATTGTGGGTTGAGACAATGGTACCATTGCTTGCGAAAATCTGCTTGTTGATTAAGTCGAATGCGTTAGAGGTGGGGAGTGAAATTGCGTCAGCCGCGCCGGACAGCAGATCGAGCTCACTGGTCGATACGCTAGGGACATATTTCACGATGTACTGGCTAAGTTTCGCGGGACCGGTGTGAGATGGAGTCCCCCAGTAGTTGGGGTAGCGCGCGAAGACGATCTGGCTGCTCGGAGTGTAGCTCTGTAACATGAACGGACCTGTCCCCATCATGTGATTCTGCATGAACGCACATTCGAATCCCGGAGTCACTCCGGGAGTCAGTGTCGTCCCGGGGCAGTTCGCTATGACGTAGCTGGGGGAGACGATAGACCCGCCTGACTCCCAAGCGAATGTACCGAGGGTGGCGGCCTCTGGGTAGGGATGTTCGAAGTTGAATACGACGGTGTAGGTGTCAAGGACCTTCACGCCTCCTGCTGCGAGATACTTCTGAACCTCCGTTGTGTTAGTGACGTGGATAGTGTTGGCGCTGGAATACTCAGGCCCGCCCCTGATTGCCATTGTGACGTCGGCGGAGAGAAGGAACTCTGGGCCGTCCTCGTGGTTAATCAGAATCGCCCTGTCGTAAGAGAACTTGACGGCCGTGGCGTTGAACGGAGTCCCGTCCTGGAAGGTTATCCCCTGTCTCAAATGGAATACGACCTGAGATGCGTTAGGTGCGATGGTCCAGCTCGACGCGAGCCAAGGCACGAAGGTTGTTGGGTCGGGGCCGTTCCAGCGTACGAGGTTCTCGTACACATTGAGGAAGAACATATCGCTGTAATCCCATGTAAGAGCTGGGTCGAGACCTCCGGGGCCTGGCTGGATGGTATTCTCTTCTATGAAGACGTTAGGATTGGGCACTGCGTTGCCAACCGTCGTGCTGGAAGTCGTCTGTGTTGGATTCCCTCCGGTTAGGAAAACCGCGTAAACGCCTGCCGTGGCGGCGAGTAGAACTACTATTACGACTATTACCACAACAGTACGACTAACGGCGGCCGAGCGCAATTGACAGGCGTCGCACGAGCTGTAAGTTATTTAATGGTATCGAGGTTCTTGAAAATCGTCAGCAGAGGTCCAAATCACTCTACTTCCCTGATGTCAGTCCCTATCTCAAATAGGGCATCACCCTGATAGACGGCAGGCGATGTCACCATGTGAATCACCCCTGGTTGAGGAACGGTTATCCTCTCGAGCACATCTCCGTACAGGTTCTTGATCACGCCTATCTCCTGTCCCTTCCTGACCATGTCCCCCGCCCTGACGTCCGAGATGAAGAAGCCTCCTCTCTCGGAGTAGATATGGTATGGCCGATACACCTTGGCTTTCTTTGGTATGTCCGGCTCCCCTTTGAGCATCCTCAGATGCTTCATCACGTTCGTAATCCCCTTGAACACCATGTCAACGATGTCGGATTGGCACCTTCCGCTTCCTCCGGCCTCGGTCCCCATCGTAATCGGTACCGGCTGCCCTTCGTAGGGCGGCTTGGCCCCAGGTCTAGGACGCCCCTCCCTAATCCAGACCCAGCCGAAATTCCTTGCCAAGGCGAAGGCGGCGTCGTCCCTCTTTGGGTCTTCGCCGAATCTGGTGTACATCGTACTGATCAGGAGGTCCTCGATGATGTCTCCGCCGTGGAGGTCGAGCCTGTATTCGGCTTTAGAAAGTATGTTGTCATAGAACGACTTTGCCACCTGGTAGCTGATCAGAGGATGCCCGGATCCTCCCCTGGGTATTTCTCGAACGAAGGCCCCCGAAAGACCCCTGTAGTCCACCGGGTTCGTGTAGACCCATCTGGCTTCGAAGGCCGGAGTATTGACGACGGGCACGATGATGACTGTCCCCTTCACTTCGGTTGGATCAAGCTCTGTCTGCAGCCTGAGAGTTCCAGCGGGTCCGTTGTACTCCGACCCGTCGATTCCTCCGTTCACCAGCAGGGTGGGCCCGTCCCCGGCACCGTTCACGACGGTGAAGGGAATCTGATGCGGACCCGCAGGCTTTTCCGAAATCGAGAGATTGCCCCGCTTCTTCTGTCCGCCCTTTACTTCGAGGTCTTGAATCTTGACCGTTCGAGACACGCGAGCCCCCCGGCCCCTCTTTCTTATTAATGCGCAGCGGACGCGCGGTCCGCCGGAACTTTAATGCGTCCCAAGAACTGTCGTACGATCGACTCGAATTCCCGGGGCCTTTCGGCGTGGAGCCAGTGGCCGCACCCCTCGAAGACATGCATCTCGGAGTCCGATATACCAGCCCCAAGCTTCCTCCCTTCCTCCAGGGGGATTATCCAGTCTTGGTCTCCGTGCATGACCAGAGTTGGAACTCTGATTTCCTTCAGCTTCGATTCGACTCCCCAGTCGTCGTTCTGCTCCTGCATAACGTAGTTGTGCGTCGGATAGCGCCAGTACCGCTTCGCGCGATCACGGCCAGGACTGTAGTTGGGACTCAGGATGGCGTTCAGCCTGTTGAAATCCAGGATCCCTCTCCTGAGGTCGGCGTTGCCCTTGCAGTGGCCCGACCAGTATCTTTCGAACCGGTCCCAGTCCAGTGCCAGCCCCGCGACCCTCGCGTTCTTCTTCAGCGTCACGAGGCTAGTATGCACCGGAGCCGTCGACCACAGGATGAGGCCTCCGACACTCGCCGGGTATCTCAGAGTGTACTCGAGGGCAAGATATCCTGCCCCGGAACTCCCCGCGACTATTACCTGCCCCAGCCTCAGCTTCTTCCTGAGCATCTCGGCATCTGCCGATAGCTGTGCGAAGCTTGGGGATCCTACATCCTCAGACCTGCCGCACCCGCGGAGGTCGAAGACCACGACCTGGTAATCGTCGCAGAATGGTCGGAAGATGGTCTTGACGTAGCGGGAATCAACGCTGCCTCCCGGGCTATGGAGCGCAAGTATGGTCGTGAGGCCCTTCAGTCCCATTCTCTCAAAGAAGATCCTGCAACCGTTCACAGTTGCCAGCACAAGACTAGTTCTCCAACGGACCTGCCGACGCATACTGGGCGATGACTCGCTTCATCCGCCTCACGCCCTCGACGATCTGGGGTATGCCGACCTTGGAGTAGGAAAGTCGCTGGTATCCGTCGCCTCCGGAGCCGAAGAACGTGCCAGGGGACGAACCTACTCCTGCTTGGAGGAATCTATCCGCCAGCTCCTGGGACGTGAGCCCTGGCGCAGCATCCCTGAAGTTGGGAAAGACGTAGAAAGTACCCTGGGGCAGTTTGCACGACATGCCGTCCAGAGTGTTGAGTTCATCCACAAGGGTTCTTCTTCTTTCGTCCAGTTCGCGGACGATTGGGGCGGAAAACCTGTCCCACCCTTGGAGGGCCCGCAGGCCGGCGATCTGGATGTGAGAACTGACGTGGGCCAGCACGAGGTTGTGGATGGTGCCTGCTCTCTTGATGAATTCCTCTGGGCCACAGAGGTAGCCGAGCCTCCAGCCGGTCATGGCGAAGGTCTTCGAGAACGAGAACAAGCCGATGGCGTTGTCTCTCATGGAGGGAATTGACATGGGGCTCACGTGCTCGGCCCCGTCGAATACCAGAGCCTCGTACGCCTCGTCGGAGAGGATCGGCAGATCGTGGTCGATTGCCATGCGGCCTAAATCTTCCAGATACTTCCTGGGATAGACCGTCCCCGTGGGGTTGTTTGGAGTATTGATCAGGAGGGCCCTGCTCCTCTTGTTGACCGCCTTTTCGATGGCCTCTGGAGCAGGAAGCCAGCCCTCATCCTCCGTGGCGCCGACATAACGCGGGGTTGCACCCGAGGCCTTGATCAGACTATCATACGGCGGATAGTAGGGGGCCGGGATGATCGCCTCCTCCCCCGGGTCGAGCAACGCGTTGACGGCCAGATAGAGGGCCTCGGTGGACCCCTGAGTGATTAGGATCTGGGTTTCAGGGTCCAAGTCTATCTGATTGTAGTCGTGGAGCTTCTTGGCCACAGCGTTGCGAAGTTCCGGATATCCGGCCGCCGGGGCGTACTTCGTGTAGCCCCTTTCGAGGGCATCCCAGGCCGCGTCCATTATCTCTCTTGGGGTGTCCATCGAGAGGTCCCCCTGCTGCAACGGAATCAGGTCCTTCAGTGGGAGTGATGCGATCTTGTCGGAAAGACCGACGATGGGGTTGGGCGGCAGAGACGTCCTCGATGCGAAACGCACTTTCTCAGATCGATTGGCGCCGGTCGTTTTGGGCCCTATGAAGCTTTGCTCGGAGGGAGGCTGGCTCAGTATCCTAGGTTGAGGTCGACGACGTTCAGGAGGTCCCTTCCCGCCGCCAGGTTGTCGATGTTCTGGCTCACGATGGAGAAGACGCGGTAGACGGTCTCGGTAGTGATTCCTCCGATGTGGGGGGTGGCGATTACGTTGTCAAGTTTCTCTATGGAGTATCTCGAAGGCGCAGACGGCGGGAGCGAGTACCAAGTGTCGATTGCCGCATACGAAATTCGGCGTTCGACCAATGCCCGGTAGAGGGCTTCCTCGTCAACTACGGCAGCCCGGGATACGATAACTATCGAGGCCGTCCTCTTCATTAGAGCGAATTCGCCCTTCCCGATCAGGCCCCGGGTCTCGGATGTGAGCGGCAGTGCGACCGTGAGGAATTCGGCTCTGGGGAGCGAACTATGGAGGTCCTCGATTCCGTAGACCTCGCAACCCTGAACCGGTGTGCCCCTCTCTGGGTGCTTCCTGATTCCGATTACCTTCATCCCGAAGGCCGAGGACCTTCGGGCGAGTTCCGTCCCTACGGCACCGAGGCCGAGTATCACGTGAGTCAGCCCCTGGACCTCCACCCCCGGAGTCCGTTTCCAAACCCCCTTCTTCATCTCTCGGTCTTTCTCGACCACTCGCTTCGCGACTGCGAGCAGCAGCGCGAAGGCATGCTCGGCCACCGGGACCGAATTTGAGCCCGACGCGTCCGCGAGGGTGACCCCCGCCGCCCTGATCGAATCCAGAGGAATCTTCTCGATTCCCGCCCCGAGACACTGGACCAGCTTGAGTCTGGGAGCGGATTTGAAGAGGCCGCAGATGGTGCTGTCGAGGGTGAAGCTCGTCCCCACCAATACATCGCAGTCGGCCAGGAGCCCTCTGAGCCCGGCCCCCGACTCATCGGGGGAGGACGAGACAAACTCACATCTTGTGTCGAGCTTCTGGTTGAGGATATCGGCCGCTCTCTCCGGCGTGACTCCGTAGGAGGTCGAGGAGTCGCCGAAGTGCAGCAGTACTCGCGTGTCCTACACCAGACCCAAGGCGTGCTGGTCAGGGGTGCAGTCAGAGGACTGCGAATCTGTCACTTTTGCCAAGTCAGGCTGGGGGTCTGATATCCCCTTTCGGTCCAGGCCTTGTCGTGTTCGATGTATTCGAGCACGAAGTACTCTACAGGGAGCCTGTCGTACGGGTTGAAGATTCCGTGCTGAACATCGACGGGCGTATGGACGAAGGACCCCGGCCTTACCTTGACCCGTTCGCCCTCTGACAGGACCTCGCCCTGGCCCCTGAGGAAGTACATCGACTCCTCCGGATTCGTGTGAGGCGAAACCTCGTTGTGCGGCGGAGTGATTTGAATGTCCAGGCCGTGCATCCTGTACGCTCCGCTGATCGCATGCTGCTCCTCCGTGATAAGTTGCCGGTTGATCGTAGTGGCACGGAACGATGTGTACTGGGCCTCGAAGAAGTTGAAGGCCCTTGCCTTCGCCCACCTGAAGAAAGGCTTCGGCGCCTTGTATATGCTCGTGTAGAGAAGGAGGTCGGACTCCCCGGCCTGTTCAATCTTGTGCCCGGCCTTGTTGCCGGGTACGAAGATGGCGGTATCGGAATGGGCGTAGATCCCTCCCCAGAGAGCACAGCCGCTGATTACGTAATGCTGGTACTCGCTCATCTGGTCGTCGAAGCTGACTGCGCTCCCGGGCTTGATGACCTGGTGTTTGACCGTCAGGTTGTGATGAGGAGTGTCGTCGGGCCCCAGCAGCGTTCTTTCCCAAACTCCTTTCGAAACCTCCACCTGCTTGATATCGTTAATGTGCCTGTGCATGTATGAATGTCACGTCTTTCTCCCCTAATCCGAGTAATTAATTAAATGATTGTGCCATGGAATTACTTTCAGGACCTCGATGTCTGAGAATCCCCATTCCATGCCCGGCTCACTTCAGTCATTCGTTTAGGCATTGATTAGATTCAGCGGCTAAACTATAATTAGTGGGGAGCATCCGGAAAGTCGGCAGCCCATCGATGTGACACTGTGGAGATACGTCGCAAGAAGGCTGATTCTGCTCGTTCCTGTCATGCTGGGGCTAACCTTAATCACCTTCACCATCACTCATGTATTCACCGACCCCGTAAGCAGCTACGTTAGCGTGAGGACCACCCCGCAGCAGCTGCAACAGATCCGGCAGGCCTATGGTCTTGACAACCCTCTCCCGATTCAATATTACTATTACTTGGTCCATCTAATCGCTGGCGACTGGGGGGTTTCCAGGTCACAGGCTGGGCAGCCTGTCCTGGCCGTCATCGCGAATCTCTTCCCGGCCACCGCTGAGCTCGCCGTTGCGTCGATCCTCATCCAGGTCGTCGTCGGGATACCTCTGGGGACTGTATCGGCCGTGAGAAAGGACAAGGGGGTCGACCACGTAACCCGGTTCTTCGCCCTGAGCGGTGTCTCGATGCCCGTCTTCTGGCTTGGGTTCTTGATGCAGCTCCTCTTCTCCTACCAGTTCCGTCTCTGGGGTCTTCCTTCCCTCCCGACTACCGGGAGAGTCGACCAGCTCGTCCTCCAGGCTCATCCCCTGCAAACGATTACGGGTTTGTACCTGGTCGACAGCCTCGTCACGCTGAACTTCCCTGTATTCCTGAGCGCCCTCTCCTCGGTAATCCTGCCCGCCCTGACATTGGCGTTCACCGGGATTGGCCTGGTGACCAGGATCACCCGCTCGAGCATGCTGGAAGTGCTCAGGCAGGACTACATCATTTTGGCCAGGGCGAAAGGGCTGCCGCAGCGGGTGGTCATCTACAAGCATGCGCTGAAGAACGCCATCATCCCGACAGTCACCATTGTCGGAATAATCGTGGGGTACACACTGGCCGGCGCGCCTCTGGTGGAGACGGTCTTTGCCTGGCCCGGCATCGGAAGGTGGGCGGCTCTTGCGATTGTGAGCGATGACGTCGCAGGGATCATGGGTTTCACGATACTTGTGGGCGTCGTCTTCGTCATTACGAACCTGATCGTCGACGTAGCCTATGCCTACTTGAACCCACGGGTGAGGCTGGGATGATATGAGATGAAACAGGGGACTTCCAAGAACAAGGAACTCGAGATCCGTCTCCGGGAACTGATGTATTCGTTATACTTGTTGCGTCAGAGCCTGCTGACGAAGGTCGGAATAGCCATTTCAGGGACCGTGATGGTCCTCGCTCTCCTGGCGCCCGTCGTTGCCCCGTACTCGCCCACCACCCCCAACTTCGCGGTCAAGCTGCAGCCCCCGACCTTCGCCCACGTCCTGGGTACGGACCAATTCGGGTTCGACATCTTCAGCCGGGTCCTCTTCGCCTACAGGCTTGACCTCGAGATAGCCTTCGCGGTGGTGATACTCGGGGTCACATTCGGGGTGTTGCTTGGAGCATTCGCTGGCTACACGGGTGGGAAGACCGACGAGGCGCTCATGAGAGTCACGGACATATTCTTCTCGGTCCCGAGCCTCATCCTGGCCCTGGCTGTGGCCGCCGTCCTTGGCAGGACGTTCAACGGCCTGGTGACGGCCCTCGCAATCACCTGGTGGCCGAGCTATGCCAGACTGATAAGAGGGGAGGTCCTCACGCAGAAGGGGAAGTTGTATGTGGATGCCGCAAAGGCGGCGGGGGCAGGCAGCCGGAGGATTGTGCTGAGGCACGTCCTGCCGAATTCCATCTACCCCGTCCTAGTCAACGCGACGCTCGACCTAGGCCAGGTGATACTGGCCGCCGCTGGTCTGAGCTTCCTGGGCTTTGGGGTGCAGCCGGGAACACCTGAGCTGGGAAGGATGGTCGCCGATTCTTCGTCTTACGTCTTCAACTACCCTTGGGTGATCGCATTCCCGGGGCTGGCTATTCTGGTCATCTCCTTGGGTCTGAACCTCTTCGGCGACGGGCTCAGGGACGTCCTCGACCCCAGGCTTCGACGGTAGACGCCGCTGCGGCGGCTTAGGAGTATTCGCCTGGCCGGAAGCAGGCGGCAAAGTGCCCAGGAGAGTGCTCAATGAGCTCCGGATAGGCTTTCTTGCACTTCTCGACGGCGATAGGGCATCGCGGATTGAAGTGGCATCCTTCCGGCGGGTTCGTCGGGTCTGGTATATCGCCCAGGACGGGGCTCCTCTTGCGTGGAGTCGTCGTGTCCGGGCTGGGCACCGAATCAAGGAGGACCTTCGTGTAGGGGTGGAGGGGATTCCGGAAGAGCTCCTCGGTCGAGCCCAGCTCGATAATTCTCCCCAGGTACATCACTGCTATGCGAGAAGCCATGTGCTTGATCACGCTCAGGTTGTGCGAAATGAACATGTAGGTCAGGTCCAGCTTATCCTGAAGGTCCTTCAGAAGGTTCAGTATCTGGGCCTGGACGGAGACGTCGAGGGAAGAAGTGGGTTCGTCGAGGACTATGAACTCTGGGCTGATTGAGAGGGCGCGAGCTATGGCGATCCTCTGCCTCTGCCCTCCGCTGAACTCGTGGGGGAATCTGTACATGTGGTCTTCCTCCAATCCTACCATCTCCAGGAGGGCCGCCACCATTTCCCTTACCTCTGCCCGAGTTCGGTGCTCGCTTACGACGTAAGGCTCTGCGATTATGTCCTTGACCAGCCATCGTGGGTTCAGTGAGGCATAGGGGTCCTGGAAGACGACCTGAATCTTGGATCGGACTTCTTTCATCTGCCTCCCAGACAAGCCGGCAATGTCAACGCCGCGGTGTCGTATCGTGCCTCCCGTTGGTTTCTCGAGGCCGATAACACATCTCCCCAGGGTAGTCTTCCCGCATCCAGATTCCCCCACGACTCCGAGGCATTCCCCCTCCTCAACGGTCAGGGTGACCCCGTCTACGGCGTACACCTGCAGCCTAGCCCGCCCAAGTATTCCCCCTCTCTTTTGGAAGTATTTCTTGAGGTCCTGTATCTCGAGGAGTTTCTCCGCCATCTAGGTCGGTTCCTTCTCCGTGAAGAGGAAGCAGGCGACGCTGTGGCGGTCCTCGACTTCCTGCAAGACTGGCTTTTTCATCTGGCACACGTTCATGGCCATGGGGCAGCGGGGATGGAATCTACAGCCTGAAGGTGGGTTGATGAGGTTTGGAACTAGGCCCTTGATGCTCTCCAGCCTTTCGAGACGGGTGCTCATTCTGGGGATGGAATTCAGGAGTGCCTTGGTGTAGGGATGGAGAGGATTTTCGAAGATTCGGGAAGTCGGGCCGACTTCGACAATGTTGCCGCCGTACATTACTGCGACCCGGTCGCATGTCTCCGCGACGACCCCGAGGTCGTGGGTTATCATGAGCACGGACAGACCTTCCTGTCTCTTCAGGTCGTTCAGCAGTTCCAGAATCTGAGCCTGGATGGTCACGTCCAGGGCCGTCGTCGGCTCGTCGGCGATCAGCAGGTCTGGATGGCATGCCACGGCCATGGCAATCATCGCGCGCTGCCTCATCCCACCGCTCAGCTCGTACGGATACTTCTTGAGGGTCCCAGCAGGGTCGGGCATCCTCACCTGCCTGAGCAGTTGGACCGCCTTCTCCCTCGCCCTTAGCTTGAGCGCCCTTCCCTTGAGGTTCGGCCCTGCGAAGACGTCGTGGACCAGCAAGGTCTCGATGATCTGCTCGCCTATCGTCAGGACTGGGTTTAGGAATGTGCTGGGGTCCTGGAATACCATCGCTATCCTTGCCCCTCTTACCTTTCGCATCTCAGACTCTGACTTCTGGAGTAGGTTTTCTCCCTGCAGCAGAATCTCCCCGTCGTCTATCTTCCCTGGCGGGTCGGGTATCAGACGGACGAGGGAGAGGGCCGTCACCGACTTGCCGGAACCTGTTTCTCCTACGAGCCCGAGCGTTTCTCCTTCCATGATTTCCAGGTCGACTCCGTCAAGGGCCTTCACAACCCCTCTGTAGGTGTAGAAGTTCACCCTTAGGTTGCGAACTGTGAGCAGAGACGGCTGACCCACTGTGAAAATTGACCGTTCTTCGTTAATATGTCTTTGCGGGCTCTCCTGTGATTCCAGAAAGATTGATGCTGCGATGATAGGCGGAGGCTGCCTCGACTTCTAAGCAGGTGATATTGGGATTGTAGCCCGCCTCTCGGTTACTTCCCCGGAGAGAGGGTCGCAATCGACTCCCCCTCGCCTACCGAGCCGAGGCGATGAAGGAATATGACGTTGCCTGCGATGGGTGCCTTGACCTTCACCAGACCCTTCGGAATCCGGCGGATCTCAGCGATCACCTGCCCTTTGCTAACATTCTGACCCGGCGAGACCAAGGTCTTCAGCAGACCCTCTCTGGGGGCCTTGACCGACTTCTCAGAGCTCGGGTCGACCACGATCCTTTCTCCTTGAGCGACGATATCTCCTTCGAGCATATGCATCGACTTCAGGACGTTGAGGGTGCCCGTGACAAGGTAGTCGACGAACCTCTTCTCAGGCATCATCCCCCCGCCCTGGCCGGCTTCGGGATACAGGCCGAGCCTTCCTTCGCGGACGGCAGCGAAGGGCATCGCAGAGCTGACCTTCCACCCGTAGGTTTCCTCCGACTTCCCTCGTATGATTCTGTCGCCCCCGAAGGCGAGTCCCAGTTCCAGGGAGCGCTTCCCTGACCCATTTCCTGTCTCCGGAGGGACGTACACGTAGCCGCTGTTGGCTCCGCTTATGCCAGCGGTGTGCAGGTCCATAACGCAGTCGCACTCCGAAGCAAGGTTGTTCAGGATGAACTTGGTCCGCTGATAGTGAGTCCCCGAAGGGTCGCCAGGGTAAATCCAGTCAGGGTCGATCGGGTCGAAGGGGTTGAGCCTTGTCCTGAACTTGAAGGCTGCCGGATTCTGGAGTGGGACGACCACGAGCCTGCCCTTCAGCTTTCTGTGGTCGACGGCCCGGGCTACTTCCCAGGCGGCGGCCATCCCCCCTATCTCGTCGCCGTGCTGCCCGCCACCGACGTAGACGCTGGGCCCTCCTTTCTCCCCCGTGATTCTAATGGCGTGGATGGTCACCGCCACTCCGGGGCTGACTGCCGTGGTGAATGGGGGGACGGAATTGTGGGTGCCTACGGCCTCCACTGCGAAGGACTCGACCTTCCTCCCCGGAGTTAGGCGGCCCATCATTGCGCTCACTTCCGGTTCTTGCTATATAATTCTAGGTTGGAGCAGATGACGTCAGTCGTAGATGATTTCCTTGAACCCCCCGCCGGGGGTCTGGTACCTGGCGACCTTGGGGAAGTCGATTGGAACGTACGTCGCCTTCGTGAGCTTACCCTTGAATTTCTGCAAGACCGACTCCTGGCCCTCGCTCCTCAGCATCGCAGCAAGATCCTTCGTCCGGAACCTTTGGCCAGTTACTCCATTCCCTCTCTGGAGGGCTAGGAAAGCCCAGGCGTCGGCGTATGCGTTGGCGAGGTCGTCGTAGTCAACGTACCTGCCCTTTACAGATTCGGGTAGCCTCTCGGCCTCCTCCAGGGTCAGCCCTGTGGGTTTCAGCTGCTTCCCCTCGATAGAGGAGACGTTGAGGGAGTTCGCTGCAATGTTGTAGGGCCTGAGTTCGAGGGCCATACACTGGGTGAGGCCTTCGATGGCGTACTTGGACGGGCAGTATGCGATCTCGGCGAGGAAACCCTGCTCGGCTGAAGTCGATGTGACGTTGACTATGCTTCCGCCACTGTGGGTCTTCATCGAAGGCAGGAAAGCCTTGGCGACCAGGAAGTAGGCCCTGAGGTTGACGTCCAAGGTGAGGTCCCATTCTTCGACCTCAGTCTCCTCCATCGTCTTCCAGAGGCTTACGGCCGCGTTGTTGTAGACCACGTCGACTCGTCCGTGGGCCTCCAGGACCTTTTTCTTCATCCTCTCGATTTGCTCAGGCTTAGAAAGGTCTATGGGAATCGTAAGGATGTTCTGTCTCCGGCCTGTCATCACTCTGAAGAGGCTCGCAAGCTCATCAGCTTCGAGGGCCACACCGACGACTTTGGCTCCCTCGTTCCCCAGGGCGAGGGCGATTCCGCGGCCGAAGCCACGGCCACAGCCGGTGACTACTGCGACTACTCCGTCGAGCCTTCCCAAGACCGTTCGACATGCGCAGACGCTGAGGATTTATCTCTTCCAAGAAGGAGACTGTCCTTTCTGTCCCGCCGTTTCAGACAGGGTTATCCAGCGCCCCGTCCCTGGTTTACCGACGACATGGCCGTCGCGCATTACCACGTTCCCCCGCACTACAGTGAAGACCGGCCATCCGATGACCTTCCAGCCTTCGAAGATCGTATGCTTCCTGGCCTTCGTCTCCATCGCGTCAGATGAAATTTCCTTCTTCGCCTTCAGGTCGACGATCGTGATGTCAGCATCAGAGCCCACCTGGATAGCCCCCTTTCGCGGGTAGATTCCGAAGATCTTCGCTGGGTTGACCGAACTGACCTCCGCTAGCCTGTTCAGAGAGATCCTGCCTTCCTTCACGCTGTTGAGCATCAGCGGGACCATGTTCTCCACGTCGGGGGCACCGGGGAGGGCCTGCCAGATGTCCCTGTTCTTCTCTTCCTCGGTGAACGGGGAGTGGTCGCTGCAGATGCTGTCTATGGTCCCGTCGTTGAGGCCCTGCCATAAGGCCGCCTGGTCAGACGGGTCCCTCAGGGGAGGCTGAATCTTTGCTCTGGTGCCCAGCGTTTCCATGTACTTCCTGGTCATCAGCAGATAGTGAGCGCAGGTCTCAGCAGTCACCCTAGTCCCGTGAGATTTCGTAGCCCTTATCAGATCCGTCCCCCCCTCGCTACTCATGTGCGCGATGTGCACCTTGTCGTTGTACTCCCGGCCGACCATGACGATTCTGGAGATCGCGTCCACTTCGGCGTATGCTGGCCTGGATTCCACGTGGGCCAGCGGGTCGGTCCTCCCCATCCTCTTCAGGCGTTCGACCTCATGCCTAATCAGGAAGTCTGTCTCGGCGTGGAAGACGTGGACCACACCTGTCTCCGCGACCTCCTTCGAAACGTCGATCAGGGACTCGTCCTTCTCCAGGTGCAGTCCAATGAACTCCGGTTCTCTGCCGGGGGTCGGATAGTTCGCCAGGAGGGTCTTGAAGGCGAGGACGCCCGCGTCGGCGACCGCCTTGATCTTTCCGAGGCTGCGGGTGCCCGCCCCTCCGTACAGGCCGAAGTCCACGAGCGACTTCTTCTCGCAGGTCTCGGCCTTCATCTTCACCGTGTCAGGCTCCACCACCGTGGGCACTGAGTTTGGCATGTCGACGACCATGGTGATTCCACCCGATGCGGCCGCACGGCTACCGCTCTCGAAGTCCTCCCTCTGAGGGAACCCCGGGTCACGGAAGTGGACGTGAGTGTCGATGACTCCTGGGAGGAGGAACTTCCCTTCGGCGTTGATGAGCTGGTCTGCGCCCTGGAGGTGGGTCTCCTTTCCTATGGCGACTATCTTCTCGTCGGCTACGGCCACATCGGCTGAGAACATGTCCGTCGGGGTGACGATGGTGCCACTCTTGATGAGCAGGTCAACCCGCCGATGCAACGCTAAGATACCGCTCTGACTTCGGCTTTTAACCTGTTGATGGTCGATTGTCATTTTATAGGCCAAGCCAGCCCCTCCCTGTGCACCAGGAACTTCGAGGTCCGTTCGTCGTACTCGTGACCCGCTGGTCAGTGAGCGTAACTAGGACGCCGAGAGCCTTGGCCGGCTCGTCGACTACTATCTGCAGAGCGGGATTAATGGCCTCACGATCCTGGGAGAGTCGTCGGAGATCGAGAAGTTGAGTGCGAAAGAGAAAGAGGTTCGATTCTGGACAGAGCAGAATTTTTGACATAGGGACAAGTGAGGCCCTGCTCGTTCTGTGTCGAATAAGATCTACGTGCTAGGTTCGTTGCGCCTCCGTGTGGGCTCTAATTAGAAAATCCGTAGTCCGAGTTGATCAAAGCGCCTCCAGTGATTATCATCGCGCCAGTGAAGCTTCCAAAGGGCTAGGATTAGCAAAAAATCAGTCAATAGGTTCGAAGGACTGAGCTGAAGAGGTCGACCGAGCGTGGAGAGCGCTCCAAACCACCGAAGGGAAACCCGCCGAAGCGATTGTCCCCACAAGTGCCCCCAATCACGCAGAAGTCCCGCCTAGAATCGCAAAAATAGCTCCAACCTGCTTCGACACCAAAGCTGGCTTTTCCCTTCGTCGCTTTCGCCTCACTGTGTATTTAACCGAATTACCACTGATAAGTAGACGCACGTTCCTTCTTACTCTCATCCCTATCGGTGCGTCTCTGAAGCGAAACTACACTTTGCTTCTCTTACTAATGCATCTCGCTAATGTTATATGATGAATTTTTGGGTCGATTGGCTGGTTGCCAAATACCGTCAAAGCTAGGCTCTACCAGAATGACGCGTGTTTCGGAACCTGGATAAACAGCTCAAGTCCAACCATCGTTGATTACCTTCGGCACCTGAAGTTTGACTGGTTCTTGATTGACACGGAACACGCACCGGTCAATCAAGAGACCATGGTCCATCTTCTTCAACTGATTGGAGATTCACAAGTTGTTCCAATAGTTCGCGTTGGAGCTAATGACCAGTATCTGATAAAACTTGCATTGGATTGCGGCGCACGAGGGATTGTTGTTCCCCTCATCAACTCCAAGGAAGAAGCAGAACGCGCGGTCAGTTTTTCCAAATATCCTCCAAACGGTGTTCGAGGAGTAGGACCTGTCAGAGCTCACAGATATGGACTTGACTTCGGGAGTTATCTGAGAGCAGCAAATCAGGACATCCTAGTCGTAGGACAAATCGAGACTAATGAGGCTCTGCAGCATGTAGATGAGATATTACAGGTTGAAGGGCTAGACGTCGCGTTCTTTGGTCCCTCAGATATGACCATGTCTCTTGGTTTGATCGACGATCGGACAAATCCAAGGGTAATCGAAGCAATGAAGTTGGTAGTAGAGAGTTGTAAGAAGCACGGGAAGATTCCTGGTATTCTTACTGTCTCTACACAAGAAACAAAGACCGCAATAGACTTGGGTTTCAAGTTCATCGGATTGTCGTCAGACATGAGGTTTGTGGCGAGTGGCGCGAAAGAATTCCTGAAAGTTGTAGGTAGAGCATAAGTAACGTTGGGCCTACCT
>WNGG01002841.1_pt1 | contig 22975 bp, 25 predicted proteins | sample 5400661 | NCBI WGS metagenome assembly WNGG01 (sample SAMN13153372, study PRJNA577476) | soil metagenome | isolation source: 100 cm soil or saprolite under Garry oak tree replicate 1 | place: USA:California | collected 2016-06-15
CATCCATGAACGGTTCTCCTCGCGGACTCGGTTGCGGCTGGTCGGCGCCGCCCTCCTGCCTACCAACTTCCCATGTCCCAACGGTCCTCGTAACACGCGCCGCGAGTGCTGTACCGACAGACCGTATCGAAGCAACTGACCGCGGCGAGCAGTGACAGCACGAGCGCTAAGGACGTGAGGGACACCAAACGGCGGCGGCGTGAATCGGACCGCGCGGCTGCCATGACGAGGCCGACTCCCGCCACAACGCCAGCCAGAGCTGGGATGGTGTGAGCGGCACCCGCTGGCGTGAGCAAGAAGCTCCAGCCTGCGCGGACGCCCGTCAGGCCGGGCGTCGGGTGGGCCGAAGGCGCTGCGAGCGGGCAGGGCAAGCGGCAGCAGGACACCCACGGTGGCGAGCACTAGCAGGAGGATAGCGAGTTGGCGCACGTGCCCGCGCGTCCAGACATCTGGGTGCGGATGGCGCTCGGTAATCCACAGGAAGGCGACCGCCGTCACCCAGCCAACAGAGGGGGAGACCAAGGGACCGAGGATCGCCCCGCTTGCGTGCGTGTGCCCTTCTAGCATCTCCGCTCTCCTGACAAACTCGCCGTGCGAGGACACAGCCTAGCTCTAATACAATGATATGTAAACAGTGGCTAGCTAAACGCTGTAGAGGCAAAGGCGAAGGGCGCTGCACTCTTCCGGCCTATGGCAACGCTGCGGCTTCGCCTCGGTCACGCCATCCGGCGGTTGCGAAAGGACGCTGGATACTCTCAGGAGTCGTTCGCTGATCGCTGCCGCGTGCATCGCACCTACATGGGCGCGGTGGAGCGGGGCGAGACCAACATCTCGCTGGACAACATCGAACGGATTGCTCGTGGGCTCCGTCTGACGCCGGCGCAACTGCTCGCTGAAGCAGAACGGGAGCGGTAGGATTCGAGGAACTGCTTGTGAGAACCCGGCCACCGATCCCAGATTGAGACCATGTTCAAGCGGAAGCCTCAAGCCACTACCGGGGCCAGGGATAAAACTCCGGTGAAAACTCAGGCGAAAACTCCGATGAAAACACCGACGCCCCGACCAGATGGGCACGGCGCGCTGATGGTGGGTGGCGTGCAGGGCAATGCGGGCGGTGGTCGGCCAAAGGAAGCGCTGCGCCGGCTGTGCCGCGAGATCTACGCCGGCCGCACCGACGAGGAGCAGCACGGCGCGGAGTTCCTGGGCAAGGTGATGCGTGGCACCGAGACCGAGGACGTGCTGGTGACGGTGGGTTCGGGCAAGGACGCCGTGACCCGGATGGAGCCGATGCGGCCGAAGATCCGTGATCGGCTGCTCGCTGCGGAACTACTTGCTGATCGTGGTTACGGCAAGCCGGAGCAGGCGGTGCAGATCGAGGACGAACGGCCGCGGCGCACGGGCGAAGAGGTGGTGGCGGACATCATGGAGATGCTGCCGCGCGTGATCGCCGTGCTGCCGGTCGACAAAAAGGAGATCGCCCGGCTCTTGGAGCAGCGCCGGCGGATCGAGGTCCTCGTGTCGGGGCAGCAGGTCGAGAACGGCAGGAATGGGAACGGAGAATGATCTCACTTGTCTCTCCCGAGCGGTAACCAGGCATGGCCCTAGTAGACGGCCCAGAGGGTGAAAGCCTATTCTCGCAACCGGGGCTCCTCTTTTTTAGGCAGGACCCACTAACTGACCTCTTCAAAAAGACCGAGGGGCTTAATGACGATCGCTTGCTTGCGCTAGTGACAGCTCTGGTGGTTGAGGACCGGCTGGACCTACTGCTATCCTCTTTCCTCCCACGTTACAAGCGTCTGACGGATGCGGATGACTGTACCTTCGCGGTGAAGATTGCGCTTCTCGAAGCCGCCGCCTTCATTCCTTCGAAAATCACGAGAGCAGCTACCCTCATCCGCAAGATCAGAAACGCTTTTGCACACAATCTCACCATTTCACGATTCGACGATCTAGCTGAGGGCCTCCGGAACGACCTGCGGAACCTCCGCTCGGCCATGTACGCGGACTTTGGCCCCGACGAGAAGCAGCCCAAGGCCAGCCTGGGCGGGGAGTATCACGCGCTGGCGTTCGCGTGCATCGTTGGGCTCGACGCCTACTCGACAAACCTTTCCTACCTTCGGCAGCGGATCCAAGACCCAGCGTTCACGAAGGCTCTGTACGATGCGATTACGCGTGAGAACAACGACGCGATCAAACGCATCATGTCTCGACCCCCGAAGAGCGTTGAAGTGAGGGATGGTCAGCGGATTGAGGTCTATGAGGGCGGTCTCGTCAACATCACCGTTGGAGACTCCGCTATAGGCACCGACAGCGCCGCGGTCGAAAAGAGAGAATAGTCGGTCGCCTACTACCAATGCCGATCCCGCAGCGTTTGACTGAGGCCATTCGGCCCTATCTCCTTGCGTTACGCTCTTACCTTCGGTGTCCGACCGCACCGCCTGACTTCTCTTCATCGATGGGACAGCCAAGCGCGATCACCGAGGTGACCGATCGGGCCACCTTGCTCACCAAGACTCGCAAGCCGATACGGGGGTTGGACGGGACTCAAGTGAGGGTGCGGCATGACGACGCGGCAGCGCGTCAAGCGCCCCCGACAATTGGAGCTGCCCTTTCCTCTATTGTGGCCTACTCTGCGTCGCCACCCAGGGACGGAACGCCCTGCTTCCCAGAGAGGGCGGAACTCCATCGCAGTTTCGGAGCACTTTGCGATGCGTTGTACGACGATGCTGAGCTCGCTCTCCGAATGTTGGACGGCGGCGGGTACAAGACTTATGAGCTGCCGGAACTCCAGACGCAGGTTAAGAATGGCTGGCGTGCGAGAGATCTCCCTTTTCGTGAGTTCTTCTTTCTCGCTGAGCTTGTCCGGCGGTCGCTCGATGTCATTGGATTGATTGAGAGCAAACCACAAGACTTCGACGGCTGGAGCGCTTTAGAGCCCGAGGTTGTTGCACAGCTCTCCGAACTGCGTGGTCGAGAGCGACACTCTTACGTCGCCACGGCTTATCTCAACGGCCCCCTATGCGATTTCTCCAGCCCGTCCGTTCTCGCGTCGTCCTTAGACGCCTCGATCGGACCCGTGAAAATTCGCCAAGCGACGGATAAGTATCTCACGAACGCGATCGAGAGCGTTGGCTACGCTGCGCACCTGCCGCCTGGGTTGGAGAGCTGCAATACGATCATTGAGTTCTCACTTCGAGTCGCAGTTCTCGCACCACCAGTTACCTTCGAACTACTCTACCCTCGCGCTACTGACCTTGTGACCCGCGCGTTGGACGTGCTGCGCGTGGTTTCCGGTGGCGACATTGGTGTCTCACTTCTCCGCATTGATACAGACGAGCTATCAGCGCCGACGATCCGCGAGACTTATCACGAGCGGTTCAGCCCTTTGCTCGGCCCATACCTGCCCAGGAGGGCCGCGTTCGGTGCCCCCAACCTGCCGGCGCTGGATGAGAAGGAGCTTGCATCGGTCGCTGCGCTCTTTTCGCGTCATCTGGTCAATCGCGACATACAAGGTTTCACGATAGCGGTGCAGCGGTTCCGGGATGCTTGGGAACGGCATTGGCCAACGAGCCCCGAACGCCTCCTAGACATTGCGATCGCGCTTGAGGCGATCTTCCTGAACGACGGGGACGATAAAGAACTACGCTTTCGCCTCGCCCTGAGGGCAGCCCGCTTCCTGGAGCCTCCGGGCGCAGCGCGCGCATCCCTCTTCGATGCAGTTCGGTCACTCTACGACCTGCGCTCGAAAATCGCCCACGGAGCCGATCTGTCCCAATCGAGCAAGTTGGAGCTCGCTATGCGCACCGCTCCCGTGATTCTCCGCCGTAGTCTGGAAAAAATGCTGAGAGGCGACGGCCCAGACGGCCGTCGAGGAGACGATCTGAAAGCGTGGTGGAAACAACTGGAGCTCAGTTAGGCCGTCTGCCCAAGACAAGCTGGCGGTGGCTCACCACGCGCGCCGGGGGACAACGGGGGGACACTCGAGAGAGAACGCCCAGTCCCGTTGCTGTTTCTGGGGGCTAGGGAATGAGAAATCCGCGTGTCGGCAGTTGCGTTTGGGATCCGGTTACTTCCAACGCAGCCCGAGCCGCTTGGAAAGGGCGTTGATGGGCACCCCAAAGGCGAGACCTTCGAATCCCGGTGCTGTAACCTTCCAACTGACGACTCCGACGACTCGCCCATCGTGTGTCAGTATCGGACCCCCACTGTTGCCCGGATTCAGGCTGGCGTCCGTTTGCAGATACGAAAAGCCGCTCCAGCCCCGGTAGCCGCTGATAATGCCCTTCGTCACAGAGTAAGCGAAGGCTTCTCCTGCCGGGGCGCCGATTGCATAGATCTCGGTACCAACGGGTGGTGCCGCCTCTCCAGCTACAGGCAAGCAGGCGTGTCGTCGCCCAGGCAGCCTGATGAGAGCCACGTCTTGGGGTACGTCTACGGAGACGACTTGTGCGGTTAGCTGAAGTCCTGAGTGGAGGGAGACAGGGACTTCGCCCAAGCCGGATACGACGTGCGCTGCCGTGACGGCGTAACCGTCCTCGGAGACTATCACGCCGCTACCGGTCGTAGAACCCGCACGGATGATGACAACCGCATCGAAGGCGGACTGAAGGTCCTTAGGCAGAGCGCGAGATGTGTCAGGGCAGGCAGATATCGAAACCGATGTCTCAGACGCGACGCTGCCAGTCGGCTGTTCGGTCAGTGGATGGCGAACCGCCGCGACAAAGTCAGCACTAGCCATCAAGTTGGTGAGGGCCGAACGGAACGGATCTTGAATGACAGGCGAGTCTGTGCCGTGACGCTTGGCGTAACCTTGGGTCGCTCGGGAAAAGACCACCTGCCGAAGCAACGCGTCGTACAATTGCCACTCGACGACAATGCTCGCTTCGCTGTAATTGCCGGCGATTTTTGCGAAGGTGTTGACAGTGAGTTGAGTCAGTGTGCCACCGAGCTGGTATTCCGCTTTGGCAGATTCGTCATCTCCGAAGAGGAGATTGTCCCCGCCCATTACATGGTAGCCGTGATTCCGCAACTGTTCCAAGGCGATGACACGGAACTCGTCCGACGCCACGGTCAGATTCGTTGCCCAGGTGTACGGGTACTCCTTCTCCTTCATAAGCCCGTAGTAGTGCGCGCCCACCTCAGTGCCTGACGGGATTCGTATGACTACGCGGGTGAACGCAAGAGGGGCTGAGCCGGCTGTCCCAAGCGCAATAGGCGCCTGCTGCTCCGGCACGGGCATCTGAGTGTAAGTGGTACAGGCGGCGGTCATCAACACCACGAGGCGAAGTGTTAGTGGCACGCGCAGCCTCATAATCCCTCCGCCAATTGGACTGAAGCAGGAGCCCAAAGACGTCAAGAGTATGCGGGCTCATCGGCTTGGGAGTAAGGGTTGCGGCGTCTGAATCGTTGGTCCAACTCTATGGATGTCGGGAAGATCCAGCCGAAGTCACAGCACTTCATTCCTGCGGTGTTCTACGTTGATGTCAGCCATCCACTCGAGACGAAGGTCTCGGTATCGGTCTTCGCCGACAACCTACCTGAGCCTATTACGTTCACCACGGTGTTGCGGGTCGCGGTCGAGGAGTTGGACCTGACAGTCGAGGACATCGAGGCAGCCGTCAGGGCCGCGGAGGAATAGCCAGGAGCGAAGGTGCGAAAATGGAGACATACCGAAGGAAAACCGAAAAACGAACGTAGGTTAGATTGACCGTCATCCTCGGGGGGCATAACGTTTGCGCCGCCCCTGTGGTATTACATCGAAGAACAGACACGGAAAGAAGATGAGCCAGCCGCAACAACCCGCACCTTCGCCGACAACCACCGTTCAGGCGATGATTCGTCTCCCGGCAGCGAGCGACCTTCCGCGAGCGGAGGCAGCAAATTTCTTTCGGTTCTCGTGGGGCGGCATAGATGTTCAGCTTCTCGTCGGCTACCTCGACATGAGTCCTGTCGAGATGAAGCCTGGCGAGGCGGCAGAGGTGATTCCGCAAATCAACCACCGCTTCTTTATGTCCGTGCAGGGTTTCGCCCTCCTGAGGGCGCAGTTGCTTGAGGCGGCGGATGCGATCAGCAATAGCGGCGTGCCATTGGATCAGTTGAACCCGCTGCGGCGAGCCACATGACAACCCCCGAGCTCAAATACCTGTCGCACATTCAGGTTCAACGTGAGTACCCGCCGATCGAGTATCTGAACACCGGCGGAGGTGAGATGCTGTGGCTCAGTCAGGGTCTGCAGCCGTATATCTTCTCGCTGGGAGACATGTACAGCGCCGTCACGCGCGCAACTTCCGTTCTCATGTCTCCACGGCAGCCGCTCATTATCTCGATCAGCGCCCAGGTCGCCGAGCCGGAACCGAAAACCGCAGAAGACTTCATCGATCGCTTTAGTCTTCGTGCTGACCTGGCCCGTGTCGTCGGGATCGCGCGGGAAGTGTTGGGCATTAAGACGCAGCTCTCATACCGGCTGCGGTCCACACGGGATACGGGCATGCAGCAACTCGTCGTGGAGATTCGCTACCGGAGGTCGAAGGATTCAAAGGTACGCCTTAAAGAGTTCCTCCACAGATACACCGCTGAAATCCCCACTGAGGTACAGCAGAGGCTCACGCTGCTCAGGGTTCCGGCCTGAATGGCGGTCGCGCCGCAAGGTTTTCACGATGTAGCCTCCAAGCTATGGCAAGGAACTCCTGTAGCTAAGCTCAGCGAACCATGCGTGCGTACTGTAGCCGGTCGCGCTTATTACTCCGCGTACCTAAGCACGCGTGAGGCGTTGCGGGCGGCGTACGCCGATCCGACATATGATGTAGAGCACACGCCACTCGCCACATTCATGATCGGCGCGGGACAGCCAACGCTCAAGCTTGCAGGCGGAATGCTCAAAGAACTGCGCGAAGCTCGAGAACTTGCTGACTACGATCTCGGCGTAACGATGAGGCACGCAGCAGCCGAGCACCTCGTCGACGACGCTCTAGAGATCATTTCCCTCGCCGCCACGCTGCGCGCTGAGTTCAAGGCTGCCCTTCCGGCTCGACCGCTGCGGCGATAGGGATCGTCCGCGCCTCGAGCGTAAAGCGGGGAACGGCGTTCTTCGGCGTCCAGGTCGCTCGGTTGTGCACGGCTGGTTGTGAGAACTCGGACGCCTGCGTCTCCCACGCCGTCCCCTCACGAAGCGAGACCATCGGCCACCAACAAGACAACAGGCGCCAAGAGCGGCGGCCGTTGTGCCGATGTACTAACGTCTAACTGATGTTGGCCGATGCTCCGGACGGAGACACGGCGGGAAGAACTGAAAATCCCTCTGCCGGCAGTCGATCTTCGCTTCCTGACTTAAAAGGGGCAGCGTATTGGTCATCCGCTGCTCGGTGGTAACCGGTTTTGACCGCTTGTGATTGGAAGGGTGCTTTGTCGAAGTGTTTGCCGAGGGAACTCGCCCCCCCCGCAGACCCCCTGTACGTGCATCAGGCGGTCTCGTCATCGCCGGGGTCCTCCGACAACCGGCCGCTGTTCGCTCACCAACTCTCCCGCATGACCATGCAGGTCACGTTGTCGCAAGTCGCCCTATCGTCCTCCGAACTCACGTGCCATATTGGCAACCGAAGCGCGTCCCTAAAGAATCTAGCGCGGGGCTTGTTCCGTGTTCATACGTTCGACCATTGCCGGTCTAGGTGCTTCGGCCCGCAATGCTTCAGGTGCTCACTTCTCCGTCCTTCTTGGCGTGATCGCGCTTGGGCTTACCGGTTGCGCTCATGCCCCTGCAACGCGGATCATCTCGATCCAAGGGCCTCCCAAACCAGTTGCAGAGCTCAAGGACACGCGTCGGTTCTCTGCTCGCGTGGCGAAGCGCACCATGCAAGTGGCCAGCCTTTTACCGACCGCAATACCAGCAGATTGGCCGAAGGACCTTGCGTATAGGCCGCGCCGCAATTTCGGTCCGTTCTACAGCGGCTCGGACCTCCTCAATATCAAAGTCCTTGTAGATGCGCAGGTGGGTGACGTCTACTACGGTCCATTCCTGGTCACACATCCTGACGCGGACATTTTCAAGAGGTACTACGGCCCAACCTTGCCCACAGCCGATGTGTCTTGGAGTGCCGTGCCGGGAAGGTTCCCACCATGCGATCAAAACTCACCTGCAACAGCGAATAACATCCTACTGGCGCTGACTCGAATACGGTGGACTGCCCGTTATGGCGGGAGCATCGAACTCCTTTTTGAGTCACAGGAGGATTTCGAAGGCGAACTCTGTTATCAAGGAGTGAAGTGGGATCTTGGCTCTCTACAGATGCGAGTCTACGTCAGCCCCAATACCCTTATCCTTAACAATGCAATCCGACAGCCTCAAGGTCCAAACATTGCAGCTGGAATGGTCACCGGCATTGAACTCACGACCTCCAATGAGACGGCCTACGATGCCAGCGGGACGGTATTACGCGACCCCACGGCATCGGGTTCCTTGGCCCTAGCCCTTGCGAATCTGTCCAAGTCATTGCTGACGCCTTCGAACCAGCATGGCTTGCTTCTCGACGCAACTCGATTCGCCTATGGCTTTCTGAACAGCCAATTCAAAGACGACCTGGGTCCGTATAAGGTCGTGGACGCGATAGAGATTTCCAACGATTTCCTGAATCTGAAGACCCACACAGGAAAACCTTATCTCGCGCTGGACGTGCGCATCATCATCCTCGCCCTCGATGGGGCCGAAGACCTCGGCATCGAGATCCCGACCTTTTGGGACCCTAATAGCTATGCGTATTCGTCTGACCTGACGATTCCAAGCGTTAGCGACGGGGAAGGGACTGGATGGATCACAACAATGGTGCTGCCATTGCGTGTTTGTAGCCCTTCGCACCAAGACGCCTACTTCTCGTTTCAGGTGCATAGTGATGACTTTTCCGAGCTATACGAGTCAAAGGAGTATCAACTCAGCGTCTTCAACTGCTCGGAGTTGCAGTCATTGTATGCAGCGGCCAAGTTCGGCGTGGTTCATGAATGGGCTGTTAACCCCGTAGGGCTGAACGAGTTCCACACTGATACAAAAGAGTACGAGGGGTGGCTGGGATCCCTCGTTGAGCTGAGGCTGATCCTTCAGTGACGTCTGTGGCAAGTATCAAGTTTTCATCGTCGCACGGTTAGCCCCCGGCCCAAAAGACGCCAGCCTTTGTCCACGCATGTACATTCGGAGTTTTTTTCAAGCTGCCCAATTGCCGCCCAATCTGCCTTCTTCCTCGTTGGCGAGACTCTTGATGATCAATAGTCTGGAACTGTAACTGCCGGAAATGTTCCTGGTATCTCGGGGCCGAATACCGGAGAATCCCGTGAATTGCCAACGAGAATCGAGCAGGGAGTAGATTGTGAATTTCGGGGCCAGCAGGAGAATGGGGTTCAGGGAGTCGTGGTCGATCAGTCCGTCGGTCTTCGAGTGGCAAACACTCCGGCAAAGCGGTTCGTAATGGCAGCCAGAAGCACAGATAGAGCCGCGCAACGGACTCGCAGTCCGCTGCTCTACCTCCGCCATTTTGCAGCCCCACGATTCCTCTAAGATCAGCGCCCTTCAGCTTTATGCGCTTGTTGGGCGGTGTGGCTTGTGGAGCGATGCTGCCCAGGGTCCTAAGTGCGCGAGGGCACCCGTCCGGCTGAGCTTAGCGTCCGCAGTCCCCGGTCCACCGCGGCGCAATGCGCCACCGTTCCGCCTACGCATCGTCGCGACGACGTCCGGCATGCCTTCGTGAGGCGCGGGCACCAAAATTCTCTTGGTCATCGTGCCGAACGTGACGAATTCGACGGCTAGTGCAAGCGCGGCGCCCACGAATAACGGCCCCGCCCGAGCGCGCCGGACGCCCTTCAACCGCGTCATCACCGTTCGGACCGCGGGCACGGCAGCGCCACGGGCCCTCCTCCCGGGTGGCTGGTAGTGAGCAGGGCTTGGTCCTGCACGAAGCTCGGATCGCGGGGATCGATGGGCGGCCAGCGCAGCGGATCGTCGGGGGCAAACAGGCCAGCCAGAGTGCCCATCATGGCCGGGAGCGGATCCGGCGTGGGATTGTCGTAGGTCGCCACCAACCGATAGCGCCGCCCCGCGACGAGGTGTGGTCCCGAGTCCCCCACGGCGAGCACGCGGTACGGCATGCCGAGCAATCGGCCGACCGAGTCCCGCTGGGCGCGGATCGTCACGATCGCCTCGTCCGTTGCAGCGTCCTCCAGCCGGAGCGCCACGCCGTGGTCGTGCAGGTGCCCACCCACGGCTCGGAGGCGCCCCGAGACTGGCAACGCGAACTCGTACGAGGCGCCGCCACCACCGGGCGGGATCGTGAAGGTCCAGTCGGCGCCGAGCACGGGGTGCGCGTCCACAAAGAAGGGGAAGACCGTCAGGAGCGAAGCGCCCGGCTCGGGCTCCACCCAACGGAACGCGAGTTCGAGACGCACGCTATCGAGATCGACGCCCGTGTCGTTGTGCCACATCACGTACAAACCGAGGTCGTGACCCGCGGGAAGCAGGATGCCCGCCTTGGACCGGAGTGTGAAGTCGGGAGTCTCTCCGCCTAGGCCCAGGACGCGCTGAGCGATCGGGTACACGAGCTCGCGGCGGTCGAAGTCGATGAGATACAGGTGATGAATCCGCCGACGCTCCGCAGGGCGCCCGCGCGCATCGAACAGCCGCAGGCGGTATCCGTGCACCCACACGGTGGCAGGCCAGGCGAAGCGTTGGACGAAGATTTCCTCCGGACCTGCCGCGGTGGCCCCGACATCCCGCATGGCCGCGTGGACGTGCTGCTGGGCCGGCACTCGAAACGGACCCGCGGTGATGATCACTTCGTGCCGCAGCGAATCGACCCGCACGCACATGGCCGCACTGTATGGCGGCTGCGGCAACTGGGGGGTCTGCGCGAGGGAACGCAGGGCCAGAGCGAGCACGAAGCGCGCAGTCACGCGAAGCTCACGACTTCATGCACGGCCCATCCCGACCCGGTATCGCCGAGCCGTGCTGGGACCGCCAGCCAGCGGCGCTCGTGCATCGCCCCCGTCAGCGCCCGCGCGAGAAGGCGCACCGGCACGCTGGGGAAGCGCTGGCGATCGAGGCCTGACCCATCGTGCAACAAGCGGGCTGAGATGAGCGCCACCGGCGCCGCGTCAGTCATCAAGATCTCTACCCCGCCCGTCCCGTCGCTCACGACTGAGACACCGGGGTCGCGCGGCGCCGTCCTCCCGTGCCAGCGCGCGGCCCGGCTCCACGTGCGGCCCGAGCCAAAGCGCAAAGCGCTGAACACTACCGTTTCGGATGCCAGGTGTGCGCGCCCCCAGCACAGTCGGCGCATCCCGAGCAGGCGCGGCGGGCGCCGCAGTTCGACCCAGTCGCAGTAGCCTATACCCGTCATCGTGGCATCAGCCCCGCCCCCGGTCCAGCGACCCGTGACCGTCGCGCGCGGGATCAGGACGCGCCACTCTATCGCATCGTGCGGCGGCGGGCCCGCCGGGTGCCAAGGAGGCAACATACCACTGTAGTGCAGCTCGCAGGCGCCGTCGAGAAGCTCAAGCCGGACGTGCCAGCCGTGGCGCACGGCGTCCGGGTCGAAGTCCCAACCCGGCGGCCGCGCGTGGTACACAGCGCGTCGGCCGTCCGGTCCGTAGCGCTCGACACCTGCCCAAGCCAAGCGAGCGCCCAACGCCTCGAGCCAGGTCAGGTAGACGACCGTGACGCTCCCGTCCCCTGCGACGACGTCGGCGTAGAGCTTGCGGAACCGGAACATCATCGGGGCCGGCAGGCCGCAAGCCGCCACGAAGCGATGGCGAGTGCCGCGCCCGCCAGCACGTCGAGGATGTAGTGCTGCTTCACGAACACCGTCGAGACGGCGATGAGCGCCACGAGGGGTGGGAGCCACCGCCGCAGCCGACGGTCGTCGGCGCAGGCGAACGCTACTAGGATCGCGATCCCAACGTGCAGGCTCGGGAAGTTGTTATAAGGCTTATCGAGGTACTCGAACGCGAGCAGGCGCGTCGCCAACGAATGCCCCGTAAGCGTCGGCCGTGGGAAATAGACCGGGAGGAGAAGATAAATCGTGTAGGCGCTTACGAGCGTGATCGCAAACGCGCGCACTAGGCGGCCGAGGCGGGCAGCCTCGGGCCGGCACCACACGAGCACGAGCGGCAGGACGTACGCCGACGCGTACGGGAATTCGAATACGGGCACGAGGGGAATCGCGATCTCGCCAGGGAGAAAAAGCGTGTGCGCCTGTCGCCCAGTCGTCAGGGCGTTGATCGGCAGGTACGTGATGCAGAAGACGACGTAGCCGATCGCCACCAGGCCGAGACACGCCAGGGCCCCGGGCTGCGGCGGAGCGCCGACAGCTGGCGTGACGCGGAACAGCGCGCCCGTGTTCACCGGCGCACTCGCACGCGTAGCCAGTAGAGAACAGCCGCTGCAATGAGGCCGACGACGGCGTAGCCGAGCGCCGCACCCGCTTCGGGCGCCAGATCGTTTCTCGTGAACGCGGCGAGCAGCGTGATTTGTGTGGGGTGGTGAGCCGGCAGGATGCGGATGAGCGCCCGGTTGCGCGCGTCGGCGTAGAACACGGGGCTCTGGAGCCAGCCCGCGTCGACGTTGACCAAGAGCAGGATGAGCAGGATCCCTTCGAGCTCCCGCCGGACCACGGCTCCGATGACCATGCCGAGGGTGCTGTACACGAAGGATGTCGAGACAAACCCGAGAAAGACGCCGGTCGCGCGCGCCGGTCGGAAGAATATCGGCAGCAGCGCCGTCACGTACACGGCGACTGCGACCGCGACGCCCAACATCACGCAGAGCTTCGCGGCGAGCAGTTCCACAGGCCGGTACCCCTCGAACACGAGTCGGCAGTCCGCGCCGAGCGGCCGGAGCACGAGCACGAACGCGAGAAAGGCCGACAGGCCGCTAATGGAGACCATGCCGATGAAGAGGAGCGACAGGTGGCGCTCGTTTTCGGTGAGCAGGCGGCGGCCAGCGGCCGCGAGCTCGAAGGCGATGTCTCGGTCGCCGGTGGTCGCCGCCACCAGCGCGTAGAACACGATGGGGATGAGCAGGAGCAGCCCCACGGCGACCCGGTTCCGAGCCAGATCACGCGCAACGAGCCGAGTGCTGACAGCCACTCGCCGCAGGCCGCCGGGCTTCACGGCGACTCCGTGAGCCGCCCGTCGCGCAGCGTAAGCGTGCGGTCGAGGCGGGCGCGGTCGTAGAAGAGGTGCGAGACCACCACCACCGCGCGCCCCACAGCGCGGAGCTCCCGCACATGCTCCCAGAACCGGAGGTAGGTCTCCCACTCGAACCCGTCGTACGGCTCGTCGAGCAGCAGGACGGTGGGAGCAGCGAGGAGCGCAAGCGCAAGATTCAGCTTCTGCCGAGTACCCCCGCTGAGCGACGCGACGCCTACGCCGCGCCACTGAGCGAAGCGGTAGCGGTCGAGCAGCTCGCGGCCAGCGCCAGTCCACTCATGATCTCGCATGTTTCGCGCCGCCCCGACGTAACCGAAATGCTCCCAGACCGTGAGCTGATCGTAGAGGAGCGGCAACTGCGGAGCGTAACCCAAGGGGCCACCGCGGCGCACCGTGCCGCGGTCGGCAGTGAGCACTCCCGCGAGCACGCGCATCAGTGTGGACTTGCCGCTGCCATTTTCGCCGCAGATCCCGACGACCTCGCCCTGGCGCACGGCGAGGTCGGCGCCCGCGAGCACCGGCCGCCGGCCCAGCCGCTTGTGGAGGCTCTGAGCCTCGAGAACGGTGGAATCGCTCACCATCGACCCACCCGCCGCCAGTGGAACCCGTACACACCGAGCGCCAGGGCCACACACCCCGCGAGCACAGGGGCCAAATCGAGGACGCCGCCCAAATCGAGAGCAATGCCCCCGCGTGGCGCACTCGTCGCAGAAAGCGCGAACAGCACGAGGAGGCCGAGCGCGACAACGCCGAGGCAGCCCACTTGCCCCCGCGTCACGCCCCAGGCACCATGCCGCGGGTCGGCGCGCAAGCACTCGATCCCGAAGCGCACCGCGCCGTATCCGAGGAGGGCGAGCCCCGTTACCGTGCCCGAGGGAACACCGCGACGTAACACGACGACCAGCAGGGCACACAGCGCAGCGGCGCCCACCGACGAGAGCAACTGCGTTGGCACGCGCGGCACGGCACCGGCCGCCCCGTGCTCGCGCACGGGCTTCGACTCAGGCTCGGTCCAGCACACGCCCAGCGCGCTCGGCCGGCCGTAGCAGCACCCATAGGTAAAGCAGCCGAGACGGGCGACGGCCTGACCAGCGAGCCCGGCCACAGCCGCTGCGTCGAGGAGACCCCAGACATCGAGGTGCGCCGCGAAGGCGAACCCCGCCGAAAACCCGAACAGCCCGAGAATCCCACCCCATGACACGAAGCCCACTTGGCGCAGCGTGTTCCACGGATCCGCCAGCAACTGATCCACTCGATACGCGAGCCACATGGCGCGACTGCCGAGCGGAATCGCGACCGCAAGGCTCACGAGACACCAACCCGTCAGCGAACGTGACAGGCCGGACCCTGTGAGCGCGGCTACCATCACCGCGCCGATTATGGCGGCGGCCGCTGCGGCAAAGACGCCGCACGTCACCCACGTGGTGGGACCAACTCGCACCAGGACGACATGGTTGGCAACGCGCTCGGCGGCGACGCGGCACGACTGCCAGAGCCCAACGGTCCGCGCCCGGAGCCACGCGCCGCCTGGCAGCGCAAACGCGGGGGTCGTCTCGCGGTAGGCCAGGTACGCCGCGCCGAAGCGACGCTCCAGCCGGGGTTCCTCGAAGGCGAGCGCGTAGATCGCCGATCCCCAAGCCAGCAGAGCCGCTGCGATCACGCCGCGGCCGAGCGACCCGGTCATGAGACCCGCGCCGGCGAACGTCGCGCAATACCCCGCATAGATGGGGTGGCGTGTCACCGCGTATGGGCCGAGCATGGTGAGGCGGGCGGGCGGGAGGTGCGAGATCGGGAGGCCTCCGCCGCGCCGCCACAGGAGCCACATCGCCCACCCCATACATGCCACGCCGAGCGCAGCCGTCGCCATGCCGCTGCCATGGACCACAACGCCACCAACGGGCGGCAGGGCGAGGAGAAGATCGAGCCGTCTGCCGAGTGCCCACAGGAGTGTGGGCAGCGCGCCAAAGAACGCCGCCACGTAGACGGACACGATTAGCGCGGCGCGGGCGGAGATGCGGACCGGCCGGCTGATCGCCTGGACGGCGTGCGTCACGGGGACCTCGCTGGCACGCGGAGCGCGGACCCCAGGCCCCGCCATTCGGGCGTGAACCCACAGTGCCAGTACACGATTGGCCGCGATGTCAGCCGCGGGTCCGCCAACAAGCGCTGCTCCATCAAATACCACGTCTTGCCACCGAAGATTGGATCAAGCCGCAGCTCGTACTCGCGCCAGACGCGGTGGCAGACCGCCTCGACTGCGGGGCCGAAGCGAGCGAACGGCAACCCGCCCTCGAGCGCAACGATCTCGACGTCGCTTGCCGGCACGAGCGAAGGAAGACCGAGGAAGCTCTCAGTCCATTGGATCAGCGCGAGCGTAAAGGCGGTCAGCGGGGCCCGGTCCACCGCAACGCCGACGACACGGATCTGCGGACCACCGGCGGCGGCGACCGCGTGGGCACCGAGCAGGAAGCCCGCCAGCGTCGTCCCGGTCGCCACCGTCACGCACACCAGCGCTTCGGCGGTCACGCCGTGCGCGTCAAGCTGCTCCGCCAACTCAATCATCCCACAGGCGTTCCCGATTACGCTTCCCGGATGCGCGGCGCCGGGGAGGAGCAGGAATGGCCGCCGACCTGCGAGTCGCGCGCGGCTCCACAGCACCAGCGCCCGCGCGACGGCCGCCGCCCAATTGGCGCCGAGGAGCTCGACGCGGTCACCGACCCCGGCGAAGATCGCTTCCCGATCGGCGGCCCCGGCGCGCGGGTAGTTCACCACCAGAATCCGGCCACGGATGCCATAGGCGTCAAGGGCCGGAGCGATGTCGAACACAAGATTCGTGACATTGCCTGTGAGCGCCACGACGTCGGTGTAGCAGTTGGCCTGGAGGTGGCCGAGGAGGTACTCGAGCTTGCGAGCTTTGGCACCCCCGCGGCCCCAGCCCGACAGATCGTCGCGCTTCACCCACAACCGTGACGGTCTCGCGCCCAGCCGCTCGAGCGGCGTGGGCCAGCGACCGAGCGGGACGCTTGGACAGGCCCGCAGCCGATCGAGGGCGATCGACCCGTGACGTCGCCCGAAGGGCGTCAGTAGCGGGCGGAGGAGGGTGGCCATGCGCTGGAGTGTGAGCCCTTGCGGTCAAGCCGCCGTCAAGGCGTCAGCGCCCCGAGCACAGCCCGATGCACGGGTGAGCGGCCGCCACTGCCGCTACGGCCCCGAGCTCCGAGTATGGGTCGAGTTGCACCGCGCGGCGGGAGAGGCAATGTCGCCGCTCACCCGTGGGTCAGGCAGTTGACCGATACCTCCACGTGGGCGGTGGCACCCTTGGAGACCGCGAACGCAACCGGGCTCTGTGGGCGCGCCGTGCAATTCTCCGGCACTCCGCTGATGTTCAGGAAGTGCGCTCCGGCGCTCAACCCGGAGATCCTCACGGCTTGCTCGTATCCGGGGAATACCGCCGGGATGAACGTCGGCTCTGCACCGTCGACACCCAAGCTGTGGCCGTTTGGGTCAAAATCGACGTTCGAGACAACTCTGACAACCAGTGTACCTGCGCCCGCACCGCAAGTTACAGCGAAGGCAACCCGTGCCGTTGCGTCGGCGACGACATTCGGACGTAGGTTGGCTGGGCTCACCGTGCACTTCGCGGTGATGTCGGTGAGCGTGACGCCGGTCCTCGGCCCACTAGAATCGCCGCACGCCGCTGCCACTGCCACCGCGACGAGCAGCAGACACGACCGCCGGGAGCGAATCACAATTGCTTTGGGAACGTCGACCATAGTGGCCTCGTCGGTTCTATTGCAGCGTCACGAGCACTTGGATAACGCCGGTGCCCTTAGTGAGCGGTTCTAGCGCCTTACCTACCACTGCACCGAACATCCGCGCACGATCAGTGCCCTTCATCGCCCGTCCGAGCATCGACGAAGTCACCAGCAGATCGCCAACCGCGATGGGCCCGTTCTCCGTTGTGACCTTGCACGGAACGATGCCCACTATCGCCAGCGGGACCTCATTGCGGAGTCCTGGATCATCGATGCGATGCTGGCTCGCGACGAGGCCAGGCCTGGTTGAATAGATTCCCGCCACCAGCGTAGAATACGGCGTCTCGGAGAGGGTCAGACGGTGCTCGCCTGAAGGGTCGATCGCGAGCAAATCGCCAGGTTCGTATCGCGAGCGGTCTCCATTGACAGCCATCTCCTCGGCGAAGTCAGCCCCGAAGGGTCGGAAGCCCCCGTCGGCGAAAACCCTCCCGCTGCCGTCAACGCGGAAGACGGCGGTATCTGGGGTCCCGTTTACGAGTCCGCCTACGCGTCCGGCAAGGATGTCTCCGCCACGCTTATTGATAAACAGACCGGCGATGCCTTCCTGACTGTAGGCTTGACCGAACACCCCGATTCCTTGCCCGCTCGCACCAAAAGCATCCCCGCGCACGCCACTAGAAAAGCCGCTCGTGGAATTGGTATTACCGAAAACTCCGCCACCTCCTCCTCCAGCCGCGACGAAGTGTCCGCCCGCAACTCCAAAACCCCCTCCTGCCGGATCCTGAACTATTCCTAACACACCGCTGCCCTGTGGGCCGTAGCTAACTCCAATTACCCCCGAGGCAGACCCGGTCGTGGCAGTCGCATCGCCACGCACTCCCGCGGCAAAGCCAATGTCGCTGCTGATGGTCCCGTACACCGCGATAGGCTGGAATCCGTTGAGGAGCGTGTTTCTCCCTTCGAAGACATGCAGCTTGGCCGCGAAAAAGGTCGTCCCGATGCCTATGTTACCGCCCACTTGAGTTATTGGTGAGTCGCCGATAGTCGTGGAGGTTGTGAACTGCGGGATAGTGTTGGGCGTCCCGCTGCCGCCTACCTGCGCCCGTCCCGTCGAGACCAAGAACGAACTCAATACCAGTGTCGCAAGGATACTGCGCTTCATGATGCGCCTCCGTTTCCGGTTCAGATTGCGGGGACGACGGTTCAGGCAACCAAGCTGCGTGCGACCCATCAAGCGGCCGTCAAGCCGAACGTGCCAGCCGCGACCTCAAAGAATGCGGCCCGCTCCAACGGGCGCATGGGGCAAACGCCCTATCTCGAAGCGCCGCGAACTTGGGGGTTAGCCCGTGACGAGCTTGCCAGCGACGGCGGCTCGGGAATGCACGCCCAACTTTAAGAGCACGCGCTCCGCATGGCGGCGCGCGGTGTGGACCGAGATCCCGAGCAGCTGGGCCACATGCGCGTTTGTGTGTCCCCGAGCGAGGAGTCGTGACACAGCAGCCTCGCGCCGGGTGAGGCGATATCGATCGTGCAGGTCTGCGAAGGAGAGCGGCTCGGGCGCGGCGCGCTCGACGACGACGAGCGCCATTGGGCCGGGGCCTGACGTGCTCGGGCCGAGCAACGTGCCGCGGACGTGATAGTCTCCGGCGATTGTGCGCACCTGTTGTTCGCCCGGCGCCACGATCTCCTGCGTCTGCGTCTTCGCTCCCTGTCGAGTCGCAAGCGCGATGATGAGTTTTCCCACACGGATACAATCCGCCTCGAGCTGCCGGGCATCGGGGTCACGGGCGAGCAGGTGGCGCAGGGCGGGATTCTCATAGACCACTCGCCCGCTGGCGTCGATCAGCAGAGCTCCCTCGCCCAGCGTGCCCAGGACCTGCGCGAAGCGCTGGCGCTCCTGTGCGCAGCGCACTACGAAATGGATGCCAGCTTGGAAGGCAGGTAAAAGCACTTGCAGAATCGCGAGCTCACGTGCTCCGGTGGTCACAGGCCCGTCACGATCCCTGTAGAACCACAATCCGGCTAGGCCCGAGAAGCTCGGGAAGGGCGGGCAGCCAAGCTCGGCGGCCGAGCGCACCACGATCAGCCCGCACGGCTGGCAGAGGTGCTCCGGGCGTACCCAATCATTGTAGAACTCACTGCGCAACCAGGCTGCCCGATCCGGGCGCTCATAAGTCGTGCGCATCGTTTGCCACGTGAACGCGTGCGATCCGGCGGCGCGGGCGTATGAGGTCGTCTTGTCCATCGTGTGAAAATGCGCGGCGTATGACGCGAGGTCTGGCTGGCGACTGGCTTGGTACGGTGCTTCACCCTCGACTGGCAAGAACGACACGGACGTCTCGGCGCGAACCAGAGCCGCGATCGCCTTGCGCGACTCCGCCCGCCATGCATCGAGAGACTCGAAATCGAGGGGGGAGAGGAGCGTTTTCAGACCGGCCTGAAGCTGCTTCACCTCAACGACAGAGAGTCCAAGAGACGTAACGAGGCTCCAAGTCACGCGCCGGACCGAATGTACTTCCCTTGTGGGATGCTGTAACCACATCCCGTGACGCAGCCTGAAACGGAGACGAACACGCTGCGAGCCACGCTGCTCGTCCGTCGGTGCTAGTTCGTTCCCGCCAGCGCCGCCGCCAAGACGCAAGCGAGGGCGCCCGGCAGCGAGAACGAGACCCGACACCCCGCTGAACTCCACGCCGATGGAGAGCTGAGGTGCAGCCGAACGTCCCGCAACTCGTGATTACCATCCGGCCGATCAACTCCGGTCGCGCGGCCACCCCAAACCAGGGCTTGGGGTTCCATTTCGCCCCTCCCTAGAGAGGTCGGGGCGCCAGCGTGTGGCGCCCCGATATCGTCTCGGGGGCCACGTCACGCCGTGAAGGGCAGCACGGACACGATTGTCGCGAGCATGACTAGATAGGTGGCACCGAGCTTCAAACGTCGTCTAGGTCACTCGCGGCCCGCGACGGCCAGCAACGGCGCGCGTTGTCACCACCCGTAGCACCGCAAAGCCCCCCATGCTCCTTAAATATTCGGACGAATCGAGCCCGGAACATGTTTGCCGGAATGTTTGCCCGTCCGTGCCTGCCGATGCGGTCGAATGCTGTAGGAGAGTGCCAGTGCCGAAGCACAAAACGAGGGGCCCGCACAGGACCCCTCGTCTTTTCAGTCCGCAGCTCGACCTAGAAACCTGCACCGCGCTCGCCGGGAGCTGTAACCGATTCGATGAAGCAGGTTTGGTCCCGGGTGGACAACCGGGGGACAGCCCGAAGAGGATGCTGACTCTGCTTGGGGTTTCTCGAGGCTGGAGAAATCAGGAATCCTCTTGGCGGCGTGGCTGCGGTCTTGGTTTACGCTGCGGGCTTCGCGAAGGTGAGGACTACCTCTCGGCCCATGCGCGCGTCCAATCCGAGCGGGCGTTTCTTCGCCAGCGGCGGCGGGACGTACCGGCGGTTCCGGGGGAGGGCACGCACATGCCGACCTTGGAGGGACAGAGCGCGGTACGTCACGAGCAAGATGCAACGGCCCCAAGGCGCTGCCGCAGCCAGGCTGGCCGATTCTGCCAAGGGCCTAGTCGCCACCTGGCAGAGCGAGGTTCACCGCGCCGCTGGTTTCGCGGTGGCATCGTGGCTGCTTGGCACTTTTGCCCTAGTGCTGGCATGGTACGCGCTGTGGTCTTGGTTGGGCGCTCGGTCAACGAAAGCGCACTCTGGCGCAGCCGTCTGAAGCTCGCTAGCTCGAGGCTGGCGGCTGACAATCGTTCCGTTTCTCTTGCAACGCGCTCCGGGGACAGCCGGGGACACTCGAGAGAGAATGGGGACCAGCACTCAGGGCTGCTTCTTGTGCGCGATCTTCGCGCCCATGGCCCTGACATCCGCGATAGCCGCACGCGCAGTGGGACCGACCTGCACGATGCTATCTAAGACCGCGCGTTGTTCGCGGGCGTTTGTAGATTCCGCCTGTTCGGGTGTGACGAGTCTAGAAAGGCCCGATCGAGCGGCAAAGCCCGGCAAGTTGCACGTTCCGGTCCGGGAAATGGCGCTTCGGGTACGGGACGCCGATTTCTCGACGCGGTTGAGCCTAAGCGTGGCGCGCTCGCAACGATGTCCGATAACCGCTTCGTCGAGGATCCGGGTCGCGAGAATCTCACTGCGGTCCCATGAGCTAATGCGGTAGATCTCTGGACCCTCTGCGGACAGCTCAACTCCCTGTTCCGATTGAAAAAGCAGAGCTTCGCCTAAGACGCATTCCATGTGTGCTCGGTCACACCAGATGTTGACTTCACGTTGCTCACTGGAGTCTCCTTCCGTTGTCCAAGCTCCGAACACTGACGCATCGCCCGCTTCCCACAGGTCCACGACCCAGAATGGCTCTGGCAATGTGGCTCGGGCGAGTAACCGCCCAACGCGCCGATGGTCAGAGAGGAGATGCTGCAGCGTCGAATCCGTGAAGACGTTTCCAGTGATGGGCAGGTGGCGCACTGACTCAAACCGCCGAACCGCCGCTTCGGTTGCCGAGTCAATCGTCCCGGTAAACGGGCCTCCACCAAAACCCATTTGAGATAGGGCCAACTGGGCTTGGAGTACGAGAAGAGCCTTTAATGATTGGCAGCGTTGGCTGTACTCCTGCGCGCTGCTTACTGGAGGCTTCTGAAGCCCTGGAAGAAGAGCGGAACACGAGGTGTCGGGCCTTGAAATACCTGCGCGCTCCCCCGAAACTGCTCCCGCATTCCCCGACGCCTTGCACCCAACCAGGCTAATCAACGCTGCAACGAACACACACCCAACGATGCAACGGGTCATTCGAGAGCGCGCACGGGCCTCCGCGCCCGATAGCGCTGCTATCACGTCCGTTGGATTCACAACTTCATTCTAACCCTGAGGACCACCCGTGACCGTCGCTGAAGCACCCCGGATTGGTCATCCGCCGCGCGGCTCTAACCTGCTGTGTCAGTTGTTATTGGAGGGCGCTTTGCCCGAGTGTTTGCCGCAGAACTCATGGTCCTGCAAGTCGGAGAGCAACACGGCGCCAACCCCATGTACGTGCATCAAGTCGCCGACAGCATACGTTCGCTGTGAAACCCATTAGGGGTTCAAGGAAGAGAAGGGAGAGACCGGTGTCCCCGCCTCGCCAAGAGAGCAGTCGGAAGTGTGGATCCTCGGCGGTGATCCGAACGCGACTACCGCGCCTCCCCGTTCAGCCGTTTGAGCGCCGCGCGTGCCTCGGTGACGTAGGGCTGCAGTTCTGGGTCCGGGTTGCGCCAGTAGTCGACCACGAGGCGATAGCCGGCGATGGCCTTGTCGCGCTGGCCGAGGCGCTCAAATACCCGACCCCGCTCGAGTGCCCAGAGAGCTACAGTCGCAAATCCGCCCTGCCCCATGGGGAGACCGCCGGTGTGATGGTCCAAGAGCTCAGCTGCCTGTTGCGTGCGGTTGAGTCGGACGAGCAGCTCGATGCGCTGGAGGCGTAGCAGCGTGTAGGTGTCTTGAAGCTGGTTGGAATCCGCCAGGATAACGAGCCCTTCGACTGCCGCCACGCTGTCATGCCGCGCGAGGGCGAGGCACGGTCTGCTGACCGTGGCGATCGAGTGCCAGTAATGCCTCGCCTCTGAGTCGGGGGCCGATCGGGCGAGCGAGTCGGCGCGCCGCCCCAGCTCCCGGATCGAGTTCGAGTCGCCAGTCATCGCCCACCACGGGAAAGCCACGGCCGCGAAGCGGTTGTTCGTCCGCAACCAGTGCCCAAAGAGCGCGGCCGCCGAGTCGCGCGACATGCCCCCCATGTACGCCAGCTCGGCGGCCAGGCGTGCGCCCGGCAGTGTGTTGTTCCATTGGCGGCTCATGGAAGCCTGGCGCAGGTGTCCTCGGGAGGCCAGGGCCGCCGCCAGCGTCCAGCCGACGAGGCCTGAGTCAAGAAAGTGGTAGCCGCGCCGCAGAATGAGGAGGCGGCCGAGCCGCACGGCGGTCTCCGCTGAGTCAGGCCAACTGGTCATGGTCCCCTGTACGGTGGACAGCGCATCGGCCGACAGCGTATCCAGCATCTGC
>WNGG01003115.1_pt1 | contig 22954 bp, 51 predicted proteins | sample 5400661 | NCBI WGS metagenome assembly WNGG01 (sample SAMN13153372, study PRJNA577476) | soil metagenome | isolation source: 100 cm soil or saprolite under Garry oak tree replicate 1 | place: USA:California | collected 2016-06-15
TGTGTCTCTCGTGTGCCGCGGCATGCTGTGTCTCGCGGGATGCTGTGTCGTGGGAGGATATTGTGGCGTTATATGGCGTATTTCTTCTTGCGCGCCGTGATTTTCTTATAGACATCTTGTGCTTTCGTGGCGAGTCGTGTATAATTGATCTGAAAGGGAGGGCTTTTAATGAGTGATGATGTTTTGTTTCTGAAAGAGAGCTTTTTAGTCAAGCCGATCGAAGTCGCGTCTATTCTGGGTGTGTCCTTGAAGCAGGTGTATGTTCTCATCTCTTTAGGGTCAATTGAGGTGGTGAATATGAGTCCTGGAGCGAGGCGTCCGACGTACCGGGTGAAGAGTGCGAGTGTGTTGAGATTTTTAGGGGAGGAGGTTGGAAGTGAAGCGTATACAGATTATATGGAAGTGGGTCAGACCCGTTAGAAGCGCTTGAAATGGCCAGGGATGCGCTTTGGAAGTCTTTTGAGGGGAGAGATGTTGTCTTTCTTTCGATGTCTCACCATGTTCTGGAGCACACGAGAGGTTTTTTTGCTAGTATTGCTGTGATTTACGAGGAGGAGGAAGATGAAGAAACTTGATTTTGCTGAGTTAGGAGCGGCGACGAAGGCCCGGAAGGATATCAACTATCAGGAGTTGGGTCGCAAGGGTGGGGAGATGACCTTTGCAAAGTACGGAAGGGAGCATTATGAGCGGATCGGGCGAAAAGGAGGGTTAGCGAAGCATGCAAAAGCGTAACTGGTCTATGCCTATTGGCTGTCCGGTTTGCTTGTGGAATGATGTAGATTCTTCTGCAACTTTCATTGTTACGGATGTAGACATTGATGAATTGAATGCTGAAGGGTCTATTGATTTTCGCTGTGATATCTGTGAAGCCAGGTTTTCGACTGGCCTCATCCATTGGCAAATCTATGGGAATGAGGTGGTGATTGATGCAGAAGCTTAGAATTCTAGCCAGTGGGATTGTTTTCATTGTTGGGGTTATTGTTTCCTGGTATGTCTCATTTGAAACTCCTCAGTATTATCGTTCTACTGGCTGTCCTGATGGGGTAAAGGTGTGTGCTGTTCAGTATATCCAGGGGTCAGGATGGCTTCTCTGGCTGCTCTTTTTTCTGCTTGTGTTGTCTGCTGCTGTTATTGCATGGGTTGTGTTCATTATATCAGGAGGGCTTGATGAAGAAACGTGAATTTCTTGAGCAGCTGCGTGGAAAGACGCCGCATATTTCCTGGGTGTTGATTTGTGACTATTGCGGAGTGAAAAAGTTTCTGGCAGGGAGAGGGACAGCGAGAAGGGGATATGGCGGGATTGAAATGTGGAAAGTGGATGAGCTTGGAATGAGGCATGTTTGTGGAAAATGCCTGGGAGAGCAGAAGGGCAAGTTTTCCACATATAGCAGTGCTTAAATCGGCACTTATGCACAAGTTTTCCACATTTTGGAGAGTTATCCACGGACTTTTAGGCTATTGGTGGGAAGGAGGTGGGTATGGTATCCTTGAAGAGGAGGAACCTCGGACTAACCAGCGGTGACTAGGGAATGTTCTCCCTTTCTGCCCAAAGGAGGTGACGCCTATAGTAGAACAGGTGACTCGTGAGTAGACTGTCCCGGCTGTAGCCGGGACTCACTTGGAAGGAGGTACTTTTCTTGAACGAAATTGAAGGAATTTTGGGCTTTGATATCTCTGGAAAGGTCATTAAGATTGACCAGAAACCATACCGGATTACACCTATCCTGTACAATAATGTGGCAAGGAATTTCAGTCCAGGAGAGCGGGTCCGGGTAGATTTTTACCGGAACGGCGATGTCAAGAGCGTGGTTTTAGTGCGAGAAAGAGAGGAAAATATTCGTGCTTGGTGAGGATATTTTGAGTATGCCAACTCCTTCCAAGGAGGTGGCCAAGATGTCAAAAGATGAGCTTGTGAAGAAAGTTCAGAGCCTTCGGAATCATGTGATTCTGCTCGTGGAGCGAATGCGAGATTGGATGAATAGCCAGGGTTTGGGGGGAGAGGATAACGTGCGAATGCTGAATCTTGAGACAGATATGGGCAATGCGAAGGCTCAAATTGAAGGGATTGTTCGGATTATTGGAGAGTATGGGCCTCGTGTACAGGGGTTAAGCAGCCGGGTAGAACGGCTTGAAAGAAGGGTGCTATGACCCAAAATAGCAATGCCGGTCCGACAAAAACCGGCAAAGACTTAGTGGTAATTGACCCGGAAACAGGTCAGGAAGTAGCGACAATTCCAGAGGAAATGGTCTCCTCACAGGATATTATACCACTCAATTCAGAGGTGGGGAAGCTTGTTTCTACGCTTGCGGAATATGGCAAAGGGCTACCGATTCACTTGGCTATCCTCGAATCTATGCCTTTAGACGAAACAGCCAAGTATGAGATTTTCAACCTCTGGGATGGTCAAGAGACCATGACAGCCAGCGACTTTTTGAGTCAGTTTTCAGGGCAAGAAGTGCCTGTTTTGGGCATGCGAATCTATGAGCATGGTCCATTTAAGAGCAAAGAAACTGGGAAGATGGAGCCGGGATACTACCAGCCGCAGATACTCACTGGCCTGAAAAGAGCTAACGGGACACCCATTGTTATTAGAACAGCCAGTGTGTTTTTGGGTACTCACATCTTCTATGCGGCGCGGAAATACGGATGGGTCTGGTTTCCAACTCCGCTCAAATATGTGTTCAGCATGGGGACAAACAAGGCAATTTACATGCGCAATGTTGACGCAATCGGTACTGAGATTCTCAGGAGCATGCAAGAGGAAATGCTTGAAAAACTTCAGAAGGAAGGAGGAAAAAGTAGTGTTTAACGAGCAAACGCAAGCAGAAATCAACGCTTTTGAGCAGCAATTGCACGCTCTTTCTACTAATTTGTACACCCAATATGCACGACCAAGCTCTCATCAGATTGGGATTGCCATGAAGCAAATGTGTCTCCTGGCTCATGATATTGAGTACATGTGTGGACAAGAAGCTCGTGCATATGATATGGCAATGGCTAGCGAAAAAACGGAAGTTGTACCGTCAGTCAATGTATGACTGATTAGTCAAAATTGGCTCTCTCGTGAGGGGGAGTCATTTTTTTAGGAGAATTTTGTGGGATATATGAGTCATCACGCTATTCTAGTAACGAGTTGGAAGGGCGAACACATCGAGGAAGCGCATGAAAAAGCGCGAGAACTTTTTAATAAAATGGTATCTGAGATCAGCCCGGAAGTCATAAATCACTACCGTTCTTTCGCTATTTTTCCTGATGGAAGTAAGGAAGGGTGGCTTGAATCTGAACAGGGAGATGAGCTAAGAGAACGCTTTATCTCTTGGTTGAAGGAAGCTAATTTGTATCTTTCATGGGTAGAAGTACAGTATGGAGATGAAGAAAATAACAATCTCGTACTTCATTATTCAGGAGAATAGGGGATGAAATCTCGTGTAAATATCCACGGAGAAATTGAGATCGGTACCATTATTGGCGGGCATGCAAAGGGAAAACCAAGCCTCAATTGCCATGGATACTCTGAAGATTTACCCTCCGTGACATGGGATGATTTGCTCAAAGCTATCGCAAAATTTCCCTCGAATGACCCTTTCCAACTCATGTTTTTAGGACAATTTTACCCTGGCGATTGCGGAGCGCGAGAACAAATCACAACAAAAACTGCTGTTCAGCGAAACATCAATCCCTATTGGGGAGAGCCAGGACAGCCAGTAGGACCGAAGGCTGTAACTACTGATCCGGCTATGACTGGAACACTTGTAGGAGATTTATTTAACCTGCAACAAGCCGCTACTCACATTGTAGGAATACTCATCCGTAGGATTTAAATGAGCCGTCAGTATGATGTTGACGACATCAGACATGGCTCTGTTTCCCTCTGGCATCCCTGGCAAGACAAGCCTGGATTCCCGCGCCCGATAGTGTTTATGGAAGGTAGAAACCTGTATACACAAGATGGTAGGAAGCTCTTTACTGTGTCTGATTTGGATGAGCTTGTAGGTACTGTAGCGCACGAGGGACTGTACGTTTTATGCCATGATCTGTTGTCAATTGATAGGATTCCGTACTTGAATGAGCTTCTTGGATTGAAGCAAGTCACCCCATATTTAAGCAGAACAGGAGGCATATCAGCAATACTTTTACGGCAAAAGAAGCGCTCCGGATTCCTGATCAACGCCGGGAATTTGAAATGGGACGGGCCGGTAGAAGGAGAATTATGCAGGCAGTTAGAACGTTTGTTTACGTTGTTTGGCTTTCAAAGTACCACGTTATCAAGCCTGAGTGAGAAGGTTTTACGAGCGACTTTACCGGCTGCGTTACACATTTCGCGGCCTTCTGTAATGCTCAGACGAGCCATTCTAGATAACAATCCAGGAGGAAGAATTGACAAAGCAAAACCAGGATTCTACCGATATGCACAAGAGTTTGATAAAGTTAAGGCATATCTTGACTGTTCTCGGAATGTTGTTAGTCCTTTCCTGGCTCCTGTTGTGTGTCGTTTTCCGTCCCTATCTGAGTTGCTTGCTTTTCCTGTTGGGTTCTGGAGTGTTAGTCTTATCGCTTGTAGCACTTCAGTATCTCCGATACAAGTTGACGGTCATTCTCCAAGAAATGGAGAACGAATAGACTGCTGGCTCTGGACTTTTGAGCTACAAGATTGCTTGGAAGCAGGCTATGAGCTTGTGGAAATTAAGCGCGGCTATGGCTTTCGAGAGATGAGCAATTGGATGCAAGAGTGGTCTGATATCCTTTGGGAAACGTACGAGCTGGCAATAAATGAGAACGATATCATCAGGGAATGGATTAAAACTATGATGGTAGGATTGCCGGGAAGGTTTTTGAAACAGCCAGAAATCTATGAGCTTATACCAATTAAGGAAGCCATTCCAGGGAAGGATATATCGCTTTCTTTGCACTGGTTAGAGCCAGAGGATAGGCACTTTTCCGACTTCGCAATTAGGCCAGTGTATGATCAAGAGAGTACAGCGTTGTCACAAGTTGGTGGCTACATTGTGGCTTCTATGAGGCAAGAATTGTACCATGCGATGCTCAGAGCACATCAATTAGGGTATCAAAATATCCGTTCCTATATTGATTGTTTTGCGGTAGACGGCTCTGGAAAAGGAGAAATTGTGAAGGTGGGGAGTGGTTTAGGGGAGTGGAAGAGGAAGGAATTTTATGATGTGTTCGCAGAAGAAAATCGTTTCGTGGGCATGAAAAAGCTAGAGGATGGGAGCCTGTTAGGGGATATGCGAGCACCTGCGTACACAGAGAAAATGCGGATTGCATTGTGGCATCGGTACCGGAATATAACACAATGATACAAAATTTGCTTACTGCTTTAGAGAAAGAATTGAAAGAGAATGAGCTCTATCTTAGACAAGTAGGCAGGTTTTATTCCTTGTACCAGGACAGACGATACCAGAGAATCTATGATCTGTTGGAGCAGATAAAATTGATTCTTGCCACAAACTTGTAGGCAAAACGCTTGACATCTTTATGGCTTTATGGCATAATCTAGAGGAGGGATTTTCCTCAGATTGATAGCCTGAAAGGGGCCGCTACAATGAATATTCTTGTTTTTCTTAACTTGTTTGGTACTCCTGATGGAGGAAATGAAGTCACAACAGAAGTGCTTGGACATCATAGTCCACTCTTCACCGGAGTGGACTATGATGTCCATTTTGACAACTTTGTCCACCGGGTGAACAGCTATTTTGATGATATCCCTAGCGCAGTGCTAGGGGAGTGTGTGGACTGTGGACGCTACTGTACTATCAGCTCCTTTAGTCGTCTCTGCGAGGGCTGTACGCTTGAAGCGCAGATAGGAGCATATCGTGGATAGACAATTTCCGTTCAAGCTGCTTGTCCATCGGACAGGCAGCTCTCGTGTATTGCGAGAGTTTTTCGATAGCCGCGAACAAATGCAGCGAGCTATCACAACGCAATACAAGAAGAATCATCACATCGGAGACCTTCAACCCCGTGTGTGGGACCAAGGCGAATGGATAGAAGATCAAGAGACGAAGGCGTTTCTTGCTTCTTCCTTCGTCTCAGATCGTCAATTGCTGTTTGCCCAGATTTCGAATCTATTCAAGGGCCTAGCCATATACGAAGGTGAACACCTCTCCTCCTTTCAGATTGCAGAAGTGGTTGAAATGGTACAAGCTGCTTTTGATGCAGGTGATATCCCTTGGAATCCAGAGCCACAATATGAGGCATTTCAGCGCTGGGAACAGGACACAAAACTCCCAGAGGAGGAGGTCTGGAAACAGCTAAAATCCTAGCTTGACAGCACTCTGTATGGGTGCTATACTTGACACAGATGAGGCCGCTACACCACGTCAGGAGTAGCGGCCTTTGTGCGTGGTGTACCGCTCATCAGGAAATGGGGACTTCTAAAGATGGGCATAGCCGATGCACTTACTAACGTACATGGACAGCCCTGGAAAGTGCTCATCGTTGATTCCTCTGGGAAGGATTCAGCCTTGGCACAAGTAGCAGACACCCTTACAAACACGTATGGACAACCCCAAAAATTCATTCAGGTAGACTCCTCTGGCAATGAAGTGACACAAGCGTCAACCCTTTTTGCCAATGTAAAGAACTCTGGAGCGAAGGGCGATGGTGTCACAGATGATACAACTTCTATCCAGGCAGCTATCAATCTTGTTGCCACCTCTGGGGGTATCGTCTACTTTCCGTCAGGGACGTATATCATTTCTTCCTCTCTCATCATTGATAACAGCAACATCACCCTCCTTGGTTTCGGGCAGCGAAGTTCACCAAATATTCAGATCAAATCAGGATCGGACCCCACCTATGCCCTCATTGTTGGTAATCTCAACTACATCTCAAATTGTTGTATCTTTGGCCTGACCTTCACCGGGCGCAATAGTGCATCGAGTACCGGAGGTGGGATTAACTTTCGCTCAGATCAGGGCAAAATATTCCAAACGAAGGTGACGCTCTTTGGTGGAATCGGTATCAATGTTGATAGTGTCAGTGGCAATTCCTTCGCCTTTTACTTTGAAGATGTCTACCTTTTGCAAAATGGCATGAACAGTACAGCGACAGATAACCTCTTCATTTCTGGCCTTGCGCTGAACTGTGAGTTCGTTCGTGTCCATTCCAATGGGGGACTCACCAAGAAGACACGGCGGGGTATTTCCAATGATGGAATAGACAATAAATTCACCAATTGTCATGTCTATTTCTGTTCAGGCGATGGTTTCTACCAGGCCAATGGTTCTCATACGCAAATCGTTGGGGGCGAGTATGAGACCAACACGGGCGTCGGAATCAACATGGGAAATTCGCGTAACACCATTGTCGGGGCAGAGTGCTACGCCAATGGCTACAACGATATTGTGCTTGCATCTGCTGACTATTCATCAGTTGTGGGATGCCAGTGTCGCTCAACCGGAAGCAGCGCGGGGAGTATCGAAATCAATGCTACGAAGAATGCAACGGTAGCTGATAACACATTCCAGGGGAATACCTGGGCTGCTACGATGAATAGTACCTGTCAAAATATCCACTTCCATGATAACGTTTGTGAGCCGACGGCTGACGCGCTCTCCATTGCCGGAACGGGCTGCGTTATTCACGATAATGACATCAAACTTGGAAGCATCGTTGAGACAACGGGCGCAAATAGCAACAATATCCATGACAACTACATCCATCAGGCTGGTAAAACCATCACGCTTATTGGAGCTTCTTCCGTTGCTCGAAATAATCCAAGTTATAATCCTGTTGGAAATGTCACTGCTCCTACTTTTCCTGCTTCAAATGTGGGTGTGGTAAATACGAGCGGACAAGACCTATCGGTACATGTCACGAATTCCACTGCTCTCATTTCAGCGATAGCAATAGCCGGAGTTGCCGGGACGTATGTGGCAACCGGACAGCAAATAGCGATAGCTGGTTTTGCGACCTATCACCTGAAGGTAGGGGAAGGAATAAAGTTTACCTATAGCGCTGGAGCGCCTACCTGGACGTGGTTCGGAGACTAACATGTGTACAGACGAACGCTATACTGAGCTTGCGCCTCGTATTATTGGGGGACCATCAGGAGATTATTTTTTGACTGCTGATATCCCTACCGGGCGCTGGGTTGAGTTCCGCGTGCTCTCAATAGCAGAAGGAGATGCACAGCCAGGGGCTATACTTATCTCACATAAAAGCAAGCCGGGAGTACTCCTTTGGGATGGAACAATCACGCTGAATGATGCCAGTTTAGTGGATGGTCTGGTCTACCGCCTTGGTCAAACGAGTAGTGCGCCGCTTGTTCCAACGTGGATTCGTGTACTCAATTCTCAGTACCGTGTCTTCCTCCGGATTGACGTTCCGAACACGACTAGCGCCTATGTAACCATCCAATTTCGGCATCGGGTGCTTGATCGAGTACCGGGTCCTTCCCATGAAGTTCACCCCGATTACATGCAAAATATGAACGAAGCACGAGCGGATGCTGTAAGACAGCGACTTGAAATGAAGGAAGAAATTAAGCAAGGAGAGAGCTTAAATGCCAGAAGGTGAGACCGCTACAACTCCTGTAACGGAGCCAACACAAGCGCCTCAACAGGTGGCTGACCATATCACGCAAGCCGCTCAAAGTGCAACGCAAGCAGCGACAGAGACGGGAGAACCAGATTGGAAAGTGATAGCAGCGGAGTTGCGTGGGGAGCTAAAGGCGACCAAGGAACTCATGGGAAAAGTGCAAGCGCCCTCTTCCCCAGAGTCACAAGCCGCCCCTACTTCCTCCCCGCCTTCCCCTCCTGATGTGGAAGTAGAGAAGCCGAAGACACCTGTACGCTACGTCCGACGTGGACGAAAGAAGGTGAAACGTGACGGATAGAACTGAGGCTTTGGAACGCAATAGACAGAAGCGGATAGCACATCGCCAAAGAAAGTCATCGATGGTTGTGCCTCCTTTCAGTACACCGTCTGATGTTGTATCGGAAGCTGGGCCGGTAGCATCAGGCGGGGGGGAAGACATCATTGTAGACGTGCAAGAGCCGCCTCCTCCTCCTAAAAAAAGTTGGAAGGAGCGCATGCTTGAACGCATTCAGGATAAAGCAGAGATTGCAAAACTCCCACAAAAGAGCCATAAAAAGCAGAAGGAGAACATGCTTACGACGGTTCTTCCTACTGTGACATGCTCATTTGCGGCGGTCTATTCGCGCAACCTTTTTCATAACCCATACAAGCCGTGTGCTCCTTCACAAGATGAGGTCTCGGGTATTCTGGGTCCGCTTTTCGAAATTCTCGGACGCCGTATAGAGATTTATGGAAAGGTAAGTCAAGATGTCTTAGACGTTACTAATTCGATAGTGTGCGGATTTGTCTATGGTATTCGCGCCGCTACCACGGCGATGCAGATTAAGGATTTAATCAATGATGAAGTGGAGTTATCCAGTAGACGAAAACAATCCGCTGAAAGCCAGCAAGGAAGTTATCAAGACACGCCTGTTAGAGCTATTGGAGATAACCATAGCTACGCTCAACAGCCAGCCTATGAAACCACAACAACGGGCAATGATTCAGGGGAGTTCGATGATGATAACGCTGGGTCTGAAGAAGGTCGAGAGTACGAAGCTCGACAAGTGGCTCAAATGTTTAAGCGAGATCGGACAGGCCGTGAGGGACTTGGATTGCTCCCCCGACGAGTACGAGATGAAAATGGAATCGCTCGTGAATGAGCTTGTGGAGATGTTGAAGGAATGAAATTGAGCATTGATGTGAGTGAGCGCCTTGTAGCCATCGCCAAAACAGGCGGCGGAAAAACGGAGTGGGCAAAGTATATGCTGCGTCTCATCTCGCAGAAAATGCCAGTTGTAATAGTGGACCCCAATTTTAATTGGCTGGGGAAATATCCAATATGGGAGAAGGAACGGAAGCAGCCAGGGACTATTGATAAGCCGCATTTGATTGACCGTTTCAATCCAAAGTGGCATGTGCAATGTTTACAGCCAGATACGGATGGAAGTGAGCCTGATGAGCGACTAGAACATCTGTGCTGGGATGTATTTAAGCATGGGAATATCTTTATTTACTTTGATGAAACGGAAGGAATAGCAACTGCGACATCCGTCCCAAAGTATATCAGAGTGCTCTGGAAACGGGGAAGATCACATGGTATCGGAGCATGGGCCGCAACGCAAGCGCCTAGTGGCATTCCTCGCATATTCAAAAGTCAGGCAGAAAAGTTTGTTGTGTTCAAGGTGGGAGACCAGGATGCCAGGTTAGTTGCTGAAATTGTTCATTCAGATGAAGAAGAAGTGAAGGGGTTGGGTCGTTTTGAATGGCTCTATTACGATAACAAAAGTATGGATTATGCGGAGTGGAATCCGCCTATCCCGTTTGAAGAGAGGAAGATTGCATGAAAAGTCAGAATGTTGATGCCAGTCAAGACAATCCCGTAAGTGGATTTTTGAAGGCGGCGGCTAGTGCCTTAGAGCAAGCATTAGCACATCTCCTAGCACATGCGGCCGATGTGTTGGTAGCGGACCCGGATAAAGCAGTACAGATTCTGGGCATTCGTTCGCAGCTACAGAACTTACAAAACCAGATTAGGTCGCATGATGAACAACCCCCAAAGTGAGAAGCCAGCAGACCCGGATGCTGCTCGTGATGCGTGGTTATCTATCGTGAAACCAGCCGCAGACCTGGGAAAACTGGAAAAAATACCAACACGAAAGGCCAGAACCAGGCGCGAGAAAGAACAAGCCCGGAAGCAAAATTACTGGCTTACCCGGTCTACCTTTGGGATGCCGGAGGGATATGAGAGGATTAAATGGAAGAGTCGATTGATCGAGATGCCGTGATAGCACAGTTGCAACATGAGCTTGAGCAGGCTCGTTTGCTCATTCTCAAATATAGGTTTGGGCATGAGGATATCATGGCATCTCTCAGAAAAGCAGCAAAGTTTTTGACAGACAATTACATTCTTATTGCTGCAATTGGCATGATTGTGATTGTCGCGTCGTACTTTTTTCACATGATAAGGAGTCTCTTTTAATGGAAGCATTTCGCAATTGGATTATCCTTGGCTTGGCAGTGGTTGCCTTTATCATCTTATTGAAACTTGGCGCCTCGTGGCTTCCTGAGAGCGGAGTACCGGGTGCGTTTAAGCGTGTTATCGGTTCTTTATAGGAGAATTGTATTATGGCCTGGGGAGACGAGGGAGTAACGAAACTCCAATATAAGCAGGACAGCAGCACAGCCTGGGGGCCGATTGGGGTACCTAAAAGTGTGCAATTGACTAAGGCGGGTATCATCCGTCAATTGCGCCTTATTCAAGGTGGGGGTGCCTTGACTTTGGGAGCTGGAGCGACCGCTAGCGCAATAGGTCCCTACAATGCCTATTCACAATTGGAGCTGCTGGCAAACTCGCAGCAAGACGTGTTTCGCGTTTCTGGCATCGGTATGTACTACATCCACATGCTGAAACGTGCGCTAGAAGTTCATAACCCACCTCCTAATACAAGCAATGCATCGCCTGTCAACGTCACGGATACTGACTTTGTGTTTGACGGCAGGGCCACGATTGCGCCTGCCACGAATACACAATGGAACTGGTATCTGAACCTGCCAGTAGCGCAGTTGGTCCGCTCTCTTGGCGGCGAGATAGGAATGATTCCGATGAGCACGGAGAATGCGCAACTGACGTTTCTCTTTACTCCAAACGCTTCCTCTCTGAGTAGTACAACCTACACACTTGGTATTGCCGGAGCTGACGATTTGACCATGCCGTACGCAAATAGCGCGTCTACTACAGTCGCCGCTCCGACGCTTGACCTTGTGCGCACGATGTATGAGGCAATCCAAAACGAGGCGGACTTTCCTGATTTTTCCTTCGTTTCGCAGTGGCTGGAAGAGACTCCTCAGACTTTCAGTGCAACTGGTTTTACCTGGAAACAGAACCAGGATGCTGGGGTACTTGCGCGCCTCATCTTCGCAGTGTATATCAGTGCAAGCCCGTGGGGAGTCTTGACTTCTAAGCTGACGGGCGCGGGTGCTATTCAGTTGAACTACAATACCGACACCGCCAAATTTAAGGAGAGCGGACTTGAAGCAGTGGCAAGGCAGCGTGAGCAGCTTGGTTCAGACCTCCCACAAGGCGTGTTTATGTACGATTTGTTGGGTCCAGATTTGACGCTTGCGGATGTCTTAAACACGTATATTGTCCCTGCTATCCAATTGCAGATGAGCATTGATAGCGGCGTCACTCTGAATACAACGCTCAATCCGAAGGTGATTGCTCAACGCTTCCTCCCGATTCGGGTGGCATAGGAGGAAACATGAACGGAAACTATGGAAGTATGCGCTCAATGATGGGTAACGCGCCCTTTGTTGCATCGGTACCTGCTCAGAATTTTAGCGCTTCCAATATCATTGGTACTCCATTACCGAAAGTGGGAGATAACAAGGGTATTGTGAATTATGCGGGGGCTGTTGGAACGAACATCAATAAGATGCAAGTCGTGCTGATTGCTGTTGCCATTGTTGGTATCGGCTATCTCTTGCATCACTTTACCTTCGAGAAGTGATATGGGGACAACTGAAGGCTGGCCTGAACTAAGCTTCGAGCGCTTAGAATGGTATGCATACATCTTAAAGAGAGCTATTGCAAACCGCGAACCACGCACAGCTTGGGATGCTTGTACAAGTATGATGGCTCATTTTGAAGCAGTCTATGGACAGGCTTCGCAAGAACTCATAGACGAACGCTCGGTTGATAGCTTTGAAAGAGACAGGCCATGAAAGCTGTACTTGGTTTTCTTTTCTTGCTTGCGGGTGGGATGCTGGGCTATCTTGTACTCACTGGAAAACTTGTCACAAATGCTCAGACCGGGCTTGCAGAGGTTGCAGTGCCAACACATATCAATGAGCAGCCAGGAGAACCGGCAAAGTCAAGCGGCTCCTCTGGAATAGTAACCGGGCCAGTAGGTGGGGGACCATTAGGACTTTCCATGCTCACTACTTTGTCAGATCATCAAGCAGCCAGGGGGTACTTATGAGCAGTGGCCAAACGAGAGTTGTCGTCCTTCTTCTTGTGCTTTTAGGACTAGAACTTATCAGGCAACCAGCACTTGTAAGCTGGTTCAAGAGTGCGTGGTCTAGTTTTGGGAATGCCCTAAACTCACAAGGAAGCACAAAAAAATGAGCACTCCAAGCATAAAACAAACGTTCTACTGGGGAGTTGGCGCTCTTGCTCTCATAGCATTAGCAGGGCCATTCCCTGACTTTGCAACCATTCTTGTACTCATTTTAATAGCCGGGGTTGTATTCACCCATTGGCAAGAGTACGTTACCTTCATCGGAGTTTCAACGCCTCAATCTGTGAAAGGGGGCAAATCATGAGTGTGATTCATGGCATTTTCTTTGGGATAGGCATGCTCATCTTGACCTATCTTGTAGTGAAAAATGCCGATGGGGTGGCTTCAATCTTCAGTTCGGGGGGACCTCAATTGGGCAATACCATTAAGGCACTGCAAGGAAGGTGAGTTATGGGATTCCTTGGTTTAGCACGTCTAAAAGCAACGGTAAAACATCATCTCGCTAGCCCAACTCCGGGTGGTCTTAACACGACAACGGTACCACAATCAGGGCCAGAATCGCGCAAGAATGAGGCCATTCAAGCCTTTTGGAGCGGGATATCCATGCGTCAAGGCTTGGAAGTGAAGCGTATGGTGCTTCCAAACGATGCGCCTGATGGAAGTGATCAAAAGAAACGAGAACTGGAATGGTTTCGTCAAGCGAGTATGCCATGGGGAAGCCAGTTCATGCATACTCAGACCGATTCCAAGAGGCTCAATAACCCCGCGCAAGCATCTTTCATGAAGCAAAGACAGTTAGCCGGGCCAAACTCGTACCGACAATTTTATGCCTTTATGCGGGCTATGAGCGCGGCCTTTGGAAATTTACAGCAATGAGAACACTCATACAGCCCTTGTTCGTGATACTGCTGTTTGTGCTTGTGCGAAGTGCTGACCTGGCTATCACGTCGGCTATGGTACATGCAATCATTCGCGCAATAGCCTACGGAATTGTGGCTGTACTTGCACTGCTTGCGGTACTCCTTATCTTGTTTGGATTGTGAGGTGAGCTATGCCTAAAAAAGAAGCAAAATCAAGTGGCTTCAAGGGAGCGATAGCAGAATACAAGAAGCTCCCCGTTTGGGGGAAGGCCGCTGTTTGGGTAACAATTCTTGCAGTCATCGCCTTCGCAATCTATGAGTATAAGCGGAGTAAAACGGTTGCCTCAGCAGTTGGTGCAAATCCAGGAAGCTTGCCTCCTACCAATTTCGCAGCAACCCCAACAGGTGATATTGGAACAACAGTAACGAGTGGAACAACCGGAACAGTTGCGACCGGGCTACCACCTGGTGGTTCGTCTACCGGCTCACCACTCGCGCCTTTTACAGCCTGGATTCGGCAATTTACCGGAAATGACCTTCCCAGTATCAACTACGATACAGCGCATCGGAGTCAGGGAATACCTATCAGAGACGCGCCAGGTGGGACCCAGATCGGCTATCTTCCTTTTGGAAGTTCACAGCAGCTCGTGGGAAGTCAGATTACCGGTCCATCAAACTTCCCGGATAGCCGAATAGGTTCTACTACCGGGTGGTACAAGCTTGCCAATGGGGGCTATGTGAGTACCTATGATCTGCGACTAGGAGGGACAGGTGGGGGACCAATGACACAATCTCTTATGAGTGATTCGATGGTCTATCATCAGAGTAGCGTTCCACATGTTTCAAGTATGAGGGGCTAATGGGATTCTTTGATTGGTTGCGATATGGCATTTCACACGGCTATGAGACAGGGAGCAATTGCGCTGACTGTCCACATTATGCCGTGGATATCGGAACGCCGTACCATACGCCTATCACAGCGCTATGGAGCGGTACCGTAACCAGCCAGAGAACAGGTTTACCGTGGGGAACAGAGGTATTTGTCAAGCCAGATAACGGGCTGCCTACCTACTATTATTATCACTTAGACCAGCTCAACACGAGCGTAGGACAGCACTTAAATGCAGGTGATGTGATCGGGCTATCAGGTGGACAGAATAGTGGAGGGAGTAATCCAAGTAGCTCAACCTATTCAAGTGGGGTGCATACTCATGTTGGATTCTTTCAGAGCTATAGAAGCTCTGCTAATGGAGGGAGACCGTTCGGGCCTGATATCACACCCTATATTCATGCTCTCCTTGGCGGTGTCATTTCAGGAAGTACAGATACCCCACCATCAAGTAGTACAACCAGTAGCAGCACAGCTACGAGTGATCTAGCCAGGTGGGGAGAGAAGATAGGGCTATTCCTGCTTGCGCTCTCCCTGCTTGGATTTGGCTTCTATCTCTTGTTCCAGAAGCAAGTCAACGAAGCGGTAAAGAAGACGGGAAGTGTCGCAGTGAAAGCGGCGGTGCTCTAATGCCAGGAAAAAGTTGCAATCTCTTTGAATGGTTTCAGTGCGCTGCAGCGAGTGATAAAGCCTTCCTAGACGGCAATCATACCTCGTGGATAAAGGATAATGCTAATTGCTGGGATTGCCTGGTCAATAGCGCAACGGCAAAAAATAACAACATTCAGAATCTCCCCCTGGTAGGGGGAAGTGTCACAGCGGCGAACAATGTGCTGGGTGGGAATCCAGTGGTACCAATACTATCAGGCGCGAATAATTTGAGTGATATTCTGAGCAATATTACATCGGGTATTCCGCGCTACGGGCTTAAAATTGCGTTGTTTATGCTTGCGTTGATGTTGCTTATAGTGGGGCTATGGGTATTAGGACAGCCAGGAGGAGGGAAGAAGGTATGAGCTATCTCGATTCCTATGTTGCTGTGAGTGCTGGGGTAAACACAAGTGTCACCATTCCTATGGCTGGCATCAAGGGCGTTATCATCAGGAATGAATCCCCTCTTGACATTAGGATACAGGCGGACGGAGTAGGGGGAACACCATCTATAGCCGCTGATTGGGCAGACTACATTCCTATCCCTTCACGAGGGTTTAATGGCAATTTGCATTTCTTTCCGTCAAGCCAACTCACAATACAAAATGCACCATCAAGCCAGCTTGCAGTAGTACCTGTAGGAATTCATGAGTCCACTCCACAAGGGTATCCCATGAGGCTGGGAAGGCTGTCAAATCAGGGGAATCTGGTAGGGACACAAGCATTGAACCAGATGTTCCCATTCACAAACTGTGGGGGAAGTTCAGTAGCGTATGCTGCCGGAACAGGAAAAACACCTTTTCTTACAGGCTTTGACCTGACCTCTTCTACTATTGCCGGGAATGTGTCACGAGTGCTCACGGTTACTGGTTTGAGGGATGGATCGCTCTCCTATCAGCTTGTGGCAACAACGAGCGGACTTATTTTTGAGAAGACATTTGCCAGTCCGCAACCGGGGGTATTGAGTGGAACTATTGGCTTTACTGTTCCGAACTTCGGAACCACGGTAGACATGAACATATACGGATACATTCAATAGGAGGATTTTATTATGGGTCAAGATGTTGTCGTTGTTGCTGAACAAGTCATAGCAGGTGCACTCGCGGGTGGAGCGCCTTCCGCTTCTGTCTCTGTCGCTACCGCAAGTGGTACCACTGTTCCTATTCTTGGACGGGTCATGCGAGTTAGTATGAGTGCGGTCACTACGTCTGGAAGCTGTACACTTGCAACGGGTGCGACAGATGGTCAGACTATTGTGATTATCAACGAGAGTACCAACAACTTTATTGTTACCGGCAATATGCTGAATGGGCTAGAGACTGTGAGCGGAACCAGGGCAGCGCAGTTCGTATGGAGCGCAAATGATACGAAATGGGCAAAATGTGTATAGGGGGCGAGTATGACCCAGGATTATGCAGTCATTGCAGAGAGCGTTACCACCTCCGGGCCAGGGGGCATTACTGTAGGCTCTGGAGGAACGCTTGCGGTCGCTTCCGGTACATTGAATGTGGGGTCAGGGGGAAAGGCCGTACTCGCGTCAGGCGCTAGCCTTTCACTCTCATCAGGGGCGGTTGCAACATTTGGAAGTGGGGTAAACTTATCGCTTGCGTCTGGGAATGTCAACGTATCAGGAACACTCAATGTCTCCAGTAGTCTTGCTGTGGGTGCTCCCGGTACAGTATCGGTCAGTGTCGCTACCGCAAGCGGTACCACTGTTCCTATTGCACAAGGCATCGTAAGAACGAGTGGAACAGCTGCCACTACAAGCGGCTCGTGCACACTCGCAGCAGGAACTGTTGATGGTCAAGTTGTGACGGTCATCAACGAAGCGGCTGTTGGTCTCGTGCTGACCGGCAACATGAAGGCAAACTTGACGGTAGCAGCGTCAAGCGGCGCACAATTTGTATGGATTAGCGCAGATACGCAATGGTGGAGGCTCAATTGAAGATTCTCTTGTATGGTGAAAGTCCGATCCCAGAGACGGGGGCGGCTCGTGTCAACAGACATCTCCTTGAAACGATAGTTGAGCTTGGTATCGAGGTAGAAGTTCTGGGTACTTCCCATTTCTGGGGAGATGAGTATAACCATGAGCAATATCCATACAAGATAGTGCCAGTTGAAGGTGGGAATGCGCTAGAAACGCATAAACGAGCAGGAGATATGATTGCTGAGAGGGATGGAACATTTGATCTACTCTTTATCTCAGCAGATATGCATGTACCCCAAATCCTGAATACGCACCTGAAGACATATCCATCAATTGTGCTAGGTGCCATAGACGGGCCAGTGTACTTTGCAGAGCAGATATCCTCCTTCAGGGAAGCCATGATACCAGCAGTGTATAGCAAGTATTCTTATAGTCAAGTGCTTGGTGTACTACCGGAAATTAAGGACAGATTCCGATGCACGCCGTTAGGTTGCGAGCCTGATGTCTTCTTTCCAATTTCAGAAGAGGAGAGAAGAGAGTACCGCAAGCGTGCATTTGGGATAGGAGATGAGACTTTCCTGGTCATGTGGGCAAACCGGAATCAGATGAGGAAAGACCCCGCGCGGGCTATGAAAGCTTTTCACTTGTTTCACGAGCGAGTACCGGACAGCAGACTTTATATGCATTGCAGAGTACAGGATGTTGGAGGCAATCTCGTGTCACAAGCCAGACTACTTGGTCTAGACGTAGTAAACGAGGTAATTTTCACCCCGCCAGAGTATACGGAGATAGCTGGGTTTGAGCGATGGAAGCTCAATTTGATGTATAATGCTGCTGACGTAGGTATTTCTACCGCCCAGGGTGAAGGGTGGGGACTGACAACGAGCGAGTTTATGTCGGCAGGGACACCGTTTATTGGGCCAGCAAATACCACATTTTGGGAGTTGCTAGGGGGAGAGCCAGGATACTACTGGAAAACAGCAGATAGGGGGTTTCTGGTAGAAAGTGGGGGAGATAATCTTTGGAGTATATACTATGGGGTAGATGATGCAAGCAGACCGCTTACCTCATGTACTGATTTAGCTGATGAATTGTACTACGTCTACACTCACAGAGTACAAGCCAAGGCAAAGGCGAAACATGCAAGATGGTGGGCAGAAAAACACACTTGGCAAGGCTTCAAGGAGAGTTGGAAGGAGATATTACAGCAATGTCAAGAGCGCTTATCACCGGAATTACCGGTCAAGACGGAAGTTACCTAGCAGAGCTTTTACTACAAAAAGGCTACGAAGTCTATGGGCTAGTACGGCGTACCAGTACGCCAAATTTGGTATGTCGCATGTTGGAACATCGTTCAAGCAGCCTATCGCTTGTGCTGAATACAACGGGATGGGAGTGATACGACTCTTGGAGGCAATCAGGAAGTACAAAGAGCCGGTCAAGCTCTATCAAGCCGGAACAAGCGAGCTTTTCGGCAATGCTGTAGAAAGCCCACAGAATGAGCTCACAGCGTTTCATCCAGTGTCACCATATGCCATAGCGAAGCTGACAGCACACTACGCTGTGAGTCTCTACAGACAGGCATACGGCCTTTTTGCATGCAATGGTATTCTTTTCAATCATGAGTCACCACGGCGCGGTATGGACTTTGTAACGCGCAAGATAAGCGACGGTGTAGCCAGAATCAAGCATGGATTATTGGATAAGATACAGCTTGGAAATATTGAGCCTTATCGAGACTGGGGATATGCTGGTGATTACGTTGAGGCTATGTGGCTTATGCTACAGCAAGAGAAGCCAGACGACTATATAATAGCCACTGGACAGTCACATAGAATAGTAGAATTTTTTGCTTTAGCCTGCAAGTATGCAGGTCTCCCAAGGTCATGGGCAGAATACATGGAACATGATCCATCTGCCTATCGACCTTCAGACGTGCATAATCTCATAGGTGATGCCAGTAAAGCCAGGTCTATCCTTGGCTGGCAACCCAAAGTAGGTTTTGAAGAGTTAGTTACAATGATGGTACAATCAGATTTAAGAAAGGTACATGACAATGAAAGTCGGTCATCTTCTCCTTATCGGAGTCATACTCCTCGTCGTGTGGTTCATTTATAGACGATTTAGCTGATGATGATAAACCAGGGAGACTACAATAAGTTCATCGGTATGATCTTCTTTCTCTATTGCCTTCTGCTCTATGCGGTTGGATGGTGGACAGGCAAGCCGATTGACCTTGAAAGCCTTTGGATATTCCTAGCGCCTATTGTGACTCATGGGCTTCATATAGTCACGGATGGAGTGATTACCCGGACACAGATCAATGCGGACGCTACAAAAGAAGTAGCCAAGGCGATAGATGGTAAGAATAGCGGAGAAATAAAGGCGATGATAAAAAATGGCAGTTGAGTACCCTGGTGAAATTGAGTATTCAGATGAAGACCCCGGAAATGTATTCGATATTAGCACTCCAATATGGCGCATTTCCACACATCTTCATTCTGCTGATGTTGGCCTTCCTGCTATTGAGTGGAAAGAGATTCACACAATCTACGAGGGTGACGATGAAGAGAGAGCAATGAGAACAGTATGGAATGAAATAGCAACTGCTGAAAGACCCATGAGCATCTATATTGACAGAATGGGTGATAGGCTACAGATAGTCGAGATAGTATAATGACCATTGACTACCCCAGCGCTCAGGATTTCATCATCACCGATCCTGCGTGGGTATTTACCGATGCTCTGCTCGAGATCTCAGCCAATGACCTCTCCATTGTCATTCACAAGACAGCATCAGGAGGCCCAACAACTGCAACTGCTATAGCAGAGTTTTTTCAGAATGACACCATTGGGCACAAATCCTCTCATTTCATCGTCGGGCGAGATGGGTCTGTTCTCCAAGTGGTACAATTGAAGGATGGTGCAGGAGCAAATTGCTGTCTGGAGTCAGGGCATGACACCTACTGGAATCGCCTTACGGTAAAATATGGCAATTTGAACACCTGTACCATATCCATTGAACATGAAGACTGGAGCCTTGACAACTCACAACCCATGACCTCTGCTCAAACAACCGCCTCTTTCTCCCTGATAAAATGGCTAGTACAAAAGTACCATCTTCCCCTTAGTAACATCAAAGGCCATAACACATCCGACGATAGACCATGTACTTGTAGCAGCTCAACAAATGTGGGATAATGGTGCTGTATTGACCCCGTTTACAACGGGCATAGCTTTATGGTGGCTCTCTGAATTTCGCAGCGGTCGCTTCCACGGGCCACCAGAGAGTTTAGAAGAGAATTATGTAAACTGGGATGGTAAAACAGGTCTCAAAATACAGTACTTCGCCGGGGGACACGTTGAATGGGATGGACAGGCCCACTGGTACCCGTACTCCTAAAGATGTAGTGCATTCTTGGTGTATACGTTGTTGTCCCAAATGTGGTATTCAATCTACTATCGAAGTGGGCAATTTGCTTATTGCTGTACTCCCTGATGGAATCATTATTCATGCTACAGAAATAGGCTACCAAGACTGGTTCAAACAATATTCTCACATCAGGTATGAGAATTGGAATGCCAGATGGAGAGAAAGTCAATGGAGCCAACAGAAACTCGACAAAGTACCGGGCCACTCACATTACATCAGTCATCTCCTACGTTCGTTTTGCTGTTCCATAGCAGCCCGGATACATTCGCCCGAATCAATGCTCTCCTGAAGTATAGCAGACATCTTCAGATAGTCATGTACCTGGGAAAAGAGTCCTATAACATTGTAGAGGTTTACCCACTTCCTCATGGCTGGGCACGAGTGACAACTGATGAGGGTTTAGTGTTGGAGGTATATGTGGGAAGTACCAGGGACCCTGACACGGAGTACGAATTGGAGATTGCACAGGAGACGGCAAAATTGCCTGCTATCAGATTTGTTTTAGATCCTCATGATTAGACATTATAAATCTGCCTACATCGTAGACAATGCCAATGAGGAGTAGTCGCTCGTACTTCTCTTCCTCTCTCACAAGAGCAGAGGAACAACTTTCCTTCACACGAGCAAGGAAAGGAGGCAATTCCCTGGAGACTTTCAAGTGTTCCCAAAAGAGACTGCTGCCGTTCCAAAATTTGAGCAAAAGAAGCCATAACCGATTCCACAGCTTTTATTCGATTCTGTATCTCAATAAAATACTGTTGACAACAACTACAGCATCCTATTTCCTGCTCTAAAGGTCCATTAGCCACCTTTCCTCTCCCGTATAAGCTCTTCCTCTCTATCTCCATATACAAATCTCAATGCCCGTTCAATGAGTTCACGTCTACTTACCTTTTCCCTCACTCCCAAAAGGTCAATAGCTGTGATTAAAGATTCAGGCAGAAAAGTTTCCTGACTCTCGCCCTGGGTTTAGGTGAAGTAACCTCATGCCTCTCCGCAAGCTTCCGCTCAAAATACCAGATACCATACAACACTACCCCAAATAAGCCAGGAATAAACACAGCAGCAGAACCAAACATCACCCACCCGATGACAGCAAAATCTGGCTTTATGGCCTCATACCCTTGATACATAGCAAAAAGCACAACAGTAAAGACAATTGCACTCGCCACGTAGCTCCGATGTTTCATCTTGTACTTTCCCACCCCTTCACAAACCCCTCAACAAACTCATCAGCATCCAAATTGACCTTCCCCACCAGCTGCTCATACCGTTCACTGGCGACCATTTTCACCTCTCCCTTCGTCACACCCATCGTCAAATCAGCTTCTAATGCCCATTTCCTTCCCAAAGCATACCCCACACTCGCACTGTCTTGAAACTCAACCATATCTAGACCTCCTTTCAACAAGGATACCATAAAGATGTATTGATGTCAATGAGACACAAAAAGGCAGGGCTGGCACATAGCCAGCCCTGATGGAATGAACTACTTGCTTGTGGCTCGCGCAACCTTCTGCTCTACCTCATCACGGTGGGCAGCCCACACGCCTTCGGGTAGAAGCTCATTATCAAGCAGGTACCCTTGACTATCAGAGTCCCACGGGGCAAACCCCTCTGCAACAAACCGTACCTCTTCCTGGGCATCGTAGGAACGACGTACAAACGCGCCGCCTGGATTGAAATGATACGTAATCATTGTCTCTTCCTTTCTATACAATAATTGCATCCAGGTACGCCCTTATCCGGGCGTGTACGCCCTCTTTCGCGTACTTCCTGGCTGCCTTTTTCCACTGAGCAGGGTCTTCACCCCTCTCAGCTAAAAAACGCTTTACAAGTTCAATGTCACGCACTGAAAGCCAGAACGTGATCCCCTGCCCTGCCTCCTTATTCACGAGTACCCACCACTTCACACACCAACAGCACGCTGTTCTCATCATACAATTGGTCGAGCATCTCCTCTGCAAACTCAACCGCGCGGGCCTCACTCACAGCCTGGACAATCATCTCATCCTCAATAACCTGAGTCCCTACGGAAATCTCGTAGTGAACCATGTAATTCACCATTTTCCTGGCTCCTTTCTTCCTTCAAGAGGTCTACCCCCTTACTGACATAATCATAACATATCCAT
>WNGG01006772.1_pt1 | contig 22952 bp, 17 predicted proteins | sample 5400661 | NCBI WGS metagenome assembly WNGG01 (sample SAMN13153372, study PRJNA577476) | soil metagenome | isolation source: 100 cm soil or saprolite under Garry oak tree replicate 1 | place: USA:California | collected 2016-06-15
CACCGGCAACACCGCCGGCAGCGCGGCCAGCACCGGCAAGAGCGCCGGCAGCGCGGGCGTTCACAGCACGGGCCAGAGCACTGGCAACACGGCCGGCACCACGGGCACGGCCAACCACAGCAACGCCAGCACGGGCGTGAGCACCGGCAACACCGCCGGCAGCGCGGCCAGCACCGGCAAGAGCGCCGGCAGCGCGGGCGTTCACAGCACGGGCCAGAGCACTGGCAACACGGCCGGCACCACGGGCACGGCCAAGCACAGCGCAAACAGCACGGGCGTCAGCACCGGCAACACCGCCGGCAGCGCGGCGAGCACCGGCAACACCGCCGGCAGCGCCGGCAACAGCGCCAACAGCAACGGCCGCTCGACCGGCAGCGGCGGCGTCAGCACTGGCAACAGCGCCAAGAGCAACGGCCACTCGGCCGGCAGCGCGGGCGTGAGCACCGGCAACTCCGCGGGCAGCGCGGGCAGCACCGGCGCCAGCGCGGGCAGCGCGGGCAGCACCGGCCAGTCGGCCGGGAGCGTCGGCGCGAGCACCGGCAGCACCGGGCCGAGCACCGGCAACACAGCCGGCAGCGCTCCGAGCTCCGGGAACACGACCGGAAGCGTCGGCGCGAGCACCGGCAGCACCGGGCCGAGCACCGGCAACACCGCTGGCAGCGCTCCGAGCTCCGGCAACACGACCGGAAGCGTCGGCGCCAGCACAGGCAGCACCGGGCCGAGCACCGGCAACACCGCTGGCAGCGCTCCGAGCTCCGGCAACACGACCGGAAGCGCCGGCGGCGGTAACACCGGCGGCGGCAACGCCGGCGGCAACGCCGGAGGCGGCGTCAGCGGCTCAACGGCGACGGGCGGCGTGTCCGGGGCCACAGCCGAAACTGGCCTGCCGCTTGCCGTCACGGGAACGCCGCTCCTGGGCGGCATCCTGGGCGCAATCTTCGTTGCGCTCGGAGGCATCGGCCTCCGGATCAAGCGCCAGTAAGTAAATAGCGAACAGCGCCGGGCCCGCCGAGGCGGGCCCGGTTTTCTTTTTCTCGCGGCTCGAACTGCAGGTAGCAGCCGAACACCACACGTTTCTGAGATGTGCCTTCCTCGCAAGAGGAGGGCACACCAATCCATCTCTAGGAGGTTCTGTTATGGATCTCGCTCCCGGCGGCATCATCGCCTGGCTGATCGTCGGACTGATCGCGGGTTGGGCCGCTGGATCGGTAAGCCGCGGCCAAGGCTTTGGAATCATCGGCGACATCGTCGTCGGCCTGATCGGAGCGCTCGTGGGCGGCTTCCTGGCCGGCTTCTTCATCCACGGCAGCGTCGGCCTGATCGGCAGCATCCTCATCGCCTTCGTGGGCGCCGTGATCCTGCTCGCGATCTTCAGGGCCATCAGGGGCCGCAGGGTCGGGGCGTGAGGGCTTAGAGCCATCAGCCGGAGGGCACCGAACTCTTAACCGAACCTAACCTCTCTACCTCACTTGTACGGCGACGGTTGGCTACCCGGGGCGCTTTGATGTAGTGCGAAGCACTCTTCTGGAGGGCGAGCGTGGAGGTAGTCACCCTGCCGCCGGGACGCCGGCATGAGGGTCCGTCGAGCGTAGTCGCGGGCCCTCAGGTGCGCTCGCGCCAGGGCGTGCGCGCCGCCGCTCAGAGAGTGGAGAAGGCTCAGGACGCTGCCTTGATCACCCTTGGCGCTGTCTCTTCCTACCTGGAAGCCGAGATGGAGCTGCCCGCGTTCTTCAAGCATCTGTGCACGACCGTGGCCGGCCTCGTTGGCGCTAGACGTGTGGCGTTCTTGCGCCTCAGCCCGCAGGGCTCACTGTCCGTGCAGCCCGAGGCCTATGGCTTTGCCCCGAGCGCGAGACTTCACGATCTGGACATCGAGCTCGCGCTGACTGGAGACGGAATTGCGGAGCGCATCGTGTTCAACGACGAGCTCGAGCTGGAAGGCGGCACCTGCCCTCAGCTCGACAGGTTCTGGAGCCAGCACGGCCTGCGCGCCGTGCGCAACTCGATCGCGGTGTCCTGGCGAGCAGCCGACCGGCGGATCGGCATGCTGGCGGCTTACGACTCGCGTCGCGGGTTCGACGGGAACGACGCATGGGTGCTGCGAATCGCAGCCATGGCGACCGGCCTGCTCTGGCAGTATCGCGAGGCCGAGGTGGAGCTCGACGCCGCTGTCGAGCGGCTCGAAAAAGCGATGGCGGCTCGGCGCCAGCTGCTCGCGAACGTGGCGTCAGGCGGAGACGAGGCGCGGCGCCGCTTCGCAACCACGCTTCACGACGATTCACTGCAGCTGCTGACCGCGGCGGAGCTCCAGCTCGAGCGCATGCGGGCCGAGGGCACCTTGGGCCGTCAGGCGACGCAGCTCGAGGAGCTGGGGGCGACCATGAAGCTCGTCGAAGACTCCCTGCGGAGGCTGCTTCTGAACGTCAGCCCCGAAGCGGTCCCGCTGCCAGTGGGTCTCAACGAGGCCATTCGCGACCGTCTCGAAACGCTGCGGCTTCACACCGGCATCGAGCCTGACATCGACTTGCGGCTTCCGAAGGAGCTTCCCGAAGCCGTCGAGTCACTCGTCTTCAAGAACGTTGCGGAAGCGCTGACGAACGTTGAGAAGCACTCGCATGCCACGCGCGTCCGTGTGGCAGGAGCGGCCATCGATGGTGGTGTCGGCATCGAGGTGGCCGACGACGGCGCAGGTTTCGTGGTCGCCGAGTGCATGTACGTGCCAGGCCACCTCGGCCTGCTGGCGATGAAGGAACGCGCTCAGCTCGCCGGTGGATGGTGCCGAATCGACAGCGAACCCGGCGCAGGAGCGCGCATCGAGTTCTGGGTCCCCACCAGTCAGTGAAATTCGGATCATGCGTCAGGAAGGAAAGGACAGGATGGCCAGCAAAGCCCTAGCTACAGACACCGTCGACCCAAAGGTGACCCTGAAGGTTCTCACCGCGGTCAAGCGCGGAGACTTCTCAGTTCGCATGCCCGAGACATGGACAGGACCCGCCGGCAAGGTGGCGAGCTCGATCAACGACATCATCGAATCCAACCAGCGGCTGGAGCGGGAGCTGCGGCGGCTCGGAACGCGTGTGGGCAGGCAGGGCCAGATGCGGCGTGCGCCGCTGGGCGACGCCGGCGGCGCGTGGGCGGCCACCCTTGACGCCGTCAACGACATGGTCGACGACGTAGTACGGCCCAACACCGAGATGGCCCGCGTCATCGCCGCGGTGGCCAATGGCGACCTCTCCCAGACGATGCCCATGGAGGTCGATGGACGGCGACTTCAGGGCCAGTTCTTCGAAACCGCCCGCATCGTGAACACGATGGTCGATCAGCTGCGATCGTTCAGTTCGGAGGTGACTCGCGTCGCGCGCGAGGTCGGTACCGAAGGCAAGCTCGGCGGCCAGGCCAACGTGCGCGGCGTCGCCGGAGTGTGGAAGGACCTCACCGACAACGTCAACCTCATGGCCGGCAACCTCACCGGCCAGGTGCGCAACATTGCCGAGGTCACCACGGCCGTCGCCAACGGCGACCTGTCGAAGAAGGTCACGGTCGAGGTCCAGGGCGAGATCCTGGAGCTCAAGAACACCGTCAACACGATGGTCGACCAGCTGAACGCCTTTGCCAACGAGGTGACCCGCGTCGCGCGGGAGGTGGGCACCGAGGGCAAGCTCGGCGGCCAGGCCGAGGTGAGGGGAGTCGGCGGCACCTGGAAGGACCTCACCGACAACGTCAACCTCATGGCGGCCAACCTGACCAGCCAGGTTCGCAACATCGCTGAGGTGACGACCGCCGTCGCCAAGGGCGACCTGAGCAAGCAGATCACGGTCGAGGGCCAGGGCGAGATCCTCGAGCTGAAAGAGACCATCAACACGATGGTTGATCAGCTCAACGCGTTCGCGAACGAGGTGACCCGCGTGGCGCGCGAGGTGGGCACAGAGGGCAAGCTCGGCGGCCAGGCCGAGGTGAGGGGAGTCGCCGGCACGTGGAAGGAGCTGACCGACAACGTCAACACGATGGCCGGCAACCTCACCAACCAGGTGCGCAACATCGCCGAGGTGACGACCGCGGTCGCCAACGGCGACCTTTCCAAGAAGATCACCGTCGACGTCCAGGGCGAGATCCTGGAGCTCAAGAACACCATCAACACGATGGTCGATCAGCTCAACAGCTTCGCGTCCGAGGTGACCCGCGTGGCGCGCGAGGTGGGCACCGAGGGCAAGCTCGGCGGTCAGGCCCAGGTCAAGGGCGTCGCCGGCACGTGGAAGGAGCTGACCGACAACGTCAACACGATGGCCGGCAACCTCACCAACCAGGTGCGCAACATCGCCGAGGTGACGACCGCGGTCGCCTACGGCGACATCTCCAAGAAGATCACGGTCGAAGGCCAGGGCGAGATCCTGGAGCTCAAGAACACCATCAACACAATGGTCGATCAGCTCAACGCGTTTGCCGAAGAGGTCACTCGTGTTGCGCGGGCAAGCTCGGCGGACAGGCCCAGGTGCTCGGCGTCGCCGGCGTGTGGAAGGACCTCACCGACAACGTCAACCTCATGGCCGGCCAGCTAACCGAGCAGGTGCGTGGTATCGCCCGGGTGGTGACGGCGGTCGCCGACGGCGACCTCTCCAGGAAGATCACCGTCGACGTCCAGGGCGAGATCCTGGAGCTCAAGAACACCATCAACACGATGGTCGACCAGCTCAACGCGTTCGCCAACGAGGTGACGCGCGTCGCGCGTGAGGTGGGTATCGAGGGCAAGCTCGGCGGTCAGGCCGAGGTCAAGGGCGTCGCCGGCACCTGGAAGGACCTCACCGACAACGTCAACCTCATGGCCGCCAACCTCACCGACCAGGTGCGCGGCATCGCCCGCGTGGTCACCGCGGTCGCCAACGGCGACCTGAAGGGCAAGCTCACGCTGGAGGCAAAGGGCGAGATCGCCGCTCTCGCCGACACCATCAACGGCATGACCGACACCCTGGCGGTCTTTGCCGACCAGGTGACCAGCGTGGCCCGCGAGGTGGGCGTCGAGGGCCGGCTGGGAGGCCAGGCCCGGGTGCCGGGTGCCACCGGCACGTGGCGGGACCTGACCGACAACGTGAACCAGCTGTCGGCCACGCTCACCACGCAGGTGCGCGCCATCGCCGAAGTCGCGACCGCGGTGACGAAGGGCGACCTGACACGGTCGATCGGAGTCGAGACCAGTGGAGAGGTCGCGGTCCTCAAGGACAACATCAACGAGATGATCCGCAACCTCAAAGTGACGACCGAGAAGAACACCGAGCAGGACTGGCTGAAGACCAACCTCGCCCGGTTCGCCCGGATGCTGCAGGGCCAGCGCGATCCGATGACAGTGAGCAAGATGATCCTGTCGGAGCTCGCGCCCCTGGTGAACGCGGAGCACGGCGTCTTCTACAGCATGGTGGAACCCAACGGCAAGGACGCCCACCTGGCGTTCCAGGCCGGCTACGCGTACAAGGGGCGGCGGAACGTGGCCACCGAATTCCGGTTGGGCGAAGGTCTGATCGGTCAGTGCGCGATCGAGAAAAAGCCGATCCTGGTCACGGACGTACCGCCCCAGTACGTCAAGATCACGTCCGGCCTCGGTGAAGCCAGACCGCTCAACATCATCATCCTGCCGGTGTTGTTCGAAGGCGAGGTGCGTGCGGTCATCGAGCTCGCCTCGTTCCAGCGCTTCAGCCAGGCGCACCGTGACTTCCTGGACCAGCTCACAGAGAGCATCGGCATCGTTCTCAACAACATCGAAGCCAACAGCCGTACCGAAGAGCTGCTCAAGCAGTCCCAGTCACTTGCCAACGAGCTGCAGAGCCAGCAGGACCAGCTCCAGCGCACCAATGAAGAGCTGGCCGAAAAGGCCCGCCAGCTGGCGCAGCAGAACGCCGAGATCGAGCAGAAGCGCAGCGAGGTCGAGGTGGCCAAGAAGCTGGTGGAGGAGAAGGCCGAACAGCTGGCCCTCACGTCGCGCTACAAGTCTGAGTTTCTCGCCAACATGTCACACGAGCTGCGCACGCCGCTGAACAGCCTCCTGATCCTGGCCCAGGAGCTGGCCGATAACCCTGACGGCAACCTGCTGCCCAAGCAGACCGAGTATGCGGCCATCATCCGATCGTCCGGGGCCGACTTGCTGAAGCTGATCAATGACATCCTCGACCTGTCGAAGATCGAGTCGGGCACGGTCGCCTTGGAGATCACGGATTGGCCGCTGGCCGAGCTGCCGCTTCTGCTCGAACGGACCTTCCGGCACGTGGCGGAGGCGACTAAGCTCGGCTTCACGATCGACCTCAGGCCGGGTCTTCCGAAGTCGATCCCCACCGACCCTCAGCGCCTCCAGCAGATCCTCAACAACCTGCTGAGCAATGCGTTCAAATTCACGGAGAAGGGCAGAGTCGAATTCCGGGCCGAGATGGTGACCTCTGGCTGGGGCCCGACGCACGCAGCGCTCAATCGGGCCGAAGCCGTCGTCGCGTTGAGCGTGGCCGACACCGGCATCGGCATCCCGCCGTCTCAGCAGCAGTCCATCTTCGAAGCCTTCGCGCAAGCCGACGGGACGACAAGCCGCAAGTACGGCGGAACAGGTCTTGGACTGTCGATCTGTCGCGAGCTGATTCGCCTGCTCGAAGGCGAGATCCGCCTCGTGAGCGAGCCCGGCGCCGGAAGCACGTTCACTGTGTTCCTGCCCATCTCGCCCGCGATCCCCGGGCAGGCGGGACCCGCGGATGCGGCCACCAATGGCTCACCCGAGCTGCAGCCCGTGGGCGCCTCTTCGAGCCAGGCCAACAGCACGTGGACAGGAGCGACCAGGACCGCTGTCCTCGACACCGCGCCCCTGGCGGTTAAGACCAAGAACCTGCTGGTCGTCGAAGACGATGCGATCCAGCGGCAGCACATCGTGGACCTGATGGGCAGCATCGACGCCGCCACCACTGCCGTCTCGAGCGGCGAGGAGGCGCTGGCCGCCCTGCAAGCCAAGAGGTTCGACTGCGTCGTCATCGACCTCGGCCTGCCCGGCCTGACCGGCTGGCAGGTGATCGACCACGTCCGGAACGACGAGGCCCTGCGCTCGACGCCTGTGCTCGTCTACACGGCGAAGGAGCTGACGCGCAAGGAGGAGCTGAGGCTTGGCCGGGCGACCAAGAGCATCGTGGTCAAAGAGGTCCGCTCCCCTCAGCGACTCCAGGAAGAGGTCGGCGCGATTCTGGAAAGAGCGGGCGGCGCTATCGCGGCCAACGGAAAGCCGGAGCTGACCGGAACTGCCGACCGGATCGAGACCTCCCTGAGCGGGAAGAAGATCCTCGTCGTCGACGATGACATTCGCAACATCTTCGCCCTGACCGCCCTTCTCGAACGTCAGCGCATGGACGTGACCTCAGTGGACAGCGGCGCTGAAGCTCTCGAGACGCTTCGCAGCGCCCCCGATATCGACATCGCCGTGGTGGACGTGATGATGCCGGAGATGGATGGCTACGCAACGATGTCTCAGATGCGCGAGCTGCCCTGGTTCAAGGACCGGCCGATCATCGCCCTGACGGCCAAGGCGATGAAAGGAGATCGAGAGAAATGCATAGAGGCAGGCGCTTCGGACTACATCGCAAAGCCTGTGAACAGCTCACATCTCATCTCGATGCTGCGCTCGTGGCTCGCTTGAGAAAGTGACGAGTACCGCCACCAAGCCCGAGTCGACGGGACCAGACCTCGAGGAGATCGAAATCAAGCTGCTCCTCGAGGCGATGTCGATGCGGTACGGGTATGACTTCAATGAGTACGCGGTAGGGCCGCTGCGGCGCAGCATCCTTTCTGGCATGGCCGGCGAGGGGGTGGGCACCATCTCCGCCTATCAGGACCGCCTCCTCCGGGACGCGGGCAGCATGCAGAGGTTGCTCCGGACAGTCGGCGTGAACGTGACCAGCATGTTCAGGGAGCCCGCCACGTGGCGGTGCCTGCGTGAAGAGGTCTTCCCCGTGCTGCGCACGTTCCCATCGGTGCGAATCTGGAGCGTCGGCTGCGCTTCGGGCGAAGAGGTCTACTCACTCGCCATCGCCCTCGAGGAGGCAGGCCTGTACGCAAGGTCAAGCATCTATGCCACCGACCTGAACGAGAGCTCCATCGCCCGGGCGCGGCGGGCTAGCTACTCGCTCGAGCTGGTCCGCGAGTACGAGTCCGACTATCTCCTGTCCGATGGCCGCTCCCAGCTGTCGGACTACTACGTGGTTTCGGGCTCGCTGGCCAGGTTCCACCGCAGCCTCCAGAAGAACATCACCTGGGCGGAGCACAACCTGGTCACGGACGCGTCGTTCAACGACTTCCACCTGATCCTGTGCACCAACGTGCTCATCTATTTCGGGCCCGCCCTTCAGCAGCGGGTTCACCGCCTGCTCTACGGGAGTCTCGTGCGCTCAGGGTTCCTGGTGCTCGGTCAGCGAGAGTCTTTGGTCTTCAGCCCGGAAAGCAGCAGCTACGAGGCTGTGCAGGAAGGACTGAGCGTGTACAGGAAGATCCGGTGAAGGTGCAGAGCAGCGTTCGCGGCGCGGGCACGACGTCGCTTGACTCCAAGGTCGAGATCCTGCTCGTCGATGACGATCCCACCAAGCGCTTCACGCTGAAGACGGTACTCGCGCCCCTCGGCCAGAACGTGGTCGAGGCCTCATCCGGCACGGATGCACTGCGACAGCTCTTGCGGCAGGACTTCGCGGTCATCCTCCTTGATGTGCGCATGCCGATCATGGACGGGTTCGAAACCGCCAAGCTCATCCGGCAGCGGCCTCGATCAGAGCTGACCCCGATCATCTTCGTCACCGCATTCGACCGCGCGGGGACCGACATGGGCCGGGGTTATGAGCTGGGCGCCGTCGACTTCGTTTTTGCGCCAGTCGTGCCCACGATCATGAGGGCGAAGGTGACTGTGTTCGTGGAGCTCTACAGGGCGCAGCAGGAGCTGCGCCGGTACCGCACCCAGCTCGAGCAGCTCGTCCAGGAGCGAACTACCGCCCTCACGGCAATGAACCGAGAGCTCGAGGCGTTCAGCTATTCCGTCTCGCATGACCTGCGCGCGCCGCTGCGCGCGTTCGACGGTCTCAACGAGGCGCTGCTCAAGGACTACAGCGGCAGCCTTGACGACCGCGCAAGGGGCTACCTCGAGCGCATGCGGACCGCGAGCAAGCGGATGACCTCGGTGTTCGACGGCCTGCAGAGCCTGTTCCAGCTGACCGGTGGTGAGATCCACCGCGAACGGGTCGACGTCAGCGCCATGGCCGCCGACATCGTGGAGGAGCTGCGGGCCTCGAGCCCGGACCGCAAGGTGGACATTGGCATAGCCGCAGGATTGACCGCCTCCGCGGACGCTCGGCTGGCCAGGATCCTGCTCGCCAACCTGATCGGCAATGCCTGGAAGTTCACGAGCAAGTCGCCCGCCGCGAAGATCGAGGTCGGGCGGGAGATAGTTGACGGCGACACCCGCCTGTTCGTACGAGACAACGGCGTCGGCTTCGACATGCTCTACGCCCACAAGCTCTTTGGCGCCTTTCAGCGCCTGCACAGCCAGAGCGAGTTCCCGGGCGCCGGCATCGGCCTGGCGACCGTCCGGCGGATCGTCAACCGGCACGGCGGAAGGGCGTGGGCGGACGGAGCAGTGGGCGAAGGGGCGACCTTCTACATCGTGCTCTAGGGCGTTCCCTCTTCGGGCTCTGTTCGCTCCCCTCACCAGCGCTTGGCGCGGGAGGCTCCCCTCAGGGTGGGGAGCGACGCACGGGCGTTTCTATATGGAGATGGCATTCGCCCGACGAAGCTCAGCTGCCAGAACGCGCCCTCGCGCCAGCCGGATGCACCCAATTCGGGCCTTCTCGATGCTGCTCATCGTCATCGGGCTCGTGCTCCTGGTCGCCTTCGGAACCGAGCTCTACGCCGGAATCCGCGAGCAGCAGCAGCTGAACCAGGCCTGGCAGGGCGAGATGAGCGAGCGCCACTTCTCCGGGCCGCCGGTCATCGATCCCAGCCTGCAGCGTCCTTTCAACGGGGTCGACTTCGCGATCCGCGTGCCCAAGCTCGGCTACTACGCCGCAGTCAAAGAGGGCATCGACAGCGCAACGCTGTACAGCAGCCCGGGCCGCTACCCGCAGACGGTGTGGCCGGGCGACCAGGGAACTGTCGGCGTGGCGGCCCACAACGTCTACTGGGTCAATTTCCCAAAGCTGGTCCCGGGTGACGAGATCGACATCGAAACCCGATATGGGACTTACCGCTACCACGTCACCGGCAGCAGGATCGTCGGCCCAAACGACCGGACGGTTCTGGTGCCAGACGGCCCCGGCTACCACCTGACGCTCACGACTTGCTGGCCGCTGTGGGCCGGCGCGTTCGCGACCCAGCGCTACGTCATCTTCACCGACCAGTTCGACCCGATCCCGCCGCGCCAGATGTTCAACTAGGTGGACTGTAACGGCCAGAGCTGGAGCAGGCCGCAGGCTCGAAGACCGGCGTTCCAGGCGGCCGGTGGGATGCTCCAGATATGGCTGGTACGGTCCACTAGGTGGACTGATGGCACCTCCCAGGCAGGGTGAGAGCGTGAGCTATGCGCGCACCTTCACGGTCGAAGACGTGCGCGCCTTCGCGGACGTCTCGCTAGATCGAGGCGTGCACCACGTCAAGCCCGACACCGATGGCCGCCTGCTCGTCCATGGGCTCCTCACAGCGACCATCCCGACCAAGCTCGGGGGAGACCTCGACTATCTCGCCCAGGAGATGACGTACCGGTTCCAACGTCCGGTCTTCACCGGCGACGAGATCTTGTGTGATTGCAATGCATCGAAGGTCGAGGACCGCGGCGATCGGACATACCTCGAGTTCGACATCCGCTGCACGAACCAGCACGGCAAAGAGGTGCTCACGGGATCGACAAAAGGGGTCATCCTCCGCCGCTGACCTTGCGTCAGAACCGATTCAGCGGCCGTCACCTGGGGACGGGGACCGCAAACCCGACGCTAATTGGTGAACCCCCCCAGACCTCGGATGACTAGGCCCTTGCAGGCCAGGCAGGCAACCGATTGAAGCTTGACAAATGGGCGATGAGGAGGTAAACATCGGACTAATCGGCGGAAATGCCACGGCCACCTGGCCCTAATGGCCGGTGGCGCTTCGGATGTAAAGGGGGAAACTGATGAGACTTCTGGCGAGAGCCCTGGTCGCGTTGGTGGGTGTGGGCCTGCTTGCGGCCTGCGGGTCGGGTACCTCGACCTCGGACAAGAAGTTCAGCGGCACCACGGTCCGGGTCGTCACCTTCACCGGACCCCAGATCGCGGAGCCCTTGCAGCGCCGCGCACCCGATTTCGAGAAGCTGACCGGCGCCAAGGTCCAGGTCATCACGGTACCGTTCTCCGACCTCTATCAGAAAGTCCTCACGGACTTCGCGACCAAGACCAACTCGTACGACGCGATGGTGTTCGACCCCCAGTGGATGGGCGACTACGTCCCGCCCGGCTACCTCGAGGACCTCACCGACCGCGTGCAGGGCGACTCGTCGCTCCAGTGGAACGACATCGCGCCCTTCTTCCGCGACTTCAGTGCGACATACAAGGGCCGCGTCTACACCATCCCGCTCGACGGTGACTTTCAGATGGTCTACTACCGCAAGGACCTGCTGCAGAAAGACGGCCTCCAGCCACCGGCGACGTGGGACGACTACATCAGCATCGCCAGTCACTTCCAGGGCAAGGACCTCAACGGAGACGGTAAGACCGACTACGGATCCTGCATAGCGATGGTCCGGGCTGCGCAGTCGTACTGGATGTTCATCTCCGTGGCGGCGGCGTTCCTGCAGAGCAAGGGGACCAAGCAGGGCGCCTTCTTCAACACCGACAACATGCAGCCGCTGATGAACAACGATGGCGCCGCGGCGGCGCTGACCATCTACAAGCAGCTCTCGAAGCTGGGATCGCCGAGTCAGCTGAACCAGAACGTCGGCGACACTCGCGGCCTCTTCACCTCAGGGCGCTGCGCGCTGTCCGTCGACTGGGGCGACATCGGCACGCTGGCGATCGACCCGGCGACGTCCAAGGTTCAGGACAAGGTCGGGGCGGTGATCCTGCCCGGTTCCAAGCGCGTGCTGGACCGCGCCACCGGCAAGCTCGTGGACTGCGACGCCACGACCTGCCCCAACGCGATCAACGGCGTCAACCACGCTCCGTTCGCCGCCTTCGGCGGCTGGTCCGGCGCGATCAACAAGGCAGCGCCGGCCAAGACCAAGGATGCTGCGTTCGCGTTCCTGTCCTACATGTCAGCCCCGGCACAATCCGGCGTCGACGTGACGATAGGCAAGACGGGATTCAACCCGTACCGAACCTCGCACTTCAGCAACATCGACACATGGACTAAAGCCGGCATGAGCGAGCAGGCGGCGAAGGACTACCTGGGCGCCATCGAATCCAGCCTGAAGAGCCCGAACATGGTCCTCGACATTCGCGTCCCTCAATCGGCCTTCTACGAGGGCACGTCGCTCGACACCGCGCTAGCGCAATACCTCGCAGCCGAGCTGACTTTGGGTCAGACCATGGCTCAGATCACCAACCAGTGGAACAAGAAGACCGACGAGATCGGCCGCCAGGCGCAGCTCGACGCCTACAAGGCGAGCCTCAGCGTCACCACGTAGAAACAAACCATGGGCGGCGAGGCGACGTGCGCCCCGCCGCTCATCCACTGATCACCGCCAGGAGCCGATGAAGAGGTCCACCTCCCCGTGAGCGGTCGAGCCTCCACGCGCCCGGTTCCGATCGTGGCTTCGGCGTGGAGCCCGCTTGTCGCACGGCTCGACCGCTTCGCCGGGCCGGTGTTCATCCTGCCGGCGGTGCTCGTCATCCTGGCGTTCTCGATCTTTCCGCTGCTGGCCTCGCTTTACGTGTCGCTCACGCGTCTCAGTTTCTCCGAGGGTGGCGTCAAGCTCACCTTTGTCGGCCTCGACAACTACTCCAAGCTCGTGATCGGGATCGACCAAACGCATTTCCTCGGCGTGACCGGGCCGATCACACCTTTGAGCGGGGGCATCCTGCTCGCAGCCTACGGCGGCTTCGCCTTGCTCTTCGTCCGCTACGTGCGAGGCCCCGGACGTACAGCTCTCGGCCTGGTGGGGCGCCTTCTGGCGGCTTTCATCGGCGGCGCATTGATCTGGCTTGTCGTCGACACCGTGCTGACGAGCGGCCGCCCTGGAACGCTCGCCGTCACGATCATCTACGTCGGCGTGGACGTCACGGTCCAGTACCTGCTTGCGCTGGGCCTCGCGCTCCTGGTCGTGCAGCGCCTGCCAGGGCGTCGCTTCTTTCGCGTGGTCTTCCTGCTGCCGATGATGATCACGCCCGTCGGGGTGGCGTACCTCTTTCGCATGCTCACCGACACGAGCATTGGGCCGCTCTACCCGCTCTGGGCGCATTTCGGGTTGACCGACGTTTCCTGGGTCACCAACCCATGGGGGGCCCGGTTGGCCGTGATGATCGGTGACATCTGGCAGTGGACCCCTTTCATCTTCATCATCCTCCTCGCCTCAATTGAGAGCCTGCCTGTCGAGCTCAACGAGGCCGCCGTCGTCGACGGCGCCAACCGCTGGCAGCTGTTCTGGGAAGTCACATTCCCCCAGATACTGCCGGCGACCTCCACGGTCCTGCTCATCCGTTTGATCGAGGCCTTCAAGATCGTCGACCTGCCGAACGTGCTCACGAACGGAGGCCCCGGAACTGCCACCGAATCGCTCACGCTCCACGCCTACACGATCTGGCGGGCGCTCGACATCGGCGGCTCGGCGGCCGTCGCCTACATGCTGCTCATCGTCGTGACCTTCGTCGGCATGACCTACGTCAACCTCTTCCGACGTCGCGTGACGGCGATGACCTAAGGACATGGCGGTCACACGCCGGCGCCGCTCCTTCTCGCTCCAAAGGCCATCGCGGCCGGGCATGGCCGTCTCGTACGCGCTGTTGGGCGCCTGGGCGCTCGTGGTCCTCTTCCCCCTTTACTGGCTGGCCGTGACGTCACTCAAGACGCCGCTCGATGTCAACAGCGGCCCGTTCTACTTCCCATTTCGAGACTTCAAGCCGACGCTGGAGTCGTGGCGCTACATCTTCGTCGACCTGGGAGGGGACACCTTCCGCCCATACCTGAACACCGTCGTGGTCGGGCTCACCAGCACGACGATCACGCTGCTCCTGGGCGCGATGGCCGCCTACGGCCTCGTGCGCATGCGCTATCGCGTGCGGGTCGCGGCAGTCCTGTCCTTCGTGGCCTCGCTCGCAGTCGCCGTTCTGCTGGCGGGCACGGGCGTTGCCTGGCCGCTGGCAGCGCTTGGCGGCCTCGCACTTTTCGTTCTCCTGGCGCAGACCGTCGCTCGTCGGTTCAAGAGAGCCTTCAGCAACGACGACATCGCGTTCTGGATGATCTCGCAGCGGATGCTGCCGCCGGTGGCGGTGGTGATCCCGATCTACATCTTCTTCCAGCAGCTCGCCCTGCTCGACACATGGGCCGCGCTCATCATCAGCTACGTCGCCTCACACCTACCGATTGTCGTCTGGCTGATGCGCGACTACTTCCAGAGCATCCCGCTCGAGCTGGAGGAGAGCGCGGCCATCGACGGCGCATCGCGCTACCGGGTCTTTCGTTCGATCGTCCTCCCGCTGGCGGTGCCCGGCCTGGTCGCCACCTTCTTGTTCGTCCTCGTCTTCGCCTGGAACGAGTACCTGATCGCACTCTTCTTGACCAGCGCGAACGCACAGACGCTGCCCATGACTGTGGCGGCGCAGAACGCGACCCGCGGCCCGCAGTGGTGGTACATGTCCGTGCTGATCCTGATCATGATCGGGCCGGTGATCGCGATGGCGATTGCGCTCGAGCGGTTCATCGCCCGCGGCCTGCTTGTAGGCGCGGTCAAGGGCTAGATGGCTCGCATCGTCGGCCTCACCGCGCGCGATGTGCGCTTCCCGACCTCCCGTACGCTCGCGGGTTCCGACGCGATGCACACGACCCCCGACTACTCGGCCGCCTACGTGGTGCTGACAACGGACGCCGGCGATCACCTGGAGGGGCACGGGCTCACCTTCACCCTCGGCCGCGGCACAGAGGTTTGCGTAACGGCGGTCAACGCCCTGGCGCCGATCGTGATCGGACGCACGCTCGAGTCCATCGTCTCCGACATGCGCGGCTTCTGGCGCGCGATCACCGGCGAGCAGCAGCTGCGCTGGATCGGCCCGGAGAAAGGCGCCATTCATCTCGCTGCCGCCGCCATCGTGAACGCGGTCTGGGACCTGTACGCGAAGGTTGAAGCCAAACCGCTGTGGAAGCTGCTCGTAGACATGAGCCCTGAGCAGCTCGTGTCCTGCATCGACTTTCGCTACATCAGCGACGCGATCACACCCGATGAAGCGCTGGCCATACTCAAGAGCAGGGCGCCTTCACGCACCGAGCGCGAGGCGGAGATGCTGCGCTCGGGCTTTCCGGCGTACACGACGTCTGCGGGCTGGCTCGGCTACTCGGATGAGAAGCTCAGGGCGCTGTGCCGCGAGGCCGTCGCGGGCGGCTGGTCATACATGAAGATGAAGGTCGGTCAGCGAATCGACGACGACGTCCGGCGCGCGCGCATCGTGCGCGAGGAAATCGGGCCGGACCGCTGCCTGATGATGGACGCCAATCAGGTCTGGGACGTGGGCGAAGCGATTGCGAACCTGAAGCAGCTCGTCGAGTTCAACCCTTTCTGGATCGAGGAGCCGACGAGCCCAGATGACGTGCTCGGCCACGCCACCATCGCTCGAGCGATCGCCCCGATCAAGGTCGCCACCGGTGAGCACTGCCAGAACCGGGTCATGTTCAAACAGCTCTTCCAGGCGGACGCCATCGGCTTCTGCCAGCTCGACGCCTGCCGGCTGGGAGGCCTCAACGAGGTGCTCGCGGTGCTCCTGATGGCGGCCAAGTTCGGTGTGCCGGTGTGCCCGCACGCGGGCGGCGTGGGACTATGCGAGTACGTGCAGCACATATCGCTCTTCGACTACATCGCGGTGAGCGGCTCGCTCGAGAACCGCGTGCTGGAGTACGTCGAGCATCTTCATGAGCATTTCATCGACCCGGTCGTCATCCGCGACGGACGCTACGTCGCGCCCCAGGCGCCTGGTTTCAGCATCACGATGCGACCTGAGTCGCTACGTGAGTTCGAGTATCCGACCGGTCCGGCATGGCGGAGCGCGTGACCGCAGACGTCCTGGCATTGGTGCCCGAGGCCGGACAGCATCTGATCCGACTCGATGGCGCAACCTACCTGAAAAGGAATGGAACGCTGAGCCGTCTGCCAGGCGACGGCTCACTGGACGGCCTCCTCGCTCTGTCGGTCGACGAGCTGCGCCAATTCCTTGATCAGGACCGGCCTGCGGCAGTTCTGCGCCCGGGGGCCGTCATCGAGGCGCCGATTCAAGGCCAGGAGGTTTGGGCCGCGGGCGTGACCTACCAGCGCAGCCTGGAGGCGCGCACCGATGAGGCGGTGAGCTCGGATCCGTACGACCGGGTCTACGCGGCGAAACGGCCGGAGCTCTTCTTCAAGGCGACAGCCGGCCGGGTCAGGGGACCGGGACAGGCGGTTTTCATCCGTTCTGATTCTTCGTGGGATGTCCCCGAGCCGGAGCTGGCCGTGATCTGCAACCGCACGCTCGAAGTTGTGGGCTACACGATCGGCAACGACGTCAGCTCTCGGAGCATCGAAGGGGAGAACCCGCTCTACCTGCCCCAGGCGAAGGTCTTCGACGGGTGCTGCGCGCTCGGGCCTGCGGTGGCTATGGCGTGGGACTATTCGCCTGCCGATCGAAAGATAGAGCTGGAGATCGAACGGAACGGCGAAGTTGTCTTCCGATCCGAAACGTCAACCTCTGCGATGCGGAGGTCGATTCCTGAGCTCGTGGGCTACCTGGGCCTGAATCAGCGCTTCGACGTGGGATGCATCCTGCTCACGGGCACCGGGATCGTGCCGCCGACCGACTTCAGCCTGGAGGACGGTGACGAGGTCACCATCCGCATCGACGGCATCGGCGTGCTCAAGAACCCGATCCGGCGGCACGCACCTGCCGTCTCCTGAGGGCGGCGAAGAATGGGAGAGATGGACGAGGACGAACAAGCTCACACCGCGGCCATGAAGCGTCTCGAACCACTGGTTGGTGAGTGGGAGGTCGAAGCAGTCTTTCCGAGCCGGCCCAACGAGGTGGTGAGCGGGGGACGCAGCGTGTTCGAATGGATGCGCGGCGGACAGCTGCTGATCGAGCGCTCAGAGGCCCCCGACCCGTTTCCAGAGAGCGTCTCGATCGTCGCCTTTGATCCCGACAAGGACGCTTACACGCAGCACTACTTCGACTCGCGTGGGGTCATACGGCTTTATGCAATGAGTTTCAACGATGGCGTCTGGACGCTCTTGAGAACCTCACCCGACTTCTCACCGCTGGACTTCTCGCAGCGATTCAGGGGCACGCTCCACGACAACGGCGACACCATCCGCGGTGCATGGGAGACCTCCGATGACGGCTCCCACTGGAAGCTCGACTTCGATCTGACCTACAGGCGGGCCAAGGTGAAGTCGTGAAGGGGTGAGCTCGGTCACTTCTTGACGGTTTTACTCTCACTCGCGGCTGGGGCTGGGCTGAGCTCGGACAGCGGAGCGGGTCGTTCGGCACCAACGACGATGCTGCGAAGGCTTTGCGCTGGCACCGCCATCACCGCGATCACGCCGGCCGCCCCGGCCAAGGCTGCAGCGCCCAGGAACATCGCGCGAGGCCCGAACGCTCCATAGACGAGGCCGCCTCCGAGCGCGCCGATGATTGGAGCGAGACCGAACAGGACCGATTTCATGAGCGCCTGGCCCGTAGCTCGCATGTGTGCAGGCGACAGGTCATCGGCGATGACAACTGCAGCCACGTAGGTGAGGGCGAACGCCACGCCGATGACCAGCTTCAGCAGCGCGGCCGTGAATGCATCGGATGCGAAGGCCCACGCAAGAGACACGACTACATAGATTCCACACCCGGCTGCAAAGAGCGACCTGTGGCTCAGGAACTTCGTCAGCAGGTGCGTGTAACCCATGGTGGGGATCTCCGTCACGGCCTGGAAGGCCGCCGCCGCACCGATGAGGAGAGCGCCACCGCCCAGGACGTTGATCTGAAGCGTCAGGAAGTTTTGAGTGGCCGCCAACGACGCGCCGAGGAGAAGCGCGCTGACCAGGAACCCGATGAATGGAAGAGGCAACCTGGGAGTGCGCAGCGCTGCGGTGACGGCCGATTCGGCCGGAACAGGTTGCGTTCGACGGCCGGGCTTGAGCGCATGCCATACCCATAGCCCGAAGAGGGCGACGAGCGGCGCATAGACGAACGGGATCAGCCGCAGGCCGGCAAATTGAAAACCCGCTCCTGACACGACAGCGGATGCAGCCCAGCCCGCGCTCATTCGCAGCCTGATCCGCGCATAGCGAGTGCGGGCCATCTCCTTGAGTCGCCCGAGGGCAATGGGGTCGAGGAGCATGAAGGGAGACCGCGCGATCCCAAGGGCCACCGTGACGGCCGCGAGGGCGAGCACGCCGCTGGTGAAAACGAACAGGAGGACGACCGCAGCAGCGGCCGCGCTTGCCGCGACCACGGCGCTCTCCGCCGGAACTTTGTGGTCGGCCAGGTATGCCCAACCGAGACCGGCGACCAGCGCCGCCAACGAAGCGGCGGCAAGCACTGCGCCGATCTGAGGTGCATCGAGGCCGCGCTGGAAGAGCAACAGGGGCAGAAAAGGCAGCAGGGTGGCGTCGGCTGCCCCAACCAGGACAAAAGCCCAGTTGAGGCCGCCGGCGGCCGGGTTTGGTTTCAAGGCCGCGCGCAGACTCGCCGGCATAGGTCTCCGATAGCGTGTCAAAAAAGTCGCACGCGGGACCCCGGTTAGCGCTTTGGTCCACGGCGGCCGTCAGTCCACGTATGGGCCGTTGTAGATCGGCGCCTCTCCGTACGGCTTCCTCGGCCACGAGCTAGCAGAAGAACAGGATCACGCCCGAGACCAACGTCGCCCGTTACCCTCCGCACGGCTACAGCCGCTGAGGCAACTCGGCGGCCTATCTTCGCATCGTCGCGAACGCCTCCTCGACTGCTTTTCCGTATTCAGCAAGAGACTTTGCCCTGCTGCGCGCAACTTCCCTCTCGTGCGGTGTCATTCGTTCCAGCGCCGCTCGTATGTCGGAGACCTTCGGCACGTGAGGATGATGTTCCTCGACCCATCTGAGATAGGCGCTGCCCGAGAGGATCAGAGCCATCGGGTCGACCGCCAGTTCCCCGGCTCCAGGCTTGGGGGGAATGTAGTACTGAACCCGGAGAATGGCTTCATCGGTCTCGGCGTTGATGGACAAAACGTCGACCCTCTTGAACGCCAAGAAGGGGTCCATTGGGGACGGCCCTGGTTCCGGGTCGCCAAAGCTATCGCCCGCGATCAGATCGAGGCTCCCGGAGTTTCCGTGCATGAGGTATGAGTGACCGCCGTCGAACCGGTGGATCAGAACCGCCGGCCGCGGTATGCCACCGTCCCAATCCTTAGGCACGCGAAACTCGATCATGAAGTCGCCCATCAGATCCGCCACCAGCCACCCTGGAAGATCTCGCCGAACGTGCGGTCGAAGCGTAATCGTCTCGTTTCCGGCGGTTCCGCTGCTTTTCCAAACCCGCGACTCGTCGAGCCAGTTTTGCGACCTCATATTCCACGCGTTCAGCCCCGGCCCTATGGCGTTGAACTCGGTGTCGGGTGCGCTGTACGTGGTCATGCGCTCATGCCATCCCAGGGATCCAAATAGTCCGCTTCCGAACCGTCGACCCGCGAGTGCATCAGCCCATAGACGTGGCCCATCTCTTCGCCCAGCACCGCGGGGATCGGTGTCGTGCCCTGAGCTACTACACCGTGATGCGGTGGTCCAAGCCAGGCTCCGATGTCAACCCAGTCGTTCGTGCAGACGATCGTGCTGAAGAAAGAACTCAGGTTGGCGCCGGCGGCAACGGCTGCGGCCCGCGCCCACTCGATCAGCTCACCGCGCGCCTGCTGGTAAAGACTGTTGTAGTCATCGACGGTCTTGTCCAGCTGATGCCAGCCAAAGACTTGCGAGCCGCTCAAGTCGAGGCTGCCGTGCGAATAATCGCTGAAGTAGCGAACCATGTTCCAGGGTGAGCCCGTGTCAACAGGGGTGAACAGATCCCTGTAGTACTGGATGGGAAACGGCTCATCCGTTGCGCCTTTGAACTTACAGAGGATGACGGCCCAAGCCGATTGCATTTTCCCTTATATCCCAGATTTCGTTTAGGAGGTGTCGTAAGCCAGTACGAAACTATCAGGGCCGACTGGAAGCAGCCGTCTTAGGATAGTTGGAGCGCTTCATCGGCGAACACTCTCGACTCATTGATAGCAAGCCTCGGCACGTAGGTTTTGATCGCCGTAAGGAACTCTTGAATCGCATATGCGCCCAAGGTGGCTGTGGTCGGATCTGGTGGACATGTACCTCGCCACTCGGTAGAAGGTGGTCTAGCCGAGCGCCTTGAGGGACGGCTCGCCCCTCGCGACCACTTGGAGATCCGCCCACATGCCGCTGGCCTCGTTGCCGCCGACCAACGACGCGATGCGGTAGCTCGCGACTTCGGCGGGGTCAAAGACGAAGCTGCCGGATTCACCCGGGCTGAGTCCACTCTGCGGATCGGACGTCGTCCAGGTCGGCTTGACAAGCGACTTCGAATGAGCGCCGCTGACCACCGAACACGAGTTGGGCACGGTGCCGTGGTTCTGGCACTGAACGGTGACCTGCCATCCAACCGGCACGGTGAGGACGAGGGCGCCGCTGGAGTAGCCGTCGTAGTTGAACTGGTTGTCGGTGGCGGGATGACCGGCGATCAGCGTGATGACGGCCGACCGCGACGACTCGTCGACGTGGATGAACTGCGCAACGTCCGGCTGGGCGCCCGGTCCGCTTCCCTGGAGCGGATCGCAGGCCGCCGCCCCAAGCAGCAGAATGGCGAAGATGAAGCCGGCGCCTCCGAATCCGCCGCCAAAGCTGGTTCTGTGGTGGGAGGCGCTAGAGACCTGGCAGCACCTCGCGTTTTCGTTTCCGGTCTTCGCTGTGCTGACCTTTCTCATTAATGTCGGACCCTTCAACCAACCGATTCTGCGCTCGATCTTCTACGGACTGTTCGAGGGCGCCGTGCTCAGCGGTCTGCTCGCGGTGGCAACCCGAACCGAGCGCGGCGGACGCCGCTAAGAACGTCGTTCAGCCGCCCAGCTAGAGGCGTCGCATTGACCGGCGCTACTCGTCCAAGGTTCGGGATTGATCGCGGCCTAGGCTGAGGCGGGCGCCTTCGCCTGGTACACGAGGATGCGATGTTGAACCGTGCCGCCAGCGCCGCGCCTGGCGAGCAAAAATTGGCGGGGATGGATGGGAATCGAACCCACCCAGGACGCCTCAGCAGCGCCCCGCAAACGGTTTTGAAGACCGCGGGCAGAGTGTTGGTGGCGGTCCCTCGCCGTCCGCCGGAGTTCGATGGCTAATGTCCGCAATCCGCCACCGCTCGCCCTCGTCCACAGTCATCCGTCATCTTGGCTGTCATCGTGGCTGTCACAATGAGGCAGTGCAGCGTACAGAACACTTGACCGCGATCATTGAGCGCGAGGACAGCGGCTACGTTGCTCTATGCCCAGAACTTGACATAGCGAGTCAGGGAGACACGGTCGAGGCGGCCTCCAAGAATCTAAGAGAGGCTCTTGAACTCTTCTTTGAGAGTGCCAGTTCGTCCGAAGTAAGCGAGCGTCTCCATCGGGAGGTGTACGTGACGCACTTCGACCTCAAGGTTGGCTAGGCTTCGCCGGCTCTCGGGTAGAGAAGTCTGCCAGATCTTGGCCAAGAACGGATTCGTCGAGGTACGCCGTCGTGGCAGCCACGTGATCATGCAGCTGCGCACCGAGGACACGACCCGGACTGTACCTGTGCCAGATCACGATGAGCTGCGAGTAGGAACGCTCCTTTCAATCATTCGGCAATGTCAGCTTCCGCGCGCTCTCTTTGAAACCACGTGACGCAGTACTGAATTAATTGTCTCCAGCCCAGTGGGGCGCGATCAAGAACGATTACTCAGTACCGTCGAAGTCGAACCACTGCCAGAAGTTCGCTCTTTCTCATGCCTTCATTGCGGCTGCCAAACGGAACTTACGCGACCAAGAGACCTGCCGGACAATCACCGACGCGTAATGACTTCCACGATCGCGCCAAGAAGACCAAGGAGGCCGGTCAACACTATGATCCCGGCACAGACGATGAAGGTTGTGCGTCGCCCGCGCGAATAATCCACATGGAGGGCGTTTTGCCATTGCCAGATGATCCAGTTTCGCCAAAACAACAGGCAAGACCCCACCACTATGAGGGTTATTGACCCGAGTATTGACTCGGTCGAGGCTGGTGGGTAGACGGCGATCAGTTGAGCTGTTGCGATATCCACTTCACGATGCGGTTGAGTGCGCCGCTGTGGCTGTCATCTTGGCTGTCATTTTCGCGAACGGTTGGCGGGGATGGATGGGAATCGAACCCACCCAGGACGCCTCAGCAGCGCCCCGCAAACGGTTTTGAAGACCGCGGGCCGGGCGTCCACAATTGTCCAGGAACGTCCAGGCGGGTTCAGTCGAGACCGCCACTTATCCGTGATCGTCCGCCCTGGTCCGCAGGGATGCGCCGTCTTGGCTGTCTTCTTGGCTGTCACAGAGGTTCAGAAGCACCTCGCGTTAGTAACTATCAGGGCGACCATCAAAGCGGGTCAACTCCAGTGGTGCTGCTGGCAGCGTACTTGGTTAATCGGTTAGCTAGGTCACAAGTCAGCGTCCCCGCCTGATCGCCGCTTGGCGTCACGCCAGTGCGATTGCCCGATTGTCGTACTGATAGGTGGTCGCCCCTGAAGATC
>WNGG01006140.1_pt1 | contig 22943 bp, 22 predicted proteins | sample 5400661 | NCBI WGS metagenome assembly WNGG01 (sample SAMN13153372, study PRJNA577476) | soil metagenome | isolation source: 100 cm soil or saprolite under Garry oak tree replicate 1 | place: USA:California | collected 2016-06-15
CCTTGACGGTACCGAGCCAGGTCTGATCGATGAATTGATAAAGCCCGCGCGCCGACGACGTCGTGGCGCTGGCCTTCGGATTGAAATTGGATTCCATCTTGGCCGTCGCAAGCAGATATTCGAAGCTGGTGCCGGTGGTGCTGGCCGCCTGCTTGATTGAGCCTGCAATCCGCGCACGCGACGGATCGATGCCTGCCGCAGCGTTGGCGTTTGAAGCGTCGACCGACATGTCTAGGGTGCCCCGCTCCCCGCGAAACGACCGCCCGGCCTTACAGAGCAGCCAATTCTGCTCACGCCGGAGTTACACTGGGATGGTTATGGTTAATGATGGGTTAAGGAGTCGCACTTCCCCAACCGTCGTCATTCCGGGGCGCCGAAGGCGAACCCGGAATCTCGAGATTCCGGGTTCGCGCTTCGCGCGCCCCGGAATGACGGTGGCTGATTACTTCCGATAAACCTTGGTCGGATCGAACACCTTGTCCGCATCCACGAACGACAACAGCGGTCCGCCCTCGCCCGCGGTCACCGCACGGTAGAAACACGACCGTCGGCCGGTGTGGCACGCCGCACCTGACTGTTCGACCCTGATCCAGATCGCGTCCTGATCGCAATCCAGGCGCATCTCGACCACGCGCTGGACATGGCCGGAGGTTTCGCCTTTGCGCCACAATGCGTTGCGGGAACGGCTGAAGTACCACGCCTCCCCGCTGGCGATGGTCTTGCGCAAGGCTTCGTCGTTCATGTGCGCGACCATCAGCACGTCGCCGCTGCCGGCGTCGGTAGCGACGCAGGTCACGAGGCCAGAGGCGTCGAATTTGGGCTGGAACTCAAGCCCTTCCTCGATGTCATGGATATCTGCGGATGTGGACACGGGCAGTCCCTCGAAAACGACAGCCGAGGGTCAGCGTTGCGGCCCTCGCACCATGGACATGAAACGCGACTGCTCCGCCGGATTGTCGCGGAACATGCCGGTGAAGCGGCTGGTGAACGTCGTCGCGCCATGCTTGGCGACGCCGCGCACCGACATACAGGTATGCTCCGCCTCGATCATCACTGCAACGCCGCGGGGTTTCAACACCTCGTCGATCGCAGCGGCGATCTGGGCGGTCAGGTGCTCCTGGGTCTGCAGGCGGCGGGCAAAGATATCGGTCAGCCGCGCCAGCTTCGACAATCCCACCACCCGCTCGACCGGCGTATAGGCGATATGCGCCCGGCCGTAGAACGGCATCATGTGATGTTCGCATTGCGAGGTGAATTCGATGTCGCGGATCAGCACGAAGTCGTCATAGCCGGCCGTCTCGCCAAAGGTGCGGGTCAAGACCTCCGACGGACACTGATGATAACCCTGATAGAGCTCGTCGAAGGCCTCGACCACCCGGCGCGGCGTATCCAGGAGGCCCTCGCGGTCGGGGTTTTCGCCGATATAGCCAAGCAGGGTCTGTACCGCCGCTTCCGCCTCGGCGCGCGAGGGACGCGGCTGGTCCGCGCGTACGGCGGCGGCCAGAAACTCGGACGGATCCAGTTCGGCCGGGCGAGCATCCGGCATCCGCGAATCCGGGGACTTCACGTCAGAAGGCTTGAGGTCGGAGGGCTTAAGGTCAGAAGGCTTGCCTGGGCGTAGCGGCTTAATCAGCGCGTCCATGTCAACTCCGTTCGACCGGCCTTGCGTGAGGCCGGAGTGTCACCGGGCAGACGGGGCGGTTTGCCGCCGGACGCCTGAGTCCCACATTAATAACAACCACGGCGGCCGAATTGGCCCTATTTGAGGCCGCCAAGGGAAACGACCGGACTGTATTTCGGCCGTTTCGACCCATATATAGGGCTGTGAACAGCGGTCGCCAAGGGCGATCGCGCCGGGAGCCGAGACCTCAATCTTATGCTGAACGACATCTACAACAAGCGGATCATCGAATTGGCCGGCAATATCCCCCGGATCGGACGCCTCCCCGACCCCGATGCCAGCGCCACGGCGCATTCCAAGCTATGCGGTTCGACCGTCAAGATCGACCTCAAGATGAACGGACCCATGGTCACGGATTTCGCCCATGATGTGAAGGCCTGCGCGCTGGGCCAGGCCTCGTCCTCGATCATGGCGAGCCACGTCGTCGGTTCGACGGCGAGCGAACTGCGCGAATTGCGCGAGACCGTGCGGAAGATGCTGAAGGAAAACGGCAGCCCCCCGCAAGGCAAGTGGGCCGACATCGCGCTGCTCGAGCCGGTGCGCGACTACAAGGCGCGGCATGCTTCCACCATGCTGACCTTCGATGCCGTGGTCGATGCAATCGGCCAGATCGAAGCGAGGGCGAAGCAGCCGGTATCGGCGCAGGGCTAGACGCAATTCAGCCCGTCGTCATGCCCGCGGAGGCGGGCATCCAGTAATCCGCGAATTCGCGGCTAATCAAAACCGCCGCGGCATACTGGATCATCCGCTGGAGCCTGTCATCGGGCGGCCATTCGGCCGACCCGTTGGCGGATGATGACACCGTTCCAGGATCGGCTTTACCGCCCCTACTGCGGGGGCGCCACCGGCGCGACGCCGCCGGTCGGAACGGTGGCTTCGGCGGTCTTGGTCGACTTGGCCGACGCAGCCTGCGACTTCTCCGCGCTTGCCGTCTCGCTCGCAAAACGATCCTGCACGGGTTTGGTCACGACCTCGGCGACCGGCACATTGGGGCTGTCGAACTGTGGCAGCACCTCGGCAACGGCATCGGTGGTGACCAGATTGGTCAGGCGCAATTCGGCCCGCGACAATTCGTGCAGATCTTCCCACGGCGGCACGCTCAGCGACAGCGACAGCAGATCGCCCGCGCCGCCCATCTCGAAGGTGAATTTGGCGAGACGTCCGATGTCGCGCTCCACGATCATCAGATCCTGGGCGGTGTAGCTGGCGGCCTTGGCGTCGTCGGCGCGGTCGCCCATCCAGATCTGATGCACCCTGACATGCGCGGCCTCGGGCACGTAGCGCGTCTTGCCCGACAGCAGCAGAAACACGCACATCGATTCGCAATAGGCTTCGGGCGCGACGCTCGCACGATCGCCCTGCGCGGTGCGGGTCTGGGCGCTGATGCCGACGGTGGTCAGCGCACCGAGATTGCGCCAGCGCCGTCCGAGCGTGATGGAGTCGTTGACCGAGCCGCCGCTGGAATCCAGCACGATGGTGGCGCCGCCGAGCTGGCGTCCGCGCGCGAACTCTTCGAAATCCTGCGGGGTATCGGCGGTAACGATGCCGACCGCGCTGACCCAGCCCAAGCCCTTGCAATTCGACTGGCACGCGACCCAGCTGAACCGCATCGGCATTTTGCGTTCTTCGAGGGTGACGCCAGCTTGGGCCCGACCACCATCTCCGGCTGTCATGGCAGGCAGTGCGATGCAAAGCACGGCGGCGCCAAGTAGCGCACGGCCGCTGGATCGAAACGACTTCACGAGCCTCAATTTGGTTCCTTCCCCCAAGCTCCCTGCCGAGCGGGCCCCAGTTCAACGCCAAACGATTCTCGTTACACGGGCGTTATGAAAAAGCTAACCGTATGACAAAGAAGCGTCTATTAACTTTTGCTGCATCGCCTCCAAATAATTGCAATATTTGGGCAGGTGTCACTCAAATACATGTGAGGTCAGGTTCCGTGCAAAGGAACCGGGCAAATACGGGCTCAACAACGGGCACGGCGCCTATGAAATATTCGCATTGTCCGGACTGCACCGCAGCTTTTCAGCGTCTCCCGCGCAATGCCGGGCGCGCGATGATCTGGCTTTACCGGCACACGCTGTCGCCGCTGGTCGGTTACAACTGCCGCCATCTGCCGACCTGTTCGGTTTACGGCGACGAGGCGATCGAGCGTTTCGGACTGTGGGGCGGAGGATGGATGACCCTGGCGCGGCTGTTGCGCTGCCAGCCCTGGGGCACTTCCGGAATCGATAACGTGCCGCCGGCAAAGCCGCCGGGCGCGCAATGGTATCTGCCGTGGCGGTTCGGGCGATGGCGCGGGGTCAACGGGCCGTAGAGTTTGGTTCCGCCAAGCCACCACGGTCACTTCGCTCGAACACACTTTAGCTCAGCGCGAAAACCAGAAGAAACCAGGGGGCGGCTCGAAATAGGTCGGCGGACGCGGCTTCCGAGGACGCGGTGGTTTGGGCCGCGGCGGTTCGGCCGATGGTGGCGATGACGTCGTGTCAGCGCTCTCTGAACCGTCCGAAGCCAGCTTGATCGACAACAGCAGGTTCGATTCAAACGATCGCCACCGATAGCCGATTCCGAAATCCATCGGCTGGGCCCGCCTGAACAGCTCGGCATATTTCGGCTGATAGGTTCCGGGGAATTTGTCGATCGGGCCGGCGTAGCGGCCGAACGGAAAGAACCGCCATTTCTTCGGATCGTAACTGAGAAGCGGAATGCCGGAATCGTCCTGGATAATCGTGGCGCTGTTGGCGAGCAGAAAATCGCGCACGGTGGTGAAATGGCCGGTATGCAGCAGATAGGACGCGCTCTTGATCAGGCTATCCGCGGGCGCCAGGGTTTGGCAAAATGGCAGAAAGCCGCTGCTCTTCACGCCCCTGTTGGAAAGATCGGTTGAGAAATAATACAGCGTCTTTTCCTGACCATCGTCGCCTGCGAACACAATCCGCACCCCCCGCGTTACGTTGGTGCCGGCATTTTCGCTGGCGAAGTATGTGGCCCCCTTGTCGTCGAGCGCGATCAGACTGACGTCGCGAATGGTCTTTCCCGAGCGCGCCAGGAAGACATACAGCAGCGGCAAGGTGCCGCTGATCGGTCCGGCCTGCAGGTCGGTCTTCATCTCCTTGGTAATGAAAAAACTGAAACTCAGGATCGAACCGAGCGATTGCTCGACGTCGTAAAGGTTGGACCCGATACTGCCGCGCGGCACTTTCGTCAGATCCGGCACCTTCCCGACCGGCTCGAGCGCGCTCAGCACATAGGTCACAGCCTTCGGGTAAAACGCGTCCGCATAGAGGAAGTCGGGGCCGCTGAACATGTAGAACATCGTCGGCCGCGGCGCGGTCAGATTGGCGTCCGCCCAGGTTCGAATTTTCGAAAGCTGGCGCTGCTCAAGCTGCCCGAACGCGCTATCGAAGAACTTTGCGTGCCGCTGCCACGAAGGGTCTCTCGTCAACGGCGTCAGCGGGGAATCGGCCGATGGCGGCATCCCCGCGAGGAAACGTGCGGTATCGTCTGCGGTCACGGTGTCGGCCGCGCGCGCGAGCACCGTGGCTGCGAGCAACATGACCGCAGCGACGGCCGCCATTTTCATGGGCTGAAGCATCGTTATTCGGGGCTTGCCGATGCGGTCGCTGAGCCCGGATCGGCCCGCTCGCGGAAGATGGCGTAGATCAAAAGGCCCGAGATCATCATCAAAGTGCCCAGCAATGACTGCAGCGGCCGCTCCGTCAACAGATAGTACATCATGAAGACGGTCACGAGCAGGAAAACCGCAGGCGTCACCGGGTACCCCCAGGCGCGATAGGGCCGCGGCAGCTCGGGCTGCGTGATGCGCAGCTTGATGACGCCGAGCACGGTAAAGAACGAGCAGAACAACAGCGCAAACTGAATGAAATCGAGTACCGCCTCGAAACTGCGGGTGAACAGCAACAGGTTCGCGACCGCGAACTGGAACAGGATGGCATAGGCCGGCGCGCCTTTGCTCGATTTGCGGGCGAATACCCGCAGCGCCGGAATGTCCTCCCCCATGGTCATCATGACGCGCGGGCCGATCCACATCATCGCGCTGATGGAAGACACAAGCCCGATACAAATCATCGCTCCGACGACGCGGCCGCCGATTTCACCGAAAATGTGGCTGCCGGCGATCCGCGCGACATCGAGCTGCCCGGACAGTTTGTCGATCGGCGTGGTGTGCAGGAACACCGCGTTCAGCGCGACATAGAGCACAAGGACGATCAGCGTCCCCGCCAGCAGCGCGCGCGGCAGGTTTTGCTGCGGCGTGCGCATCTCGCCGATGATGTAGGTCGCGGCGTTCCACCCCGAAAACGAATACATCACGAACACCAGCCCGATGGCGAAAGGCGCGCTGGTGATGTGGGCGAAGTCCGAAACCGACGGCGTGAACGAGACCGGTTGCGGCGTGCCGATGACAAATCCCGCAATCAGGAACGCGACGATCAGCACGACTTTCAAAATGGTCGAGATCAGCTGAAAGGTGCCGGAGTGCCGGACGCCGCCAAGCTGAACAATCGACACCAGCCAGACCACACCGATTGCAAGCGCCAGCGGCGGCGTACCCGGCAGCACCGCTTTGCCGTATTCCCCGAAAGCCATCGCCGCCAGAGCCACCGGTGCGGCGAAGCCAACCGTCGCCGACACCCAGCCCGCCAGAAATCCGAAAGCTGGATGAAAGGCGCGGCTCAGGAAATTGTATTCGCCGCTCGAGCGCGGAAACATCGCGCCGAGTTCACTGTAGGAAAACACGCCGCATAGCGCGACAACACCACCGACCGTCCATAACAACAGAATGGAAAAGCCCGAGGGGATGTCCTTGACCTGAAAGCCCAGGCTGGTGAAGACCCCGACGCCAACCATGTCGGCCACGACGATGGCGGTCGCCACCATGGCGGAGACCGTGGTCCCGGCGCCGGAGAGCCGGCCGGGCCACGCCGCGCTTTCCGTTCCTGATGCCGCCATGCCGGTCCACGCCTTACGCGTCACGCCCGTGATTTCTTCATCGTGCAGGCTGGCCCCGTTCAATTCAAGCAATGTTACCAATGCTTTAAATATAGGCGTGGTTTTGGTATCATCATACTGTTGTGCGCCGCCACGGCGCACCGGTCATCTACGGGATTGCGAAAGCAAAGTGGCCGGCCCACAATCGCGACACGATTTGGTGCTCCGTTTCGCGTTCTGGAAGTGGGGAGTTTTTCCGGGTGCTTAACGTTAGCTCAACGTTAGCGGGCTGACATACGCCGATCGCCTTTGGCGGTATTGGGGCAAGGGGTGGATGGTCGGAGCGAATCCGAAATTCCAGACATCTGATCATGTGGGCCAGGTGACGCCACCGGGCGCGAGCCGGCATGCGTTGACACTGGATGCGCAACATGGCGCCGGTTCTCATCGACTACGCTGGATCGCGCTTCTGTCCGCGATTGTCCCGCTATCGCTCGTGCTCGTTCAATGCGGCAAGGCGCCGGATGCTGAAATGCTGGCCGCCAACTCCCAGACGTCAGGCGACACGTTCGACGATCGGTTCCCGGCGCCGCAATTCAATGATCGCTTCTCGGGCGCCAGTGAGCCCTTGGTGCCGCAACAGTTCTCCGATGCGCTCCGCAAGCGCATGGCTCAGGCGGAGCCCGCCCCCTACAGGGTTGCCTCGCTGGCGCCAACGGTCCCGTACCAGCGCCCCGCCAGAGAAGAACAGACCACACTGGTCGGCCTGAAATCCTCGGCATTTCCCTATCTCGGCAACAATCCGCGCACCGACGAGCCGTTCCTCAACGTTTCGAGTGGCGACCGCCGCGGCCATCGCGGTCTGGGGGGCAAGGTTTTTTGGCAGGACGAGACCTACAACGATAACCGGGTTCTCATGCACGTCCCGGAGAATTTCGATGTCCGCAAACCGGGCGTGATCGTCGTATTCTTCCATGGCAACGGCGCGACGCTGGAGCGCGACGTGCGCGACCGGCAACTCGTGCCGCAACAGATTTCGGATGCCGGCGTCAATGCGGTGTTGCTGGCGCCTCAGCTTGCGGTCGATGCCGCCGATTCCAGCGCCGGCAAGTTCTGGCAGCGGGGCGGACTCAAGCGCTTCGTGACGGAGTCATCCGAGCACCTCGCCCGCCTCTACGGCGATCCGGGCACGGCCAAGGCTTTCGCGAACATGCCGGTCGTCATCGTCGGCTACAGCGGCGGCTTTGTGCCGGCGGCGTGGAGCCTCGAAGTGGGCGGCCTCGGCAACCGCGTGCGCGGCGTGTTTCTGCTCGACGCGGTGTATGGCGAACTCGACAAGTTCGCATCCTGGATCGTCAACAATCGATCCGGCGTTTTTGTCAGCGCCTATACGCATTACACCAAGCGCCACGATAACGAACTGATGCAGATGCTGAAAGAAAAAGGCATCGCCATCGCCGAGGACATGGACGGGCCGCTGCGGCCCGGCAGCGTGGTATTTGTCGAGACACCGGAGGGCGTGACGCATCGCGATTACGTCACGCACGCCTGGACCGAAAATCCCGTCAAGGAAGTGCTGGTCAAGATGGCGGCGACGCCCGCGCTGACGCGGATGGCGGCGGGCACCCCGTCGCCCGCGAGCCGATGATCCGGCGTGCTCTCGCGCCGCCCGATCCGGAATTGTCATCTCACTGCCGATCAAATGTGAGGTTGATGGCGTCGCGGAACTATCGCTTCCTCTCGGCGTCATCTAAAGTGACGCGATGGGCTTGGTGCGGGAGGGTGCCATGTCGAAGTCCCGCATTGGAATTGCCGTTGTCGTTCTGACCACCCTGCTGTCGAGTGCGGCCCTGGCCAGAGTGCATCTTGGCAGCGGTCCCCTTGGGGTCGCGAGATTCGCGGCAGCCCGCGTATTGTCGCTCGGGCGATTGCATCACGCCCGTGCCTTTGCGCGTCACGGTCGCATCCGAACGGCTTCCCCCAGATCGCAAAACGTCCGCAACGCCATGGATTCTGGGCTTGGCAACCCGGCGGTGCGCAGGCAAATCGTCGCGGCTGCGGCGCTGGCGGGCTGGCACGGCGGCCGCATCGCGAACGGGTGGTGGCGACACGGCGACGGCGGATATGGATGGGTCGGGCCGCTGTTCTGGCCATTCGCCATTTACGATATCTACGACTACTCCATCTGGGGTGACGGCATCGGCTTCTGGGACTACGGTTATCCTGACATCTATGCCGCGATCTTTGCGCCTTACGGCCATGATGATCTCGCCGCCTATACGGGACCGAGCCCGTTGGACCGAAGACATCGCAGAGTCCCGCCGCTACCGCAGCTCTGCGGCGATGACAGCGGCGAAATTGCCGGCCTCCCCATCGATCAGATTGTGCAGGCGATACAGCCGAATGAGGCGCAGCGCGCCGCGTTGGACGATCTTGCCAACGCATTGATCTCGGCCGCCCGGATGATTCAGGCGTCGTGTCCGACGCAGACGGCGTTCACAGCGCCGCACCGATTGGCCGTCATGCAGCAGCGTATCGAGGCGATGATCAAGGCAGAGTCAGCGCTGCAGCAGCCGCTGGGGAAATTCTATGACCTGCTGGATGACGAGCAGGAAGCACGGCTCAATGCGCTCGCCGAAGATCGGCGCAAGATGTCCCCCGCAAAGCGGGCCACGGAAGCGCCTGCCCAAGGTTGCGGCGCGGCGCAATCAGCCGCGTTGCAATGGCCGGCGGACGAGATCGAGGCCAGGCTGCACCCGAACGACACCCAACGCGCCGCTCTTAAAGCGCTGCAGGACGCCAATGCCAGGGCTGTCGACATCCTGACCGCTGGATGCCAGCCGGAAGACGCGATCACACCACCCGCTCGCCTTGACGCCGTGGAGGGGCGGCTTGAAGCCATGCAGCGAGCGGTCAGTCTGGTGAGCGCCGCGCTCGAGGGCTTCTATGCTACGCTGAGCGACGAGCAGAAGGCACAGTTCGAGGCGATCGGACAAAAACGAACGGCGTGATTTGCCATCCATTACCAGCGCTGAGCCACCGCCCGATCCACCACGGTCACGCCGGCAACCGACGCGATCGACGCTTCACAGACTTTGATGTGCCGCCGTTCTCCGAGGCGAACTCGGGCTTGCATAAAATCCGCCACGGGAAGACGCATTACCTTAACGACTTGCGGGTATTTTGACCGCAAAAGCGCGATCCGGCTTTGCCGAATGAGCGGCAGGATGCGATCCAAAACAACCGCTGGGGATGCAAGTTGCGGGAAGGCCTCTACAAGGTAGAATTTCATACCGTTCATGGCACCGGAAACGGCGTGATCTATGCCACGTCAGGTAAACTTCGCGGCGGCAATTCGGGCTTTGCATTTACCGGGAGCTACAACGACAAGGGCGACGAAATCCTCGCCAAGGTTTCAACCGAACGGCATAATTACGACCCCGGCTTCAAGCCGCTGTTCGGAATCGACATGATCACCCTCACCCTGAAGGGGACGGCCAGCGGCGACATGGTCGACTTCGAAGGCACCGCGCTGCAACTGCCCGGCGTCGCTTTCAAGGCGGTGCTGACACGGATCGGCGACTGATCGAGCGATCAGGCGCACGTCGCTGCGAATGAAGACGGTGCGATCTATTGCGGAAGCTTGGGAATCTTGTCCGCGAACCCGTTGAAACATGTCAGCCGGTCGTCTTCTTCCTTCTGGAAACGGCAATCTGTGACAGCTTTCGCGGCCGGCGCCTTGGGATTTGGTTTCGGCGCGAAGATGGCGTCGTAGCAATTCAACCGCTCTTTTGTTGCATCGTCGATCTCTAGACACGCCTGCAACTTCGCGGCAATGGATTGGGGCTTCGCAGCCGCGGCGTTTGGTTTCGCAGCCGCAGCCTTCGATTTTACCTGCACCAGCGGCTTGCCTCCGACAGTCGGTGGGGCACCTTGCGCCATGGCGGCGGCTGAAGAAAAGACCAGGATCAGCGCAAGTATTATTCTCATACCACTTTAACCTTCGTTTTCACGATCGTCCCCCCCCAATTCGCAACCGAGAAGAGCATGCGGCGAAAACCTTGTCGATGGTTCTCGCAGGCCCGGATGATAGCTTATGTTGACAACGCCGCCGTCTGTCGAGGCTTTGTCAGGATCACGACCATCAGCGCCAGCGCGATGAAGGCCGCCGCGACGTAGCCGGCGCCATGAAGCAGATCGCGGGCGAACAGCATACCGCCGATCGCCGAACCTACCGCCTGCCCGATATAGAGCACCGAGGTATTGAGCGACACCGACGCCGACGCCAGCGCAGGCGCAGCACCGACCAGCCGCACCTGCTGCATCGAGTTGGTCGAGGCGAACCCCAATCCCCAGACGGCGACCGAGCAGGCCATCAACGGGTAGATGCCCGCGCTGATCGCCCATCCGATCACGCCCGTGAGCATCACGACCATAAACAACAGCGAGGTTTTGTAGGCCCCCCAGGAATCGACGATACGCGTGGCGATCGCCACTCCGATGAAGCCGCACACCCCATAAAGCGCGAATACCAGGCCGACCGCGTCCGGACCGGCATGGGTCAACTTCGTCAGCAGCGGTCCCATGAATGTGAAAACGACGAACTGGCCGGACATCTGCAACGTCGTGATCAGCAGGAGAAGAGCGATCGTCCGGTTACGCCCGACATCGGCCCAGGTCTTGAGATCCACGGGCGCGCCGACCAATCCGCCGGGGAGACGCCATGTCAGCAGCAGGAAGCTGAAAAAGCCGATCAGGCCGATGCCGCCATAAGCCGCGCGCCAGCCGTAACGGCTCGCGACAAACGTAATCAGCGGCAGGCCGATCGCCGCGGCCAACGACCACCCAACAAAGATAAAGGCGATGGTGGAGCCGCGTTTTTCCGGTGAAACGATCAGAGCCGCGGTCCCCGCCGCCTGCGGCGTGTAGAGTGCGCCGACCGCCAACATGACCAGGCGCACCACAAGCAGCGTCGCGTAGTCAGGCGCCAACGCCGAGGCGGCATTGGTGAGCGCAAGCACCGCCAGCGTCGTCGTGAGCAAGGTGCGGCGCTCGATCCGGCTGGTCAGCCACGCCGTCAGCGGCGAGCCGATGCACAGCATCACCGCACCGAAGGTAATCAGCAATCCCGCGTCGCGGATGCTGACATCGAGGCCCGATGAGAGCTCGCTCAGCATGCCGGCCGGGGCCAGCACGGCGCAGCCGGTGACAATGTTTCCAAGCATCAATGCGGTGGGGGCGAAACGGCGCTCAACGTGAGCAGGGACAGGCACATTTTTCATGCAAATGCATGTAGACCACGTCCGTGCGAAATGAAAGGACGCGATCGTACTATTTCGCGGCGCTGTCTTGAGACCTGTTCGCTTGCGACGGCGCGGTATCCTTTTGTGCCGGACACGTCGCGAGCAGGCTGTCCACCGCGCCCGCCAATCCTTCGGTGGAGAATTTCCCGGGACGAACCAGCCCGCGGCCATCGGGCGCAAAGCTGGTCTCGGTGAAATCGAACTGAGGCAGGTCGGCCAGCGACTGCACTGACGCCCTGGTCATGCGCAGGCCCCAGATCTCGAAACCCTGCGGCTTGGCCGGTGGGAATGTAAAGCTCAGTGGTCTAGGACCGCCGCTGGAAATCGAAACCGCTGAAAACGTCGATGCAGCCGGGAGCTGGCGCTGAAAATCCAACTCAAACTGAGCTGCGGTGAAACAGAACAGCCGCCATTGCAATGTTCGGTAGGAACCAGCCGCGTCGCTCCTTGCAACGGCGACTTTGCGCACCATGCTGCGGCCGTTGCTTTCGAACGTCCACGGCGTCTCGACGAACACGCGCCGATCGATGCCGAAGCGGGCAATCTCTTCGCGGGTAAGAATATGCATGCTTTCGAATTTGACGGTCTTGGCAAGATCGAGCAACGCGCTCTCGGCGCCCATTTTGGAGACATAACTTGAAAGCATGCGATCGGCGCGTTCGAGACCTCGTTCCGTCGCCGCGGCGCGCATTTGCTGGGTCGGTGCGCCGCCGCTGAAATGCGCGACCACTTTCGGCGAATGCACCGCAAGCACGGTATCGGGCGCGATCTCGCGGGTGGTCGCGCCGAGGATGAGATAGGGACATGCCGAGTTGCACATCGCGCCGCGCGTCCAGAGATCGCCATGGAGTTCGCGGCCGGACTGCTTCAGCTTGAGGCAGGCATCGCCGTTCTGCGCCTCGAAGCCGCACTCCTTCACCACCGTTCGCGCAACCCTGGCGACAACGGGCCGTTCGCGAAGCATGACGCCCATCGCCAGCGCCTGATCCAGATTGCCGCCGGGCGACGAGAAGTACATCGGCAGATTGCGATCCCTGATCTGCCGGAGAAATTTCCTGAAGCGGAGCGCCGCGCCGGAATCGACCTGCCCTTCGATCGCGATCCAGCTGTCGCAGCCGCGGCCGCACGCATCGGGCGCGCCCTTGGCGACATAGAACACCATCGGCGGCGGCGGCGCCTCCCGTTGCGCGGGCCGCGAGGCGGAGGCAGCAGCCAGCGCTGGTCCGCCGCTCAGTACCAGGGTGACGACAAGAAGTGCACGCAGCGTCGTGGCCGTTGAGCGCTTTGCGAAAGGGATTGCTGGACAACCGCGAAAAGCTAACAAGCCGGCTATGCCAAGTCCATGCGGCACCGACCGGGACTGTGCAAATTTGACCGGGTCAATCGATCAACAAAAATTTCACAAAGCCATCTACCGCCATTCAAGGCCTTAGACCCGCCGATTTTCTTAAGGGATCTTGATTGCGTCACGCGAATCCCCTGCTATACCGCTGCTTCCCGCTTACCTGCGCTCGTTCGCAGGAGTGAGCTACAGGAGATTACCTATGCCCGACAAGAATACGCCCGCCTCAGGATTCCAGTTCGGCCTTACCAACCTGAAGCCGGTCGAATCCTCGAAGGTCGCCCTCACCTTTCCCGATGGCGCCAAGCGCGAATTCCCCAAGAACATCACCGGCTTCGATATCGCCAGGGGCATCTCGCCGTCGCTGGCCAAGCGCACGGTGGCGATGGCGCTGGATGGCGTGGTCTCCGACCTTGCCGACCCGATCGAGCGTGATGCGAAAATCGAATTCATCGCCCGCGACGATGCGCGCGCGCTGGAGCTGATCCGGCATGACTGCGCCCATGTGCTGGCCGAAGCGGTGCAGTCGCTGTGGCCGGGCACGCAGGTGACCATCGGCCCCACGATCGAGAACGGCTTCTATTACGATTTCTTCCGCAACGAGCCGTTCACGCCGGAGGATTTTGCCCCGATCGAAAAGAAAATGCGCGAGATCATCGCGCGCGACAAATCGTTCACCAAGGAAATCTGGTCCCGCGAACAGACCAAGCAGGTGTTCAAGGACAACGGCGAGATGTTCAAGGTCGAACTGGTCGATGCGATCCCGGCCGACCAGACCATCAAGATCTACAAACAGGGCGACTGGTTCGATCTGTGCCGCGGGCCGCACATGACGTCCACCGGCAAGGTCGGCAATGCGTTCAAGCTGATGAAGGTCGCCGGCGCCTATTGGCGCGGCGACAGCAACAATCCGATGCTGACGCGGATCTACGGCACGGCGTTTGCGAAACAGGAAGACCTCGACGGCTACCTCAAGCAGATCGAGGAAGCCGAAAAGCGCGACCACCGCAAGCTTGGCCGCGAACTCGATCTGTTTCACTTCCAGGAGGAAGGTCCCGGCGTGGTGTTCTGGCACGCCAAGGGCTGGTCGCTGTTCCAGTCGATCATCGCCTACATGCGCCGGCGTCTTGAAGGCGATTACGACGAGGTGAACGCGCCGCAGATGCTCGACAAATCGCTGTGGGAGACCTCCGGCCACTGGGGCTGGTATCGCGAGAACATGTTCGCCGCGCAGTCGGCCGGCGACGAAGCCGAAGACAAGCGCTGGTTCGCCATCAAGCCGATGAACTGCCCCGGCCATGTGCAGATCTTCAAGCATGGCCTGAAGAGCTACCGCGATCTGCCGCAGCGGCTGGCCGAATTCGGCGTGGTGCATCGCTATGAGCCGTCGGGCGCGATGCATGGGCTGATGCGCGTGCGCGGTTTCACCCAGGACGACGCACACATCTTCTGCACCGAGGACCAGCTTGCGGAAGAGTGCCTGAAGATCAATGACCTCATCCTCTCGGTTTACGCGGACTTCGGCTTCGAGAGCGACATTGTGATCAAGCTCGCGACGCGGCCGGAAAAACGCGTCGGCACCGATGCGATGTGGGACCACGCCGAAGGCGTGCTCCGTGGGCTGCTCGACAAGATCGCGGCGCAATCCGGCAACCGCATCAAGACCGGCGTCAATCCGGGCGAAGGCACCTTCTACGGCCCGAAGTTCGAATACGTGCTGCGCGATGGCATCGGCCGCGACTGGCAGTGCGGCACCACGCAGGTGGATTTCAACCTGCCGGAGCGGTTCGGCGCGTTCTACATCGATGCCGACGGATCGAAGAAGACGCCGGTCATGGCGCACCGAGCGATCTGCGGTTCGATGGAACGCTTCATCGGCATCCTGATCGAACACTACGCCGGCAGTTTTCCGCTCTGGCTGGCACCTATCCAGGCCGTCGTCACCACCATCACCTCGGAAGGCGATGAATACGCCAAGGTGGTCGCGGCGGCGGCGCGGCGCGCCGGCCTGCGGGTCGAGATCGACCTGCGCAACGAAAAGATCAACTACAAGGTCCGCGAACATTCGCTGGCGAAGATTCCGGCGCTGCTGGTGGTCGGCAAGAAGGAAGCCGAGACCCACTCGGTCTCGATCCGACGGCTGGGAAGCGAAGGCCAGACCGTGCTGCCGACCGACGAAGCGCTGGCCGCGCTGGTCGAGGAAGCGACGCCACCCGACGTCAAGCGCGCAAGGCTCGAGACCTGATGGCTGACGAACAGGAACTGCCGGCCTATCCGATCAGGGCTTACCAGTTGATCCCGGATCCAAATCAGCCGACCGTGGTGGCCTTGGCGATCGAGACCGATCAGGGCCACAGCCTGTTTCTGGCGACGCGGCAGATCCTGGAAGATCTCGGCAAGGATCTTCTGGAGCGCGCGGCGAAGATGCCGCTCAAGCAAGGCCAAAGCTAGCGGCCGTCGGGTTTGTGATCGCGTTTGTCCAGCCACGGACGAATCTCGGTCGGCCCGACAGGCAATCTAGAGGCCTGATAAACAGCTTCGGCTTGCTATCGCGCCCCGGATGCAGATATCTGCTGCAAGCATGTAAAACACCGGAATCCCAATGCCCGACGCCATCGAACTCCTGAAAATCCGCCGTTCCATCAAGCCGCGCGAGATGGGCGATCCCGGCCCCTCGCCCGCCGAGCTTGAAACCATTCTGACCATCGGTGCGCGGGTGCCCGATCACGGCAAGCTGACGCCGTGGCGTTTTATTGTGTTCGAGGGCGACGCACGCGTCCGCGCCGGCGACGTGATCGCGCAGGTGTTCGCGCGGAAAAATCCGCACGCCGCGCCTGCCGAGATCGATATCGAAAAGCGCCGCCTCACCGATGCGCCGCTGGTGATCGGCGTCGTCAGTTTCACAAAACCGCATCCGAAGGTGCCGCCCTGGGAGCAGGAATTATCCGCCGGCGCGAGTGCGATGAACATCGTCACCGCGGCGACCGCGCTCGGCTATGGCGCGTGCTGGCTGACGGGCTGGTTTGCGTTCGATCGCGACGTGCTCGATGGATTGGGATTGAAGGCGGAGGAAAAACTCGCGGGCTTCATTCACATCGGCACGCCATCAAAGCCGAGCGAGGACCGCCCGCGCCCGGCGCTGACGGATATCGTGACGCGGTTTTAGATCCAACTTGTCATTCCGGGATGCGCAAGTGCACATCGTGGATGCGCCGCTTGGCGCAGGCCCGGAATCCATACTCCCCGCAGTGGTTATGGATTCCGGGCTCGCGCTTCGCGCGCCCTCAGATGTGCAATTGCACATCGGGGAATGACGATTATCATTTGTGCAAAAATATCTAGCGCGCGATGACCTCGACCTCGCCATCGACGCCGTTGACGACGTTGAAGGAGCGCTCGAACACCTTGCCCTCGTTCTTGGCGATGGCGCGATATTCGCCTTCGGACAGCACGACGCGGGGGAATGCCCCGATCGATTCCTTGATGACGTCACCGCCCGGCGTAATCACCGACCACGCGGTGTTCGCCAACGCCTCGCCGCCCTTGTCGCCGACGAGCTTCAGCGTAATGACAGCGGCGCGATGGCTGATGATCACGTCGGTCAGCTTGCTGGCCTGAACGCGAATATCCGAGCGCACCACGGAGTTGGCGTCGCCGTAGTTGGAAATGATGTAGTAGGTCCCCTCCGGCAGCAGCGCGACGTCGCCGGCGGCGACGTTCGGCACCAGCGCGGCGCGCTCGCCGACTTCAAACTGGCTGCCCTTGTAGATCGCGAACGAAATCTGGTTCTGCGGAATCTTGGTGGCGCCGACGCGGCCTTCGATACGCAGGCCGCCCGCCGGAAGCAGGAAGGATTCGCGGTCGGTTTCGGACTTCAGGGTCACCGGCCGCACCGCGCTGACCAGTCCGAAGGAGACGTGGACGACATAGCCGCCCGGCGGCAGCACGATGTTGGGCGTCGCGCCGCGTTCCTCGCGGATCAGTTTGAAGGTGCCGTTCTCGTCGGGCCGGTCGGTAAAAATTCGCCACACCAACCCGTTGTTGATGGCCGGCAAGTCCTTGCCGTAACGCGCGGTCAGCGACAGCACGGCCTGGTTGGGCGCCGGTGCGACTGGAGATGCCGCAACCGGCGGCACCGCGGCGATCGACGGTTGGACGATCGAAGGTTGTGTCAACATCGGCGCGGGCAGATTGGGACCAGATCCCGGGCCGGACGGCGGGGCCAGGCTGATCGCGCCGCCCGGGTCCGGAACCGCCGCGGGCGGCACCGGCGGCGGTTGATCGGTGAACATCTGGGCGCCAGCCGGGCCTGCCATCGCTGCAATCAGCATGGCCGCCAGCGCAAGCGCTGGCATCAGGCGTCCGCCCGCCACGGATCGATCGAATCCGATACGCCCTGATGTCATGACGCATGCTTTTCACCGAAAACGCGGCAAATTCAAGCCTGCGCGTCGCAGATGGCGGCCGCGGAACCGGCAAAACACTCCGATGTTATCCGGAGGTCGCGGTCCAGTCACAATCCGTGGTTAGGCCCATCGCACCGCGGCATAAACCATGCTTGTGGTACATTCTGGCGGGACCAGGCTTTAGTGCATAATCTTGTGCTCCCAGGAGATTTTTGGTGCTGGATATTTTGATCGGGCGCGGCCAAAACGGCCCGGATAGCCGTGACAAGGTGGGTCTCGGCAGCATTCGGCGGCCGGTGATTGGACTAGCCCTGGGTGGCGGCGCTGCGCGTGGATTTGCCCATATCGGCATCGTCCGGACGCTGATCGCGCACGGCATCGTCCCCAATGTCGTGGTCGGCACCTCGATCGGCGCGGTAGTCGGCGGCGCCTATGCCTCGGGGCATCTGGATACGCTCGAAGAGTGGGCGCGCAGCCTGCAGCCGCGAAATATCCTCGGCTATCTCGATATCCGCCTCAACGGCTCGGGCCTGATTGGCGGCGACAAGCTGGCTGCTCAGCTCGAGGCAGCGATCGGCCAGACCTCGATCGAGGAGCTGCCGGTGAAATTTGCAACCGTGGCGACCGAAGTCCGCACCGGCCATGAGATCTGGCTGACCCATGGCCGCGTCGTCGATGCCATGCGCGCCTCCTATGCGCTGCCCGGGATATTCTCGCCGGTGCTGGTGGGCGACCGCTGGCTGGTCGATGGCGCACTGGTGAATCCAGTGCCGGTATCGGCGGCGCGTGCCTTTGGCGCGGAAATCGTCATCGCCGCCAACCTCTCAAGCGACGTCTTTACCCACAGCACGACGATCTACTCGCACGGCCCATCGGCCGAGGCATCGGTCTCCCTCGCACCGGAGGCCGAGATCGAGCCGCCTGCGCCGAAACGCGGCTTCGGCCGGTTGTTTTCCGCCGAGCGCACCGTGAAGCGCGAGTTTTTCGGCGGCAGCGGACGGCCGGGCATCTCCACCGTCATGGTCGATGCCTTCAACATCATGCAGGACCGCATCACCCGTGCGCGCCTTGCCGGCGACCCGCCCGACCTGTTGATCTCGCCCCGTGTCGGTCAAATCGGCTGGTTCGATTTTCACCGCGCCAGCGATCTGATCGCGCATGGCGCGCGCGCCGCCGAGCGCGCCATCGATTCCATCCAGGAGGCGATCCACATTCTGGCCCCGACAGCGTCCAGCCAGCCCAGCGCTTCGGTTGAAAAGAAGGACTGAGCGGCTGACGGCGCTTAGGCGGTCTTGATATAATCGCGCAACGCTTCCTGTTCGGCCTCGAACTCCATGACGCGCCATTTGACGATGTCGCCGATCGAAATCAGGCCGACCACCTTGCCTTCCTCGACCACCGGCAGGTGCCTGAATTTTCCCAAGGTCATGATTTCCATGATCGCGGCGACGGTGTCGGCCTGCCTGCAACTGACGACCTTCGGCGTCATGACGGCGCTGACCGGTTCCTCCAGCACCGCAGCACCCCGTTCGCCGAGCACGCGCACGATATCGCGCTCCGACAGGATGCCTTCGATGCCGCCGTTGCTCATCACCAGCACGGCGCCGATCTTCCGTTCCGACAGAATCTTGATCGCAGCCGCGAGCTTCGCATCAGGCCCGATGCTCTCGATCTGATGGCCTTTGGTATCGAGAATTGTACGTACCGTCATGGTCGTCTCCCTGAAGACGATCGCGCCCTTGAGCGCGGGCGCGGTCTTTGTTTCCTTGAGTTTGCAATCAATAGTTAGCGCCGATTTCATTCAGGGCGCATTTGGCAAGCACGGATATTTAAAGCACGCTCACGGGCTTAAGCCTTAAGTCTGGCATGATGAATGAAATCGGCTTGCGCCGCAAGCGACGATCAGCCGCGTTCCGATGCATCGGAGGACGACGCATCTGCAGCATCGGGCGCGGCGCGCGGGACCGGATCGAACAGCGAAAACAACAGCAGGCCTGCGAAGAACCCGCCGATATGCGCCTGCCACGCGACGCTGGCGCCGTCCGCGCCAATCGCGATCGATCCGACGCCGAAGATGATGTTGACGCCGAACCATACGCCAAGAAAAGCCAGCACGCGCGCGTTGCGCAGCGCCCGCATCAGCGACAGCGCCGGCACGCGTGCGGCCGCGTCGGCGTCGCCGCGGCTGAATGAAAGGAAGCTGCCCTTCACGAAAGCAAAGCGGATCGCGGCCGCCATCGTGCCGGACACCGACGCCGAAGCGCCGATCATCGGCGCCACCGCGTGCTCGTGGGTGACGAGATGCGCCAGCGCGCCGGCCACGGCCGTCACCGCCATGAAGGTGAAGAACCTGATCGTCCCAAAACGGCGCGCCAGCGCGCTGCCGAACGGCAGCAGCCACAGCACGTTGAATCCGATATGGCTGAGATTGGCGTGCAGCAGCGAATAGGTCACAAAGGTCCAGACCTTGGCGCCGGTGCCGCCAGGAAACGCAATCGCGAGCAGCGTCGAATCGTAGCGCTTCGGGATGAAACCGAACACCTCGATGGTCCAGTATTCGGTCTCCGGCGGCAGCAGCACGCGCAGGTGAATGAGCGCAAGCAGCAGGACGTAGGCCGTCAGAGCGCCAGGCAGCGTCAGGATCGGTTCGCGCGGGGCGTCCTGCGGCAATTCTGGCTGGGATTCCAAGGGCTCAAGACCTACAGCGGACAGCTCACGCGAGCGATTGCGCCCAATTAGGCGGCTTGGCGCCACGGCGCAAGGGCGCAAACACCGCCCCGAAGGCCCGCCTGAACCGCCCCCCAGCACCGCAGGCATCCCCAAGGATACCGCTTTCTGGATTTTTCAGGCCGAAATGCCTCGCGAGCGCCAGATCGCTTCCGCGACCGATGGACCGCCCTGTTGGTTCGGTGCGCACCGGAGCATCCAGACCAGGAGGCGTGCCATGCTCTCCCGATCGCCAAGTGAGGTGACAAGTGAGGCGAATGTAAAGTCAGCTTCGACGGAGAGAGACGATGAATTCGACCAGTTCCAACCAAGGTTTCGTCATTACCGCATTTTGGGAAACCAAACCCGGCGAAGAAGATTCCGTTGCAGCTTTGTTGCGGCAATTTCTTCCCGAGGCGCGGAAGGAAGAGGGTGTGAAGGAATTTCAGATCCATCAGAGCGTATCGAAACCGCAGGAGTTCTTCTTCTACGAAGTATTCGCGGCGGAAACGGCGTTCGCCGCCCACCAGCAGACCGAGCATTTCAAGAAATTCATCCTCGGCGAGGCAGTTCCGAAGCTCGCCAAGCGTGAACGCTCTCAGTTTCAATTTATCTGAGCGCTGTCGCGCGCACCAAACAAAGCCGCCTTCGGCCGATACGACCGAAGGCGGTCTACTCAAACCGAACTCCGAACTTCTCCCGATAAGCCCTCTGCCCTTTCGGCGTGATCTGCAGCGCGCGGGTGCCGTCGATCCTGCGGACAAACCCCTCCGCAAAACTATGGGCGCAAAGTGCGGCGCCGACGACACCCGCCAGATGCGTGCGCCGCTCGCTCCAGTCGAGACACGGACGGCATAGCAGGCGTCCCGACTTCACCCCGCTTCGCTCTCGCATGGCCGAAACGTCGATCCCGACCCGCTCGAGAAATGCCAGGCCGCGCGCCGTGATGACGCCTGACTCCGCCGAGAGCTCGGCATATCCCGCCGCGGTCAGTGCGTCGGACAGGGAAACGCCAAGACGACCGGCAAGGTGGTCGTAGCACGTCCGCGCATCCCGGAGCGCCGTATCGCGCGGGCCAACCGAAAGGTGCTTGCGCGGCGGCAGCTCGGACGCCACCCGCCTGCTCCCCTCGATCATGTGGGCCACGCCCGTCGACGCCAACCGGTGATAGCGATGCCGTCCCTGCTTTGCGACGGCAAGCAGGCCGGTCTCCGTCATGCGCGCCAGATGCCCGCTTGCGGTCTGCGGCGCGACCCCTGCTATTCGCGCCAGTTCGGACGCCGTCAGGGCGCGGCCGTCCATCAGGGCGTGAAGCATCGCGGCGCGCGCGGGATCTCCCGCCATCGCCGCGACTTCTGCAAACGCTGCCGTACTCGCCATTGCGCCTATTTCTCCTGTGGAACCGGATCATACGGCGTCGCGTGGCGGCGATGCTTCGGTCCTCGCCGTAGCATCCTTGCGCGGCTCCCCGGTACTCAGGTGGCGCGCGCCCGACGCGCCCGCATGATCCTTTGCAGTCGTCCGGCGGCAAAAAGGCAAACAACCGATGGCGACATTGACGTACTCCGAAAAATTCCATGGATGGCGGATCGTCGGCGCCGCTTTTGTGCTGGCCGTGTTCGGCTGGGGCCTCGGGTTCTACGGTCCGCCGATCTATCTGCAGGCGGTTCGCGACAGCAGAGGCTGGTCGCTGCCGCTGGTGTCGGCGGCGGTCACCGTCCACTTTCTGTTCGGTGCGCTCGTCGTCGCGAGGCTGCCAGGACTTTATCTTCGCTACGGGCTTCCGGCGGTCACGAAGGCTGGCGTGCTCGCGCTGGCGGTCGGCATTTCAGGTTGGGCGGTTGCGGCCGAGCCATGGCAGCTCTTTGTGGCGGTGCTGTTCAGCGGCGCCGGCTGGGTTGCGATGGGCGCCGCGGCCATCAACGCGATCCTGGCGCCGTGGTTCATTCGGAAGCGGCCCGCCGCCCTCGCGATGGCCTATAACGGCGCCAGCATCGGCGGCGTGGTGTTCTCGCCGCTCTGGGTCGCCGCCATCGGCACATGGGGCTTCTCGGCTGCGGCGGTGGTCGTCGGCGCCATCGTGACGGCCTGCGTCTGGATCCTGACCGACGTCTACTTCTCCCGAACGCCACAACAGATGGGACTGGCGCCCGACGGCGACGAGCCCGCGATCGCCGCAGTCCTCCCTGCGTCGGCTGCGGCAAGATCACTCTCTGGCGCGGGTCTCTGGCGAAACCGGGGATTTATCACGCTGGCAGCCGGTACGGCGCTTGGCCTGTTCGCGCAGATCGGCCTGCTCGCCCACCTGTTCTCACTGCTCATCCCCGCCGTCGGCGCGCAATTGGCCGGCATCGCGATCAGCGCCGCGACGATTGCCGCAATCGCGGGACGCACGCTGGTCGGCTGGTTGATGCCTGTCGGTGCCGACCGCCGTCTGGTGGCCTGCGGCAGTTTCGCCGTTCAGATCACAGGCTCCATCGCGTTTTGGATGGCGGGAGGCACATATATTCCTTTGCTTGTGCTTGGCGTCATCCTGTTCGGGGTCGGCATCGGCA
>WNGG01002035.1_pt1 | contig 22930 bp, 15 predicted proteins | sample 5400661 | NCBI WGS metagenome assembly WNGG01 (sample SAMN13153372, study PRJNA577476) | soil metagenome | isolation source: 100 cm soil or saprolite under Garry oak tree replicate 1 | place: USA:California | collected 2016-06-15
TCCTTGCGCAGCGAGTAGAGGACACGATCCGGGCACGGGGCTGCGCTGAGATTGCCTCGCACGAGGTCGGCCTTGCAATTTTGGGGCCGCTGCGCGAACTCGATGAGGTCGCTTACCTGAGGTTCGCTTCCGTCTACCGCGGCTTTGACTCGCTGGCCGATTTCGAGGATGAGATCGCTTTGCTGCGGGCCGCACATGCCAACGTCGGGCAACCGCAACAGATTGGTCCGGACATGGACTTGAGCAGCGGGGCGCTCGACGAGGCGCCAGCGCGAGCTCGGGGCACAGCGAACGACACAGCGAACGACACAGTGAACGACACAGTGAACGACACAGTGAACGACACAGTGAACGACACAGTGAACGACGCAATGAACGACGCAATGAGCGACACGGCGCGGGATGCGGCCAGGCAGACACCTCGGGATGAGGCCAGGCAGACACCTCGGGATGAGGCCAGGCAGACACCTCGGGACGGGGCCAGGCAAGCACCGCGAGATGCGGCTAACGACACACCTCGGGATACGCCCAACGAAGCGGTACGGGATACGGCCAAGGACGCATCAAGCCAGACGGTGAGCCGACGCGAACTCGGCGCGGAGATGGCGGCGCGCGTCCCGTGAGCCATCAGAACGGGCATCGGGCGTCGGCGCTGCGCCGGCGCGGTGCGACATCAGCGGCGGGCCCGGGCAGGGCCACGATGGATCCACGTGGATACCGGGAGGGGAGAGCATGACGGAGACGGCGAGCGGGTGGTCAGCGCGCGGTGCCAGCGGCGCCAAGGGCGGACCCAATGGGACGGTCGGCGGGCTGACGACCCGGCGCATCCACACCAAGCCGGGTGTCCATCCCTATGACGAGCTGACCTGGGAGCGCAGGGACGTCGTCATGACCAACTGGCGTGACGGCTCGATCAATTTTGAGCAGCGTGGGGTCGAGTTTCCCGACTTCTGGTCCGTCAATGCCGCCAACATCGTCACGACCAAGTACTTCCGCGGCGCGGTCGGCACGTCGCAACGTGAATGGAGCCTCAAGCAACTCGTCGACCGTGTCGTCGATGTCTACGTCTCAACCGGTAAGGCGAATGGCTACTTCGCCACGGACGAGGACGCCGAAATCTTCGATCATGAGCTGAAGTACGCGCTCGTGCACCAGGTCTTCAGTTTCAACTCACCAGTGTGGTTCAACGTCGGCACCACCTCTCCGCAACAGGTCTCAGCGTGTTTCATTCTCGCCGTCGATGACACGATGGACTCGATCCTCGAGTGGTACAAGGAAGAGGGACTGATTTTCAAGGGCGGCTCCGGTGCCGGTGTCAACCTCTCCAGAATCCGCTCAAGCAAGGAACTGCTGACTTCGGGCGGCACCGCAAGCGGCCCAGTGTCCTTCATGCGCGGCGCGGATGCCTCAGCCGGAACCATTAAGTCTGGCGGCGCTACGCGGCGGGCAGCCAAGATGGTCGTGCTCGATGTCGACCACCCGGATGTCGAGGAGTTCATCGCTACAAAGGCCCGCGAGGAAGAGAAGATCCGGATTCTCCGTGATGGCGGATTCGACATGGACCTCGGTGGTAAGGACATCACAAGCGTCCAGTACCAGAATGCCAACAACTCGGTCCGGGTGTCTGATGAGTTCATGCGGGCGGTCGAGTCAGGAGCCCAGTTCGATCTGCTTGCACGGACGACTGGCGAGGTGGTCGAGAAGACCGACGCCAAGGCATTGTTCCACAAGATGGCACAGGCCGCGTGGGAATGCGCCGACCCGGGAATCCAGTATGACGACACCATCAACGACTGGCACACCTGCCCGGAATCGGGCCGGATCACGGCGAGCAACCCATGTTCTGAATATGTCCATTTGGACAATTCTTCCTGCAACCTCGCCAGCATAAACCTGCTGAAGTTCCTGCGCGATGACGACACGTTTGACGCCGAGCGTTTTGCCCAGATTGTCGAACTGATCATCACCGCGATGGACATTTCCATTACCTTCGCGGATTTCCCCACTGCCAAGATCGCTGAGACTACCCGCGCGTACCGTCAGCTAGGCATCGGATATGCGAACCTTGGTGCCCTGCTCATGGCGACGGGCCACGCCTACGACTCCGCGGGTGGCCGGGCAGTCGCATCGGCGATCACCTCCCTGATGACGGGTGCCGCCTACAAGCGGTCAGCCGAGCTGGCGGCGGTCGTAGGGCCATACGATGGGTACGCGCGCGACGCGACGGCACATAAACGCGTCATGCGCAAGCACGGTGCTGCCAACGATGCCGTCCAGACGCTCGGCGGCATGGACGAGGAGATCCTCAAGGCTGCCACCAAGGCATGGCATGACAGCATCACCCTTGGCGAGACAAACGGGTACCGAAACGCCCAAAGTAGTCTACTGGCACCCACTGGCACCATAGGCCTCATGATGGACTGTGACACCACGGGCGTCGAGCCAGACCTGGCTCTGGTGAAATTCAAGAAGCTAGTTGGCGGCGGGTCCATGCAGATCGTCAACCAGACCGTGCCACGTGCCCTCAAGAACCTCGGCTATCAGCCCGAACAGATCGAGGCCATCGTCACCTACATCGCCGAGCACGGCCACGTGGTCGACGCACCAGGCCTGCGCCACGAGCACTACGAAGTCTTTGACTGCGCCATGGGTGAGCGCTCGATTAAGCCCATAGGCCATGTCCGGATGATGGCCGCAGTGCAGCCATTCCTCAGCGGCGCCATCTCGAAAACGGTCAACATGCCAGAAAGCGCCACGGTCGAGGATATTGAGAATATTTTCTTCGAGGGTTGGAAGCTCGGTCTCAAGGCGCTGGCGATCTACCGGGACAACTGCAAGGTGGGTCAGCCCCTTTCGGACGCCAGGAAGAAGACCGCCGAACAGCCTCCGGCCGCTGCGCTTGACGGCAAAGAACCACACGAGACCGCCCCGGTGCGCCGCCGCCTGCCCAAGCAGCGCAATGCTACGGTTACGTCATTTTCGGTTGGTGGCGCCGAGGGGTACATGACCGCGTCGAGGTACCCGGGCGACGGGCTCGGCGAGGTTTTCCTCAAGCTCGGCAAGCAAGGCTCCACGCTTGCGGGCGTGATGGATGCTTTCTCGATGGCGATTTCGATCAGCCTGCAGTACGGCGTCCCGCTGCGAACCTGGGTGGAGAAGTTCACCAACATGCGGTTCGAGCCAGCTGGGGTCACAGACGACCCGGACATCCGGATCGCAAGCTCGGTGATGGACTACATCTTCCGCCGGCTCGCGCTCGACCACCTGCCCTACGAAGAGCGGACCGAGCTTGGCATCCTGTCCGCAGCCGAGCGCAGCGCAGCGCTGGCCGGAGACGACCCGGCTGAGCTCGCGGAAGCAGACCCGGAGGCGATGGCTCAGTCCGCACCGCTGGAACAGATGGCTCAGTCCGCACCGCTGGAACATAAGTATCCTGAACGGCTGCCGCATGCCGCGCCATCCACGCCCGCGCATTCTTCCATGGAGCTGATCGAGCAACAGCAGGGTCGCACCGCAGATGCACCGCTCTGCCTTACCTGTGGCACCAAGATGCGCCCCGCTGGCAGCTGCTATGTGTGCGAAGGCTGTGGCTCCACCAGCGGCTGCAGCTGATACCGAGCGGTTCTGTGCTCGATCCGACTTATACCGTCGGCGAACCAGCCGCGTGCCTGATTGCTGGCGCACATAATGGGTCGTAACGTGGCGGGGTTAACGGTTCGCAGACGGGGGTGAGGCTCGTGGCGGATGTCGCGCATGTCGTGGTGCTGATGCTGGAGAACCGGTCGTTCGATCATCTGCTTGGTTATCTGAACCATCCCGATCAGGCGTTCGACGGTCTTCGTGGTAATGGCGAGTTCACCAATCCAGGGTGGGCGGGTGCGCCAAAGGTGGCGGCATCGCCAGACGCGAAGATGGTGCTGCCGGTCGGTCCGGATCATTCGCATAACGCGGTGATGGAGCAGCTCGCCCTGACAGCCGCAGGACAGCCGACGAACCAGGGTTTCGTGATCAGCTACGAGCGCAAAGGCCGGGGCCTGGATCCACCAGTTTTCGGTGGGCTGGTGGGATCCGTGCTGAACTGGGTGCGGGACCGGTTTCCCAGCGGCGAGCCGCCCGTGACCGGCCGTGGGCCTCTGGTGATGTCGTGCCAGCAGCCGGAGCACGTGCCGGTGCTGAGCCGGCTCGCATCGGAGTTCGCGGTGTGCACCCGTTGGTTCTGCTCGGTACCGGGCGAGACGTGGCCGAACCGGAATTTCGCGCATGCGGCGACCTCAGACGGGGAGACCGCGATCGAGATCCGTCCCTACACCAACCAGACGATCTTCGAGCTGCTCGAGGAGCACGGTGTGGAGTGGCGGATATATCACGATGACACGCCACAGGCGTGGGCCTTCCCTGCGCTCTGGGACACCGCAGAGCGGCACGCGAAGTGGTTTCCGCTTGACCGCTTCGCCAAGCACGTCGCCGCGCACCAGTTGCCTGCTTACACGTTCATCGAGCCGAACCACCGCCCGCCGCTGCACACACTCGACCACGCGCCGCTCATCGGCGACCCTGACCTGAGCAACAGCCAGCATCCGGAAAACAACCTGGTCACAGATGCCGCCTACGACACGTTCACCCTGCAGGGTGAGTCCGACTTCACCCGAGCCGAACGGCTCATCGCAACCGTCTACGAGGCGCTGCGAGCCCACCCGGAAGTCTTCCAGCGGACCGTACTACTGATCACCTACGACGAGCATGGCGGCCTGTACGACCATGTCGCGCCACCGACCGGTGTGCCCAGTCCTGGCGGGCAGCCAAGTGGGGTGCGTCGGCTGATGCGCACTCTGCTCTACCGCAAGGCCGCTGCGTTTGACTTCACCATGCTTGGCCCCCGCGTTCCTGCGGTCGTTATCTCGCCGTGGGTGCCGAAAGGCACAGTTGACACCCAAACCCACGACCATGCCAGCATCCCTGCGACGCTACGGGCCGTGTTCGCCCCTGCCGCACCGCCGCTGACCGGCCGGGACGCCTGGTCGGCACCGTTCGATGGCCTGCTCACGCTGCCCGAGGCCCGCACCGATCTGCCCGACCTGTCCGAGCACGCCACCAGCCTCACCGCCGCAGTCAGCGCGCCACCCGAGGCTGCAGGTCTGGCCGCCGTAACCGCCGCGCCGCAGCAGATACCTGCCTACTATCAGCCGTTTACCGTTCTCGCCGAGCAGGTCCAGCAGCATCTATTCTCCGTCGGTGAACCAGAGGTGACCAGCGCAGAACCCGCGCGCGGTAACGTGGAGCGGAGCCGCCAGATCAGCAGAACCTTCGCTGCGGCTGCCGACCGTCACCGCCGCTCAACCGCGTCAGATAATGCGCTCGATGGCCCATAGAGAACTGTCGATTGGCGGCGCCTGACACATGGGCCTGAGGCAGTTATCTGATCCAGCCGCTCAGGACACGGTCGATATCAGCGCGAACCCGGTCCCTGGCGATTTCTCGCGGCACACCTGACATCAGCAGCGAGTCGTAATCGGTGTTCTCGTGCCGCACTGACGCGATGACCGCGCGAGCAATCGCGTCCTCGTCCAAGGCCCGGCCCGCGGCGGAGCGTCCCACTCGGCCGCTGCCCCTGGTGCCCGTGTGATTGGCGATGGCCTCCGCTCGCGGCGCCGGGCAGCCGGGGAACAACCGCCTTATCTCATCTGCCATCCTGGCCACGAACTCCACGTCCTGGTTGGCTCGCCGTTCGCGGTCCCTTTCGCGGCGTCGCATCCGGGCTTCTGTGTCGGCTAGACATTGCGCTTCGGCCTTTTCGAGCGCGGGTTCCTCGACGAGTACGCCCTGCCGCTCATACCGTTTGCGCGAGCGGCTCCAGCGGACGACCACCGCTGACAGGCCGCTCGCCTTCTTGGCGCGGCGGGTCAGCGCCGCATCTCCCGCAGGTAGGAGCACTAGATGGTCCAGGTCTGCGCAGGTGAGACAGAGCGGCCCAGCGTTGTCCATGATGAGCAAGTCGCCGGTATTTCGGCAGCTCACGCAGGTCCACTCCTTGATCGGCATGACCACCACAAGGTCGGGCGCCTTGCTCTGGCGCTGGGTGAGGCGTTCCCGCGTGGCCTCGGGCAGCGCGGGCGAGATCCAGTGTGTACGGTAGGCACGCTCAACGGCATGGTCGCCGCGTGCAGTAAAACGGAGCGGGCGCCGGTCCCTGGTCGCCGCCACGTAGTCGGTCTCGGCGGGCTCGAGACCGCCCCGGCGCGCCCAGCCGTCCAAATACGCAAGGACCGACGCCACCTTGGCCGGATCTAGCGACAGCAGTTCTTCCAGGTACCCGACACGTCCTTGACGCCAGCGGTCGACGACCGTTATCGGCAGCCAGCCGATGCCGGTAAGCACGTCCAGAGGCGCCACGAATCTCTGCCGGGTCAGGGCGGCTTCAGCCGCGACGATGACCCTGCGTTCGAGCTTGGACGAGGAGTTCTGGCCCACGGACCAGAGCGTAGTGAAGCCGCCGCAGCTGGCGCAGACTTCACTACCGATACGACAGACCTGCCGTGGCTTGCTGGCAATTGTCGCAGTGGTATCCACGCGGGCGGCGGCGTGACCGCGCACCCCGGTGCCATGATTGGCGGCATGCGAACCTTGCGTACGCCCGGTGACCGTTTCACTGCACTGCCTGACTTTCCTTACGAGCCCAGCTACGCGGACATTCCCAATGTTGATGGCGGCACGCTGCGGGTGGCATGGGTGGCGACGGGGCCGGCTGATGGCCCGGCAGTCCTGCTGCTGCACGGCGAACCAAGCTGGTCGTTCCTCTACAGGAAGGTGATGGCCGTGCTCGCGGAGGCTGGGCTCCGCGCGATCGCACCGGACCTGCCCGGCTTCGGCCGCTCGGACAAGCCAGCCGAGAAGGCAGACCACAGCTATGCGCGGCACGTGGAGTGGATGAGGTCGCTTGCGTTCGACGTTTTGGGCCTAAACAATGTCACCCTCGTCGGCCAGGACTGGGGAGGGCTGATCGGGTTACGGCTCGCTGCCGAGCATCCCGACCTGATCAGCCGGATCGTGGCGGCCAACACAGGCCTTCCCACCGGCGACCAGGAGCTGCCCGAGGTCTGGTGGGCGTTCCGCCGTGCCATGACCACCGCGCCGTCGATCGACATAGGCCGCTTCATCGAGTCGGGCTGCAAGCGGCCGCTGGCCGATGATGTGCGTGAGGCATACGAGGCGCCGTTCCCTGATCCTGGTTACCAGGCGGGCCCGCGTGCCATGCCTGGCCTCGTGCCGACCAGCGCCGATGACCCGGCGGCGGCTGCCAACCGGGCCGCGTGGCAGAGGCTCCTCGCATGGGACAAGCCTTTTTTGGTCGCATTCAGCGATGGTGACCCGATCACCGGCGGAATGGCGCCGATCTTCAAGCGCTCGATTCCTGGCGCTGCTGGCCGCGACCACCCGGTGATCACCAATGCGGGCCATTTCCTGCAGGAAGACGCGGGGGAGCGGCTCGGTGAAGTCGTGTCCGCGTTCGTGCGGGGGACCAGCTGATTACCCGCGCCTGTGCCGTGCTGACGGCCGCGGCTCGAGAGCCTGCGACGCAGGTGGCTGATGTGTCGCAATGACAGTAATGAAGGTTTGGCATCGCGCGCCTGCGTGTCGGCGGCTGCCGGGAATGGGTTTCTGACCGCCTGGTTGGCTGGTTTCTTCCCCGGGTAGCGGATTGTGTGCTGCCGTATCCGCCATGCGTGCGCTATACAGGGACGAGTGCGAGGAAGCAAGGTGCAGCCTCATGAGTCCCGGTCACGGAACAACCCGGCCGAGGACTGGGTGAGCCGTGCCCGTGGCGCGTTCGCCCGCGCACCCTTCGGCCTCAAGATCATTCTTCTGCTTGTGTCCGTCGTCGTTGCCGCTTTCGCGTCGCCGTTTCTGCTGCTCGCGGCTCTGGGGTTTGCGATCATCGCGGTCCTGGAGGGCCGCAGGAGCGTGGTGGCGTCGGTGTCGGTGGCGGTGTGGGGGCTCGCCGCGATGTCCATCGGCTCAGGTGGCCACCACGCCTGGCTGGTCCTGCTGCTTGTGCTGCCCTTCGCCGCGGCACTGGCCGCACACGCGAGGGTGATCGCCCGCTGGTACGTGCCCTGCCGCACGGTGGCGTGGGTGCTGCTGTGGTCGGTCCCGGCTGGTGTGGCGGCGCTGCGGGTCTGGCCTGCCCAGCCAGCGGTCGGCCTGGGCGCCGCGTGGCTGCTCGCCCTCGCTGTGCTCGGCTGGCGGCTAGCCCAGGCCACGCAGGATGACCGGGTGCACGGCCGCACGCGTTTGCGCAGCGGGGGGGTGGCGGGTCCTTTCCGGTCCGCCGGCTACCCGCACGCGGCTGACATGGTTGTCCGCGAGCAGGCGCTGGCCAGCGACGTGGTCCGGCCCAGGGAGCGAGATTCAGGCTCAGCCGCGGCGGAAGTGGCGTTGCCTGAAATCTCGGTCGATGAGGCGATGGCCGAACTGGCCGGCATGATCGGCCTCGAGCCGGTCAAGCTGCAGATCCGGTCGATCGCGGCGTCGATCGAGGCGGCCCGAATGCGCGCACTCGCCGGGTATGCGACCGACAAGCCAATGCGCCACTTCGTGTTCCTCGGCCCGCCAGGTACCGGCAAGACCACGGTGGCACGGGTGATCGCGAAGATCTTCTATGCATTCGGCCTGCTTGACACACCCCACGTGATTGAGGCGCAGCGCGCAGACCTGGTCGGGGAATTCCTGGGCGCCACCGCCATAAAGACCAATGAGCTCGTCGACTCCGCACTTGGCGGCGTCCTTTTCATCGATGAGGCATACAGCCTGGTGAACGAGGGCGACGGGCAATCGGACCGGTTCGGCAACGAGGCCGTTCAGGCCCTGCTGAAACGCGCCGAGGATGACCGTGAGGACCTCGTCATCATTCTCGCAGGCTACGAGAAGCAGATGGAGAACTTCCTCGCCAGCAACCCGGGCCTGGCGTCGCGATTCGCCACCAGGGTGAAGTTCCCGAGTTACAGCCCAGCCGAGCTGCTCCAGATAGCCGAATCCTGCGTGGAGCGGCGCGGCGACGTGCTCGATGTCGACGCGAGGCCGGCGTTGTGGCGAATGTTCGAGGAGGTAGCGCGCCGCCGCATCGTGGACGACCTTGGCAATGGGCGGTTCGTGCGAAGTCTGGTCGAGAAGGCAGCAGAAGCGCGCGATGTGCGGGTCATGAGCAATGGCCAGGACCCCGACCCCGCGGAGCTCATCACCATCTACCCCCTAGACGCTGAGCGCGCTTTCGCAGAGCTAACCTCGCGCTTCCGCGGCTACGAGCAGACACCCACGCTGGCAAGCGCGCTCGCAGAGCTTGACAGCCTTATCGGGCTTGGGCCTGTGAAGAACCAGGTGCACGCGATCGCCGCGCAGCTTCACGTGGCGCGCTTGCGCGAGCGCCAGGGGCTGGCCAGTAAACCGCCCGCCCGCCACTTCGTGTTCACCGGGCCACCTGGCACCGGCAAGACGACTGTGGCGAGGATTCTTGGCCGCGTATTCGCCGCACTCGGTCTGCTTGCCCGCCCCGTTGTGGTTGAGGCCCATCGTGGCGACCTTGTCGGTGAGCACCTTGGTTCGACGGCGGTCAAGACCAACAAGCTGATCGACTCCGCTCTTGGTGGGGTGCTGTTCGTGGACGAGGCGTACTCGCTGAGCAATGCGGGCTATTCGGGCGGCGATGCTTTCGGTGCCGAGGCGATCCAGATCTTGCTCAAGCGGGCTGAGGACGATCGCGACCGCCTGGTTGTCGTGCTGGCTGGCTACACCGACGCCATGGAGTCGTTTCTCGCCAGCAATCCCGGCATGGCGTCACGTTTCGCCACGCGGGTTCGGTTCCCCACCTACTCAGCCGTTGAACTGCAGAGCATTGCTACGCATCTCGCGGCCCTGGCGGGTGACACCTTCGACACCGACGCACTCACCGACCTGGCGCAGATATTCGGCGAGGTCTGCGCGCGCGGCAGGGCGGATGAGCTGGGAAACGGCCGGTTCGCGCGAACGCTGTTCGAGCGGGCCTGCGCGCACCGGGATCTGCGGGTCGCACGTCGTGGTGAGCATGTAAGCGCGGCGGAGCTGACCACGGTGACGGGCCCAGATGTCCGGGCCGCCTACGAGGAGTTCACCGCAGTTTAAGTGTCCGGTTGACAACCCGATCCGGCTCGCCGCGCCGGAGGCGCGCCAGACAAGCACCTCGAACCAGGGTCTTAAAGACTCTTGGTCGAGGCTGGTCAGCCGTCTGGAGGCAGGTCGCTCAGCGCGGCAGCGATGTCGTCTTCGTTGGTGCCCGCCTCGTCGAGGGCGTCCATCAGCACGTGTAGGGCCTCATGGCGCTCGGTTCCGAGGTCGAGCAGGCGCTGGGCAGCTTCCCACAGCTCCGGTGGTTCACCGCGCCACAACCGGTCCGCGAGGGCCACATGCCGGTCGATGTGTGTGCTCGCATCGCGACGCGTGCCATGGCGCCCCTCACCTCGCTGGCTGCCGGTGCCGTGCCCTGCCTCAAGCAACCGCCGCCGGTCAGCCGGATCCGCCGGGTCCAGCGCGGCGAGATCGAGCCCGCCGTGGCGCCCGGCGAGCAGCGGGAAGGCGAAAGTGCGCCGCGCCAGAGCCTCGAGGTCACCGTCCGGGAGCAGCCTGTTCACCAACTCCCTGTCCAGGCCGAAGGACTCAGGGTCGCGGTAGGTCCGGCCGAACGCGCTCATGGATTCGAACACCGCGTCCAGGGTCGCCATGATCGCCTGGCTGGGCAGCCCGCTCCGCCGCCCGGCCCAGCGCGTCCAGGCGGCCAGCATGTGCGGCATCGCCTCTTGTTCTTCCGTGGTGAGCATGACCTTGCGGGGCAGCCAGTCAAGCAGAAATCGCTCGACCTTCACCGGGCTCATCCGAAGCGGGCGGCGGAAGTCCTGGTCGCAGCCGTAGTCGATGATGTGGTCCGCGCACCGGCTAGCTGCCTGCCGGTCGGATAGATCTTCGGCCTCATCGGAGGCGAGAAACTCGGCGGCGAGCATGGCCCGGCGATCCTTGCTCCACGCCTGGCGCCGCGCACCAGCAATGCCCACTACAAGCAGTGGTGCGCCTAGGGTCGGCCCCGCGGTCGGCCGACCGGGCGGCAGCGTGCGCATCCGTGCCCTGATGAACGCGTGGTATCCGGCAAACGATTCACTTACCGGAGGGTCCGGCACGCGGTCGGTCTCGGCAAGCGCGGCTTCGAGGGTCCGGCGCGCCTGTTCGGCCAGCAATGGCTGGAACGCGAGCTGACCGGCGGTGCTTGTGTCCCTGGCACCTTCCAGCTGGCCTGCTGCTGTGTCACGGCCACGCTCGAGTAGCTTGTCCACCTGTGAGGTAACCCAGCCGTCACGGAGCATGCCGCCGAGGTTGTAGTCGACGGCCGCGACAAGCGCGTGTTGTTCCTCGCCCGCATAGCTGAAGACGCAGACAAGCTCGTCGCGGTCACCGTAGGCACCGCGGTTGACATAACAGTCGCCTGGCGTCACCTTGCCAAGCTGGTCGGCCCAGCGGGGTCGCGAGATCCCACGCTCGATCAGTTTGAGTGCGGCTCGCTCGGCCTGGGTGGCCTGGCGGGTAGTGCCAAGGCACGCGATTCCAGCCAGCAGAGCCAGTGCCGCAGGGCTGTCCTGCCGTGCCGCGTACGCGACAAGGCCCTCACCCACGAGTTCCTCGATGTCGCCGCCATGCCGGCTCTGCTTGCCCGTGCGCCGAACCAGGCGCTGGCCCCACCAGGTGCCGAGAATCTCGCTAACCATGAGTTCGGCGTCGAGTGGGCTGCGTACCGCGAGCAACTCGCGCGCGGCTCGCAGCATCTCGGCGAACAGCGCGTTCGGGGGTGGGTTCATGGCCCGAGCCGAGGAATCCGACCTGCCACCGCGTGGCCCAGTTGATCTACGGCTCGAGCCGCCGTGCGAGCCTTGGCCGCCGGGGGGTTTGCTACGCCGCTGGCTCACCCTGTGTCCTTGCTGCCTCTCCGCCCGTGCGCTGCGCCGTGAATGACGCAAACGATCTCGTCAGTACAAGCATGAGGTCCGCTCACTCGTGCCGCTCCGTCGCTCGGCTAAGCCTCTCAGATCAACACACCGGGGCGCCATCGCTACGCCGGGTGGTTCGCCGCTCGGCCGGAGCGGGAGCCATTAATCGGCGCCCGTGCGCGGTACCGGCGAGGCGGTGTCTACCGCGGGGTGCCGCACCCCAGCTTCGAGCGATCAGGCAGGCGACTACCGACCGGAAGGCGGCACCGAGTTCACGACGCCAAGCAGACGCTCGCGGGCGATCCGCTCGACCAGCCGCGCGGTAACGGCGAGCCCCAGGTGCTGCGCGCAGATCCAGGTATCGCCGACGCATCGCTCGATGTCGGCGGCTGCGAGCGCAGGGAACTCGGCGCTTAGCTGCTGGGTAACTCGCTCACTACCGGTCGGATCCGTCTGGCGAACCCGATAGGTATGCCCTGCAACGGCGCGCTGCATCACTGCCTGCATCTCGGACCCCTCAGCATTTGTCGGCGTGGCTGAGACCGACGCGGTTCCCGCAGTCTCATTCCATCCGCGCTAGCCGCAGTGTCAAGAGTCCACAGCGTAAAAACCGCGTGTCACTTTATCTGGCTTTGTGTGACCAGAGCCCGGCCGCGCCAAGGGAACTGCCCTGTTGACCGCTGGACTGCCGAACGTGCGGTGGCCCAATGCCCTCGCGGGCACCCCCCTTTAGCGGTCGGTTGGAACTCCGGCCCACCCAGTGTAGGACGCCGTACCCGAAACTGTCATCTCCCGGAAATCAGGCTATGACCTGGGCGTTCTTGGACTGCGGCAGGCTTGGGTGTGCACTCGGGCCACCGTGCGGCAAACCGGGCGCATCGCGCCGCGGCGGCTGACGTTCCCGTCACCATGCAGATTGGTTCTGGTGAGCGGCCCGCCTGTGTCTGCCCCGACAAGCCTGCTCAGACGAGACAGGGACCACGCGGCGCGAGCTGGCCGGTACACACGCTCGGCACCGCTCGGCACCGACGCTGACGGGGTGTCTGGCACGTAGGTGTCCCCACATCGCGCCAGGACCGATAGCCTGCTGTATTCAGGGCACACCGCGTGGCCCATTTTCGCCGAAGTACTGCGGGTTTTGATCATGCCGGCGGCCGAAGGGAGCCATCGGATGGCAGGCGTCGGCCCCTCGCGGGGGTCTGTAGCGTGAGTACGGACACGTCCGTGCCGGAGCCCCGGGTTTCCAACGCTGGGCTGGCTGTCTCCGACTCAGCGCTCCTCGCGACGCTGCTGCGGGAGGCGCCGATCGGTTTTGCCTTCTTCGGTCCTGACCTGCGGTTTCGGCGGGTGAACCGAACGCTCGCGCGCTTGCATGGGCTCGGTCACCGTGAGCACCTTGGTCGGCTGCCGTCCGAGATCTGGCCGCCTGACCTGGCCGCCCGAGTTGAGTCAGCGGTGCAGCGGGTGCTCGCCAATGACCAGCCGGTCTTTGAGGCCGACCAGCAGATAGCGACCGCAGTCGTGCCCGAGGCGCGCCGCGCGCAGCCGTCAGGGGCGCAAGATCTGACCCAAGGCGCACGCGCAGAGGTGCACCACTGGGCATTCTCCTGGTTCCCGTCCCACGACCCGGATGGGAACATCACCGGCGTCGTTTTGATCGCCGTCGATGTCACCGACAGGCAGCGCAGCGAGCAAGCTGTTCGCCGTAGCGAGGAGCGCTATCGCTCGCTGGTTCGGGCCGGAGCGCAGGTCGTCTGGGTGACGACTCCCACCGGTGAAGTCGCGGAGGACTCGCCCGAGTGGCGCGCGATCACCGGCCAAACGCTGGATGAGTACCTGGGCAGCGGGTGGCTTGACGCTATCCACCCAGAGGACCGCGAGCGGGTGGAAAGGGCCTGGCGCGAGTGTGTGCGGACCGGCGCGATATTCGACGCCTCCTACCGGGTCCGTACCCGCTCTGGGGCGTATCGGTATTACGACGTGCGTGCCGTGCCGATCATGCGGGACGGCGAAGTGGTGGAGTGGGTCGGCGCCAATTCCGACGTCACAGGCCAGCGGGAAGCAGAGGAGATGCGCGGGCGGCTGACCGAGCAGCTGTCTGCAGCCGCGCTGCGCACCGCGCGGCTGCAGCAGGCCACGTCGATGCTGGCCGAAGCGATCACGGTAGAGCAGGTGGTCGAGGTGATCACCGAGGTTGGCCGGTCGGCGATCGGTGCTGACCGGTCGGCGGTGGCCCTGCTTGATCCTGAACGGCTGCGCTTGAAGACGATCAACGCGGCAGCGATCCCCGAAATCCCTGGTTCGCCGGCCGACGATATACCGCTGGACCATCCGAGCATCATGACCACCGCGATTCTGACCCGGCGCCCCGTTCTGGTTGAGACGCCCGAGGCGTTGCGCGCCAACTTCGATCCGGAAGCAAACCTTGACTTTTTCCTCGACCACACCGATGAACGTGCGTGGGTCGGGTTGCCACTGCTTGCCGCCGGTGCACCACTTGGGGCGCTGCGGTTCTCGTTCTCTCGGCCGCGGAAGATCACCGAAGAGGAGCGGGTGTTCCTTGAGGCGTTGGCCGGCCAGTGTGCTCTCGCGGTCGAGCGAGCGACCTTGTTCGAGCGGGAGCACACGACAGCGGAGACGCTGCAGCGCAGCCTGCTGCCGGACCGGTTGCCTGACGTGCCAGGGATTGTCCTTGAGGCCAGGTATCTACCGGTGGCAAGCAACATGGAGATCGGCGGTGACTGGTACGACGCCTTCATGCTGGCTGATGGGCGACTCGCGGTGGCTGTCGGGGACGTGATGGGCAAGGGGGTTACCGCGGCAGCGGGTATGGGCAGGGTGCGCAACGCCCTGAGGGCGCTTGCGCTGACCGACCCGCGACCCGCCGCCGTCCTGACCGGGCTCGACCGGCTCTTCGCGGCGACCGAGCTCGATGAGCAGGTGACCACCGTCACCTACGTGGTCATCGATCCGGTCACCGGGGAGGGTGTCGGCGGCAACGCGGGCCACCTGCCGCCACTGCTGCTGTCCTCGGGACACCCGCCACAGCTTGACGCGACGCCAGCCGGTACTCCGCTGGGCTGGGCAAGCCCGCGCAAGCAGTACCCTTTTCAGCTACAAAGAGGCGACACCGCCGTCTGGTATTCCGATGGACTTGTGGAGAGCCGCGACCGTGGGCTTGACACCGGTCTGGACGAGCTGGTCGCGGTCGCCGGGCAGGCGTCTGCGGAGGTGGTGGCACATCCTGACCGGCTGCTTGAGTATCTGGTCAACAGGATGCTAGCCGGTCATGAGCAAGATGATGATGTCACGGTTCTTGTTCTCCAGGTGCCCGACGAATGAGGCGTATAAGCGCAGATGAGCATCCGGAAGTGCCAGTCTCCGCATCGGCCAGAGGGCCGGAATGGGACGATGCACCGTCCAGGTCCGCCTAGTGTAGGGCTGGCATGGTCAAGCAACCGGGTCAAGCACGGTCCAAATCTCGCCAGATGTTCGCAGGAGAGGTATCTTGTCGCCGGCCAGACAGCAGCGAGAAACAGCGGTAGCACTTGTGCATGACACCGCGCCTACGTCACAAGAAGATGGCGAGCCCGATGTCCATGGGCGTGTTCGCCGTGGTGCGCGTAGAAAGCGGCCGAGAGCCGTGAAGGATCCAGCGTCCGAGCCAACTGCGAGTGCGAAGCCTGCTCACGCCGAGGATGAGGATGCTGGCGCCGTGCGCAGTCCGTCGCGCGGATCGGGCCCGGCCTCACAGCGAGCGGTGACGGGCCAAGAGGGCGCGGCTCAGTCCGGCCCCGCCGACAATGGCGGGTCGCCGCGAGTGGAAGCCGTGGATCCGGCGCACGATCTGGAGCTGGACCCGGAGGAAGAGGCCAGCGACGCTGCGGGTGCCGACCACCTGGACTTCGCCGGCCCGCAAGACGTCGCCGACCTAGAAGGCTTGGACGTCGACGTCAGCGACGAAGAGATGGCCGCGGAAATCGAGATCGCAGCCGGAGCTGACGATGCCGCAGACACGGCGGATCTCGAGGACGCCGACATCAGCGCTGATTTGGGCGGCGATGCACCCGACGAGGCGGCGGCAGAGCAGGCAACCACGGGCGGCGCACAGCCCGCGGTCGACAGCGATGACGAGGCGTTTGTCTACGGCGATGACGACGAGGACCTCCCGGCGGCGCAAGTAGCTGCTGCAGGCGCCACCGCCGACCCGGTGAAGGACTATCTCAAGCAGATCGGCAAGGTACCGCTGCTTAACGCGGAGCAGGAGGTTGAGCTGGCGAAGCGGATCGAGGCGGGGTTGTTCGCCGAGGAGAAGCTCGCCACCGACACCGTCAGTCTCAGCCCTGATGGGCGGGCGGACCTGGAGTGGATCGCCGAGGATGGCAGACGTGCGAAGAACCACCTCCTGGAGGCAAACCTGCGTCTGGTTGTTTCGCTGGCCAAGCGCTATACCGGCCGCGGGATGCTGTTCCTGGACCTGATCCAGGAGGGCAACCTGGGTTTGATCCGTGCGGTAGAGAAGTTCGACTACACCAAGGGCTACAAGTTCTCCACGTACGCGACCTGGTGGATACGCCAGGCCATCACCCGAGCCATGGCCGACCAGGCGCGCACGATCCGCATCCCGGTGCACATGGTGGAAGTGATCAACAAGCTCGCCCGCGTGCAGCGGCAGATGCTGCAGGACCTGGGCCGCGAGCCAACACCGGAGGAACTCGCTACCGAACTCGACATGACGCCGGAGAAGGTCATCGAGGTGCAGAAGTATGGCCGCGAGCCGATCTCGCTGCACACCCCACTCGGTGAGGACGGCGACAGCGAGTTCGGTGACCTGATCGAGGACTCCGAGGCCATCCAGCCTGGCGAGGCCGTCAGTTTTACGCTGTTGCAGGAGCAGTTGCACTCCGTTCTCGACACGCTATCCGAGCGTGAGGCGGGCGTGGTGTCGATGCGTTTCGGGCTCACCGACGGCCAGCCGAAGACCCTCGACGAGATCGGCAAGGTCTATGGCGTAACCCGAGAGCGGATCCGCCAGATCGAGTCCAAGACCATGTCGAAGCTGCGCCACCCGTCGCGGTCACAGGTCCTTCGCGACTATCTCGACTAGCGTCTCCAGTCCACTTTGTACTCTGGAGTGTTGCTAGAGACCCGCATGAGGGCAGGGTTTACGACACTACCGAGTACAAAGAGGGTCGCCACGTCCGAATGCTGAGACGCTTGGGCACTTCGCGGCCGAGCTGGCCCGCGGTCATCGGCGCTTCCCATTGCCGGCGGCCTCGAGCGCGTCGGCATGATCGGGGACGTAGCTCTGAGTGTCCCGTGGCATCCGCACATAACCCTGCGACGCCGGCCGGGACGGCAACCGCAGTTCCTGCCACTGGATGTCGTAGTACGGGATGCTGCTGATCAGGTGTGCGATCATGTTGATCCGCGCGCGCCGTTTGTCCTCGCTCTCCACCACATACCATGGCGCCTCTGGAATGTCGGTGTGCACGAACATCTCGTCCTTGGCGCGCGAGTAGTCCTCCCACCGCGTGATCGACTCAAGGTCCATTGTGGACAGCTTCCAGCGCCGCATCGGGTCATCCAGCCTGGACCGGAACCTGCGTTCCTGCTCGGCGTCGCTGACCGAGAACCAGTACTTTCGCAGCAGGATTCCCTCCTCGACGAGCAGCCGCTCGAAGATGGGGCATTGGTGCAGGAAGGTCTTGTACTCCTGCTTCGTGCAAAAGCCCATCACGTGCTCGACCCCCGCGCGGTTGTACCAACTTCGGTCGAACAGCACGATCTGGCCGCCGGCCGGCAGATGCTCCACGTAGCGCTGAAAGTACCACTGGGTGCGCTCCCGTTCTGTGGGCGCAGGAAGCGCCGCGATCCGGGCGACGCGTGGGTTGAGAAACTCGCTCACCCGCTTGATTGTGCTGCCCTTGCCGGCCGCGTCGCGCCCCTCGAAGATCACGACAATGCGGGCACGCTCAGCACGCACCCACTCCTGAATCTTGACCAGTTCCGCTTGCAGCCGGGCAAGCTCCTTCTCGTACACGTCCCGCGGGAGCCGCCGCGGTCGCCGCGTCACCGCCTTCTCCGTGGCGGCCTTGCCCTTACCGTCCTTGTTAGCCACTGTCGTTCCTCCCTTTACCTCGGGAGTCAACCACGCTCACGCCGGAACGCCAGCCTGGGCATGTGCCAGCAGGCAAGAAAACGCGCCCGGCCACCCCTGGCGGGGTCCGGGCGCGCCATTATCAAGATCAACGCGCCTGCGTAGTCTCCTGAGTACGCGTGAGCCGTTCGGTCTCATCATGAATTTCCACCGCGACCTTGGCGAGCGCCTGCCCATGCTGTCGATTGTGGTGCGCACAGAACAGCAGTTCCCTTGAGCTCGGGAGCAGGACGCGAACGTAGGCCTGGGCGCCACAGCGGTCGCACCGGTCCATGGGAGTGATCGGCTTGGTGGGGGCTAGAGCTCCGGTCAACGTCGCTACCTCACCTTCAGCTGCCTCGAACGCGCGGTTGGCCTGGTCGGTCCTGTTACTCACAACAGCACAACACCGAGCCGGATCTCCACGTTCCCGGTTCAACGGCTCCTACGCCAAGAGCGAAAGCTTCCGCTGCCCAGATGGGGCCGTTGCCGACATACTGTAACGCATACATTCCATACCGTAAGCCTTTTCGCTCACGCAAATGCCATCATCCGATACTGTGCGCGCTCGCGCGCCGGCCAAGCGGCGTGCCTTTCCTACGTTGTCCGCAGGAGCCGCTACCCTTCCGGGCAGAGATCTACCCGCCAGCGGCGAGGATCCGCGCCTGGAGGAGACCACGCGTGAGCGCCCCCACTACGTCGGCAGTCTCGGCCGCACCTGCCGGTGCCGACGCCTACATGGCACATCACCTGTCCGTGCTCGAGGGCCTGGACGCGGTCCGTAAGCGCCCGGGCATGTACGTCGGTTCCACTGACAGCCGTGGCCTGCTGCACTGCCTTTGGGAGATCTTCGACAACTCCGTGGACGAGGCGCTGGCTGGCTACTGCTCGCGGATCGAGGTCACCACGCATCCCGACGGCAGTGCCGAGGTACGCGACGATGGTCGGGGCATCCCGGTTGACATCGAGCCAAAGACCGGGCTGACCGGCGTGGAGCTGGTGATGACCCGGCTGCACGCGGGAGGCAAATTCGGCGGCGGCTCCTACACGGCCTCAGGGGGATTGCATGGGGTTGGCGCATCGGTGGTGAACGCGCTAGCCGCCCGGCTTGACGTCGAGGTCGATCGCGCTGGTCATACCCATGCCGTCAGCTTCCGCCGTGGCGTGCCTGGGGAGTTCGCGGGCCAGGGCCCGGATGCGACGTTCACCCCACGGCCAGGGCTGCGCCAGGTGCGCAGGGTGGCCAAAAGGGTGACAGGGACGCGAATCCGGTTCTGGCCGGACCGGCATATCTTCCTGCGGGACGCGGATATCCCGCTCACTGCCCTTGCCGAGCGCGCCCGCCAGACGGCTTATCTTGTGCCAGGCCTTACCGTTCGCGTGCTCGACTGCCGCCGCACTGGCGCGGACGTGGGCGCGGCTGAGGGTGCCGGTGTGGGCGCGGCTGCGGGTGCCGGCGTGAGTGTGGCCGGGGGCGTCGGAGGGGGCGGGCAGGAGTTCCGGTTCGACGGCGGCATCAGTGAGTTCTGCGCCCATCTCGCACCGGACGAGCCGGTCACCGATGTGTTGCGGCTGTCGGGTTCCGGGCAGTTCACCGAGACCATCCCGGTGCTTGACGAGCAGGGCCACATGACCCCGGCCGACGTGGAGCGCGAGCTCACGGTCGACGTCGCGCTTCGCTGGGGAAGCGGATACGACAGCGTCATGCGCTCGTTCGTCAACGTCATCGCGACACCCAAGGGCGGCACGCACGTCGCGGGCTTCGAGCGGGCGCTCGTCCGCAGCCTCAATGAGCAGCTGCGAGCCGCGCGGCTGCTCCGCAACGGCGACGATCCGGTCACCAAAGAGGACGTGGCCGAGGGCTTGACCGCCGTGGTGGCGGTCCGGCTGCCTGAGCCGCAGTTCGAGGGCCAGACCAAGGAGGTGCTCGGCACTCCTGCCGCTTCGAGGATCGTGGCGCAGGTTGTCGGCCAGGAGCTGCGGGCCTTCTTCACCGAACCAAGGCGGGGTCAAAAGCAGCAAGGCCGCGCGGTGCTCGACAAGGTCGTCTCCGCGGCGAAGGCGCGCATCGCCGCGAGGGAGCACCGGGAGAACCAGCGTCGTAAGACGGCGCTTGCCAGCTCCGCGCTGCCTGCCAAGCTGGTGGACTGCCGGTCTGCCGACGACAGGAGCGAGCTGTTCATCGTGGAAGGTGACTCCGCGCTCGGCACGGCGAAGCTGGCCAGAGATTCAGAGTTCCAGGCGCTGCTGCCGATCCGCGGAAAGATCCTCAATGTGCAGAAGGCGTCGCTTGCCGACATGCTCAAAAATGCCGAGTGCGCAGCCATCATCCAGGTCCTCGGTGCGGGTTCTGGCCGTTCCTTTGACCTGGACTCCGCCCGTTACCAGCGGGTGATTTTCCTGGCCGACGCCGATGTCGACGGCGCGCACATCCGGTGCCTGCTCCTCACGCTCTTTCACGCCTACCTGCGGCCGATGCTGACGGCAGGCCGGGTATTCAGCGGGGTGCCGCCGCTGCACCGGATCGAGCTGACCAATCCGCGTAAGGGGCAGCCGAGGTATCGGTACACCTACACCGACGCGGAGCTGCACCGTACGCTGCTCGAACTCGAGCGGAAGGGCCAGCACTGGAAGGAGCCGGTGCAGCGCTACAAGGGCCTGGGGGAGATGGACGCCGCACAGCTCGCCGAGACCACCATGGATCCCAGGCGGCGGACACTGCGCCGGATGCGGGTCGAGGACGCGGAAGCAGCCAGCGCCATGTTCGATCTCCTGATGGGCAACCAGGTCGCGCCACGCCGTGACTTCATCGTCGGCGCCGCGGCTGAGCTTGACCCGTCGCGGATCGACGCCTGACGGGGGTTTCTGGAGGTCGTCCCCCCGGGGCAGCAGCGTATCGTCGGCGGCGCGGCTGAGCTTGACCCGTCGACGCCTGACAGGGCTCGGTAAGACATCGGGTGGCCGTCGCGCGCGCCGAAGATGACACGCTACTGTCCGTCACGACATCATTACTTCTCGTGACTGAACGCTTGCTGCTCGCCAAGTACCTGCTGGCCCAGTACCTGCGTGAGCAGGCGCACTGGCGGCTGGATACCGTCGACGGGGATCCGGTCCGTGCCGCGCACTGCGTGCTTGCCCTCATCGATGCCGCCGCCTACATCCGCGAACTTCCCGCAGATGACCCGTGCGTGGCGGCGCTAACGGTGGCGGGTTGCTTCGCGGGCGGTTCCTTTGCGCCCAGTGACGCGATGCGCGACTTCATCCGGCGCTGGCAGTTCGACCTGCGCTGGTCGGCCGGCCCGAAGGATCTGCTTAGTGCGCTCGCGGCACGCTGCGCCTCCCGCGTGCACACGACCGTGGTTCCACCGCGGCCGCGTTCTCCTGTTGACGGCGGCGCAACCCGGGCACTGCCGGCTGCAAGCAGCGACCAGCCACAGCCACCTGGCCATGTCCACAAGCGCACATGGCAGGTGAGCGCGCGGGGCAACCCGCTGCGCCGTGACCGTCGTAACGCGTGAACGGCCGGTCATCCACATGATGGGGGTACGTCGTGGTAGCCGGAGCCCTTGGTCATGCAGGCTCGTTACCCGGCCTCCACTTGATGCTGCAGCCGAGGCTCGGCGTGTGTGGTTCGGGGACCGGCTTGGAATCAAGCGCAAGCTCGATCGCCGCACGCAGCACACGGCCGTCGTTCGGCACGTCGTTCGACGGTCTGGCGCGATCCATCTCGCCACGGTAACTGAGCAGCCGATCAGTGTCATAGAGGAAGAAGTCCGGCGTGCAGGCTGCGCGGTAGGCCTTGGCCACTTCCTGAGTCTCATCGACCAGGTATGGGAAATCGAAGCCTGCCCGCCTGGTCTGTTCGGCGAGGCGATCCGGCCGGTCGTCGGGGTAGCGTGCGGTGTCGTTGCTGCAGATCCCGACGGCGGCTAGGCCAAGCCCGGCGTAGTCAGCGACCACCCGGCCGAGCCCACGCTCGATGTGCCGGACGTATGGACAGTGGTTGGACAGGAACACAACGAGCAGCGCGCTCGCGTGGGAGAAGTCGCTGAGCGCGATCGTGTGCCCGCCCACCGATGGGAGCCTGAACTCGGGAGCGGGCGTGCCGAGCGGCACCATGAACGAACTAACAGCCGGCATGAGTCCATTGTGCCGCGTTCACGATGCCCGGTCGGCCCCGCTGCTTGGGTGCTCGATACCCCGCGCGATGCAGTTCGTGACCCTGGCCGGCGGGTCCCCAGTCAGCGCCGCGACGATCGAGTCGTGCTGCACCTCGAACCGGTAGGGCACCCTGTCGGATGCTGCCATCGCCGCGGCCCATTTGCGGATTGCAGTGATCTCGGCCTCATCGTTGGCGGCCTGCCCGCGCTGTGCACTTTCCGGGCTGCACATCTCGGACTGCTGCATGGGCGGTGGCTCGGCACCGTCCGGCCAGATGCGGACGAGGTACTTGGTGACGATGTCGCGCTGGTCAGCCTGCATGGTCACGTCCTCTGCCCGCGCACGTCCCGCGTGCGCGGCAGATTGCAGTTAGCGTCCTGCATGCGCCTGGGTGACCATGCAATATCCGGCACGCATCCAATTCTGTCAGGCCCGGGCCTGCGGACGCGCCCTTCCGCTTGGTGTCGATCACTCTGGGGCTCTACCCGCGGACAGATGGACCTACCCGCAGGCCCGGTGCCCAGGTGAGCCCGAGGACCGTGGACTCACCAGGGGACCGAGGCCTAGCGCAGGCCGGGACCGACAGCGGCGAGCGGATGCGCCAGGCCAACACCAGATCCATCCCGCTTGC
>WNGG01002265.1_pt1 | contig 22930 bp, 13 predicted proteins | sample 5400661 | NCBI WGS metagenome assembly WNGG01 (sample SAMN13153372, study PRJNA577476) | soil metagenome | isolation source: 100 cm soil or saprolite under Garry oak tree replicate 1 | place: USA:California | collected 2016-06-15
AGGGGCAGGAGGGTCCATCCCTGGCGGGCAGCTACGAGCAAAGAGGCCATCACGGCGCTCAGCGTATACAGCCCTACTAGCCCCAGCCAGCCCCAGGCGGCAGGCGGCCACCAGACCGCCACGAGCGGCAGCCCCAGCACCAAGAGGACAAAACCGCCGGGCACGAGGTGCCGTACGGCAATGAGCCGCCGATGCTTCTGGATCACCCGCACCCGCCAATAGCCATACTGGCGATACTGCTGGAAGAGGGCCCGCAGCGAGTCGCGCGGCCGGTACCAACTCTTGATCCGCGGGGATTGCCAGACGGTCCCGCCCGCCTGCGTCAGCCGCAGGTTGAAATCATCGTCCTGGTTGCGGACCAGTTCCTCATCGAACAGCCCAATGCGGTCAAAGACTGCGCGCGGCCAGCAGCCGAGATAGACCGTATCCACCACACCTTCATAGTTAGGGTCATGTCCACGCGCGCCCCCCGTACTGAACTGGGACTGGAAGGCCGCCGCAACCGCCCGGCTTAGGGGCCCGGTCCCCTTGGCCACCCAGGGGCCGCCGACGTTGTCGGCCCCGGTCTCCTGCAGCACGGCCAAGCACTGGCGCACATAGTCGGGAGCGTACTCGGTGTGGGCGTCCATACGGAGGAGGATGCTCCCCTGTGCCGCCCCAATGGCGGTATTGAGGCCAGTCGAGACGATACGCCCTGGGTTGTCAACAACCCGCAGCCGTGCATCCTCTTGCCCCAGCCGCTTCAGAATGTCACGGGTGCCGTCGTCAGACATGCCGTCCGCGACGATGATCTCAGAGCTGCCAGGCAGAGGTTCCTGAGCGAGGATGGAGCACACACAGGCCTCGATGTGATCCTTTTCGTTGCAACACGGAATGATGATCGAGACAGCAGGCGGCGTATTATTCATGGCCTCCCCTAGGGATTCCGTTCGCCCCGAGCCCGGCGACTGGGCTCAGGATAGGCCGGTCGAAGGGTCCGATCCGTTGCCAGGCAACCGCGGTCAGGCCCCTTGTGTAGACTGAGGTGCTCATGCACATTGGTCTGGGTAACCTCTAGCCCGCGTTTCCTTTGGAGTTTCTCATGATAAACAGTGCACGGCGTTGGCAGCGTATCGGCTCGCTGCTCTGTGGGACGGTCCTCATCGGCGGCGTCTTCAGTGCAACGGCGCCCGGGACAAGGGGCTCCCCGCCTGCTCCAGCTCCAGGCGCAACGCCGGCTAATTTCATCGTCGCCTTCATTGGCGACCAGGGCAACGACCGTAAGTCGGATGCGGTTCTCTACCTGATTAAAAATAAAGGGGCGCAGTTAGTGATCCACTCCGGCGATCTGGACTATGACAGTGACCCTACCGCCTTTGATAACCGGGTCACGAACATTCTTGGCGCTGAATTTCCGTACCTCGTCTCCCGCGGGAATCACGACATTTCGGCCTGGAGCGGTTATAAAACCAAACTGCAGGCCCGGATTGAGAGACACAATACTGATCCGGCCACGCCCGCCAGCGACAAAATCCTCTGCACCGGCCCGGAACTCGGCCTGAAAAGCTCCTGCACCTACAGAGGGCTGCACGTCCTCCTGCTTGATCCCTCGGCTTTCAAGAAGGATGCGGAGCTTTATATCCGGCAAGAGCTGGCAAACAGCCCGGCGATTTGGAAAGTGTGTTCCTGGCATTACAACCAGCAGGCCCTGCAGGTTGGGAACAGGCCCGATGGCGTTGGCTGGGGCGCCTACGAAGCCTGTCGGAAAGGGGGCGCCATCATTGCCACGGCGCACGAGCATGGGTACGCCCGCACCCGCACCCTCTCTAATACCCAAACGCAGACCGTTGACGCCGCCTGGCCTGACGCCAATACCCTCCGAGTTGTGCCGGGGTCAACCTTTGTCTTCCACTCTGGCCTCGGCGGCGAGTCCATCGGAACGCAAAGCCGGTGTCTGCCCACCACCTTTCCCTATGGGTGCAACGGCGAGTGGGCCAAGATTTATACCAAGAAGCAAGACGCCCTCTTCGGGGCGCTCTTCATCACGTTCCACGTCGATGGGGATGCCAAAAAAGCACGCGGAGAATTTTTCAACATCAAGGACCCGCTGACCCCGATTGACTCTTTTACCATTACCGCTGACACGCTCGCCTCTCCCCCGCCGGTACATGCAGACAAGGCTGCAGCGACCGCTGGAGACGATTAGTCCCCCAAGGGTGATCACAAAGAGCGCCCCTACTCAAGGGACACAGGCAATTGCAAACCGCTCTAGCAGGCTGCTGAAAAAGGGGTTTTCGTGCTTCGACAGGCTCAGCACGAACGGAAAATCTCCAACAACTTCAAGCCTGCCTCCGTTCGCCCTGAGCTTGTCGAAGGGTGAACGGAGGGTTTTTCAGCACCCTGCTAGGTCCTGCTGGCAGAGCGCCGCGCGCCGCGGTCGCGGAGCAGTCCCCGTTTCTCGGCGGGCTCTGGTAGGCTCGCACCCACCGGAGCACTGCCGAGCGTGCGCGGTTTTGGCGGCTTGCGGGCGGCCGGGACGAAGTTTGCGGGGCTCGCCCGTAGGCGTCCCTGCTTGTTCACCAGCCTTTCGACGTCTTTGATCCAGCGCACGGCTTCCAGCGGGAACTTGCCCACCGCGGTTTCCTCGGAGAGCTGAATCCCAGAGATCCCGAGATCAATGACGTCGTACAGCGCGCAGACTTCGGCGATTTGGGGGATGGGTGCGTGTTCCATCGTCGCGAGAAATTGGGTGGCCAGATACACGTCGACGCGCTGACGATGGGCGCAGCGGATGAGGCGGTCTTGGGCTCGCGGAATGTGCAACAGCCCGATTTCGCCGGCTAGGTCGCCACGGTCGATCAGGATTTTGTCGCCGGGCTGGATAAGGGTATCGAAGTTGTTGAACGCCACGCGCGTCTCGATCTTGTAGATGAGGGAGTGCGGGTTGGTGATCCGCTGCAGGGCCGCTTCTTTGTCGCTTTGGTACCGCAGATAGGAGAGGCCGACGAGATCGACGTTGAGATCGTTGATCACCTCGATCAACTCCAGATCGCGCTGAAAAAAGAACGGGAACCCGGGCGTGTGGATGACCCGCACGAAAATCAGCCCCCGGTTATTATCCAGCCGGCAGGCGAATTTGGTCTGAAACTCGATCGAGTCGGGGTTGACGCGCGTGACCCGCAGCCGATCGATGCCGTTGTTGATGATCACCTCGTCGCCGGCGCGCACCAGTTTGCACAGGGCGGGGTAGTTCAGTTGGGCGCTGTCAAGGACAAACGTGGCGCCCGGCTCAAAGAGGATGGGCGCGCTGAGGTTCGTCACGCGCACCTTATTGGTGGGCAGATCCACCATGATCCGCGCTCGCCCCCCGGCGCAGCGCCGCAAGTGCTCGATGAGCCTAGCGGCTTCCTGCGGCGCAGCATGGGCGCCGTTGATGCGGAGGATTGTGACCCCGGCCGACACCAAGGCGTCGATTTTGCCGTTCGTCAGCAGCGAGGGGCCGACCGTTGCGATAATATCCATGATTACTGTCCTTTCACGTATATCTCAGGGAACAAAGCAGTGAGCTCGTAGCGGCGGTCTGAAAACCCCTTGAAAGGTTCTTCACTAACGAAGACCGCCTGGCCAGAATCTATTAGACAACAGCAGTGAAGATGCGGGGTGTCATGCTGAGCTGGAACCCTTCGATAAACTCAGGATAAACTCCGTGGAGGCGAAGAATCTCGGCCTACAGGCTGCTGGCTGAGAGATTCTTCGGCCTACGGCCTCAGAATGACCGGTCATCAAAATCAGTGCGGTGAACTATTATGCAGCCTCTTCCTTCAATCGTTCCAACAGCCCCTCCCCTGGTTGCCACCCGGTTTGCTCCGCGAGCGCACTGCTATCTACGCGCGCGTCCCGATAGAGAGAGGCCAACCGCCGCAGGTTCAGGTTTGGTCCCTTGCCGGTGAGTTTGCGCAGCGTTTCGAGGGCCCACCCGCCGAGCGCCGCGCACCAATACGGGACGTAGACGACCCGCAGGTTCCGATAGCGACCCGCTCGGATATACGTCTCAACATAGTCTTGCAACGTCACTGTGCCCGGCGCGGACAGGGGAAAGACGCGACCGCGGGTGTTCTCATGCTGGAGAAGCTGGAGGATAGCCGTTCCGACATCTTCGACATGGACCGCGCGCAAGTGTTGGTGGGCGGCTCCCAGGCAGAACAACACATTCCCGAGTTTGACCCCAACGGGCGAAAAGATATCCGCGCCTTTGCCCATGATCAGCGACGGGCGCAGAATGGTCCACGCCGGCGAGGGGTCTTGCAAATGGGAGAGCGCCACATCCTCAGCTTGCCGTTTGCCCAGCGAGTACGCGCCGCGCTGTTCCGGATACTCCTCGAGAGGGCTGTGGGCAGTAATCACTTCCCCATCGCGTAACTTCACATAGTCGTAGACAGACAGGGAACTCATATAGATGACTCTTTTGAGGCCACCCCGCCGTGCCGCCTCAGTCACATTCTTGGTGCCGTCGATACAGCTCTCGAGAATAAACCCGCTGCTGCCGCGCAAGCCTGCGGCTAAATGAACGACAATATCCATCCCTGCCGCCGCTTGGCACACCCGGTCCAGGTCGCGCACGTCACCATACATCACCTCAACTCCCAGTTGCTCCAGAGCTTCGCTGCGGCTGAGTTCCCGGACCAGTGCCCGCACATAATACCCTTCCTCCACCAACTGGCGTACGACTTGCGACCCGACATAGCCAGTAGCGCCAGTCACCAACACCTTCTCTGGGTGTTTGATCACCACTTGGCGCGACGGCCGGGTGCGCGTATCCAGTTGAAGATTGCCAGCTTGCGCAAAGACGGCCTCCTCGGTGCGCGTGGTGGCGATGGCCAGCTCGGACGACACGGGCAAGGCGGCGGCATCGGTGATGCTGGCATAGAAGCCCGGGATCAGGGTTTGCAGTCCCTGATAGGGAACCACCCGGCCCAGCCCAAAGTTGATAATATTGCGGGTGGCGTCGGCTGCCAGCCGATACGCCTGCCTAAAGTTGGAGGTCGCCCGGTCGAGGGATCTGGGCAATACGCTCTTGCGTGTGACCTGTACAGTGAACGTGTCAAAATTGACTAACACCACCCCTCTCTCGCAGAACACCTGGACATAGTAGGAAGGCTGGGAGTCTATGACGAACGACAGGACGACACAGGCGGTAGCCTGATCCCCCTCTAGCATCACATCAAGATGATCGGTCAGTCCTTGGGGAAGGGTACCACAGGACCTGGCACTCACAGTGACCTGCTTGGGCATACCAATCCAATAGAGTGCCAAGTAGAGGGGGTGAGTGATGTAGTTGTGCAGGATACCGCCAGGGAGCTGATAACTCCAGTGTAACCCCTTCGCCTCTCGCAAGAGGGGCCCATCGACCGTCTCGCTCAAATAGCTCTCGACGTGGACCACACGTCCCAATTGCCCGGACTCTATGAGGGCCCGCGCGCGCTGGAAAGCGGGATGGAAAAGCTGAATAAAGTCGGGGCAGAGCAAGACCCCTTTTGCCGCCGCGCGACTGTATAAGTCTTCTGTTTCCTGGGCGGACAAGGTACACGGCTTCTCGAGGAAGATATGCACGCCCCGGTTAATGGCGGTCACCGCCTGGGCATAATGGGAGGCCGGGGGGGTCAAGATATGGACCACGTCCACGGGCGTGGCGTCTAACAATTCTTCGAGGGAGCCATAGGCATTCCGTATCCCATAGGGCTCGCCCAGACGTCGCGCATTCGCGGCATCGACATCAGCCAGGGCGACCACTCTGGCACGGCCTGTCTCCGTAATGAACTTGATATGATGGGCAGCAACACGGCCGCACCCAACGATCCCGACTCTGAGCAGGCTTTGCGTCTGCGCGAGGCGATCACAGCCATGAATAATGTCAGTATGCATCTCTTCTTCGTTCCTGGGAGAAAAGGACCAACGGGCAAAAACAGTCATTTCCAGTACCTTCTTCGAGTTTATGCGTACCGCAGAGCACGGTCTGCGGCAGTTTGACGGGATCCCAGCACTTCTCCATAGAACTCCTTCAGGCGCAGCGCGACCTGTTCCAGGGAGAGGTCTTGCATCGTGACCCGGCTTGCCACTCGCCGTGGCCCAGCATAGACCGACCGCAGCCGGGCCGCTAAATCGCCCGCCTGGGGCGCGGCGACGTAGCACCCGGCAATGCCCTGGATACGCTCGCGCACGTCACCCACGTCTACGGACACGACCGGCATGTCACAGGCAAGCGCCTCTTTGATGACGTTGGGGGACCCTTCCTGTAAGGAAGTCAGCAAGACTACGTCGCTGGCATTCATCCAGATAGGCACGTCGTGGTGGGCGACACCCCGGAGTGGGTGCAGTTCTATGGGGATTCCCGAGCGCGCGACGACTTCCACGGCCGCCCGGGCGAGGTCAGGCCCCTTACGCAGGGTATCAGGGTTGGCGGGAAAGAGGACGTGGAAGCGGTCGGGATGCCAACCCAACCGAGCCCGGCAGGCCTCGCGGTTGAGCGGTTTGAAGCGCTCAAGGTCGATCCCGTTGGGAATAAGCTGAGCCTTAGACCGGTCCACATCGTTCGGCAGGGCATCGTACAGGTTTTGGGACTTGACCACGATGCCGGTGGCGCGTCGTGCCGCCCGGCGAGAGGCCACGATCGCATACTGCGCCATGACGGTCTTGAGATAGCTGCGGAAGGGTTCCCGCAGGAGGTCCGCCCCACAAAACGACACCACTGTCGGTCTATCAGTAACGGCACGCGTCACTTCGTCAGCCATGACGCTCCCGTACATGACGTGCACAAGTTCAGGCTGGACAGCCGCAACCCTGGCGCGCACCCGCCGCCCCAACCCCAAGTAAACGCCAACCCCCCGATGGACGCGATCCACAAACATCACGTCGACGTCCAAGCCAATCTGCTTGAGCCCCTTAATTTGCTGTTCGACATAGGTGCCGAACTCAGGGCTCTGAGGTGTAGGGTACGTGTTGGTCACAGCAAGGATACGCATGTCTTTCCTCCAATAACTGTTAATGATGTACCACGTTGGTAGGGCTACCGGTTGGCAAGCGCTAAGTGAACGGAGAGCAGCATGATCGCCCGGTCGTAGAGTCCTTGCCGGGAAATGCCGGGATAGAGGCGTCCGTCGCAGAAGGCTTCGACCAAGGGCCGGTACGCTTCCGGCCGGAAGAACTCGGGCAGCTCACTGGCAGGGCCAAGCAGGGTCTCGCGCAAGCGGACCTTGAAATCGGCATCGACCCAGGCATCAATCGGAATGTCAAAACCAGCCTTGGGTTTGCGCGCAACGGCCGCGGGCAGCCTGTGTTCGGCAACCGTGCGTAACACCCGTTTGCACGTCTGACCACTCGCCTTGAGACGATGCGGCAGGGAGAGGCCAAACGCGAACAACTCTTCGTCCAACATGGGGACCCGCACTTCCAGGCCTTCCCGCATGCTCGCCGTGTCCGTCTTGAAAAGATAATCATTGGCCAGCGCCAGCCGGACTTTGGCTTCCGTCGCCTGCGCAGATAGCCGCTCTAACCGGGACGCTCCCGGCGGCAGATGGTACTCCCATTGGGGTTCGAACAACCTGCGAACGGGGAGGACCGCCGTGTCCCGGCAGAGCTGTTGATGTTCGCGCTCACGCACCCAGCAAAAGAGAGTCTGCATGACCGCGGTGTCGTCGGTGCCCGTGAGATCTCTCAGCCGCTGGGGTAGGCGCTCGGGCACAACCCCGTAGTGCGCCAAGGGTGTCAACGCGGCAGAGGCTCCGTATTGGACCGACGCCGGCAAGGCTTGCCAGCGGACGATCCACGCAATCCACCAGTAGAGGTTGTAGCCACCGAACCCTTCGTCCCCACCGTCTCCAGAGAGCGCGACGGTCACGTGCTGCCGCATCAGCCGGCAAACCATGTGGGTGGCAAAAAGTGAGGTGTCAGCAAAAGGCTGGCCAGCGTGCTGGAGCAGGCCGGTGACATAGTCCCAGGTCCCGCGGACGTGTTCCATGTCCAGGACCTCGTGCCGACTCCTGATATGTTTCGCCACGGCCACTGCCGCCCAGGTCTCGTCATACGCCTTTTCGGCAAAGCGGACGTTGAAAGTCCGGAGCCCGTCCCGCAGGGCGGTTTGGGCCGCCGCACTGACCAGAGAGGAATCGATCCCCCCACTAAGGAGCGCACCGAGCGGAACGTCACTTTCCAGTTGCTGACGGACAGCGGCTGTCACCAAGGCATCAGCCTGCTCCGCGGCCTGGCTCAGAGTGAGTGTGGAATCAGGAGTAATAGCCCACTGATGATAGGTGCGCGTTGTCCAAGAGACCCCCTGAGCATCCAGCCGGGCCTCCAGTACCTCCCCTGGTTGCAGCGCCCGAATGCCGACGTAGAAGGTCTCGGGCGCGGGGATGTAGAAGAGGGCGGCAAAATCAGAGATCGCCTGCCGGTCAGGCCGGTCGTCGATGCCGGGCACCTGCAGGAGGGCCCGGATCTCACTGGCGAACAGGATGCGATCGTGCCGGGGTGCATAAAACAGCGGCTTGATGCCGAAGCGGTCCCGGGCCAGAATCAACCTCCGCCTGCGCGTGTCATACACCGCGAGCGCAAACATGCCGCGCAACTTGGTCACAAAGGCCGAGCCTTCTTCCTCGTAGAGGTGCGTCAGCACCTCGGTGTCCGAGTGGCCTGTGAATCTGTGGCCGTGGGCTTCGAGGGTACGACGCAGCTCAGCGTGGTTGTAGATCTCCCCATTGAAGACGGTCCAGACGGTGCCGTCTTCGTTCGCCATCGGCTGCGCGCCGGCTGGGGACAAGTCGATGATGCTGAGCCGGGTATGGACGAGGGTGGCCTCGGGCCATGACCGAATCCCATGCGCATCGGGACCCCGGTGGCGCAGGTCCCGTACCATGCGCTCAGCACAGCCCGCAGTATCGGGCAGAGTTCCTAGCCAGCCGCCAATCCCGCACATTGCTACGAGTCCTTCCAGCCAGCGGCCCAATAGGCGGCCAGCGTTTCTGTAATCAAACGGTCCAAGCCGAACTCCCGTTCGGCCTTGGCTCGGCCAGCTTCTCCCATGGAACGGCACAGCGCGCGGTCGGCCAGGAGGGTCACAAGGCGTTCCACAAGTAGCGCCTCGTCCCCGCGCGGCACCACAAAGCCCGTTGTCCCGTCCTCGACGAGACTGGGCACTTCCCCCGCGTCTGTGGCCACCACCGCCCGCCCGCAGGCCATGGCCTCCATCACCACGTTAGGGCACCCCTCGGCATCGGCAGTATGGACGAGGAAGAGCGAGTCTTTCAGCAAAGCTGGAATGTCGTGCTGGATGCCCAGGAACTGGACCATCCCATCCACACTGAGCTGCCGCGCCTGCGACTGCAGCTCTGCGAGCAGGGGACCCTCGCCCACGAGGCGTACCGCGATCTCCACCTTTCTGGCTGCGAGCGTAGCAACGCTCCGCAGTAGTCGGTCCCACCGCTTTTCTGGAGCGAGCCTGCCGATAGCGAGCACTGAGGCCCCTTTGCGCGGCAACGGCTGGGGCTTGAACCGGTTCAGATCCAGACCGTTGCGGGCGAGGTAGACCTCGGTTGGCTTGAACGGCCCGAGCGATTGGGCTACCGTCTTGCGGGCGGCCGAGCTGTTACAGATCTGCGTCCCCGGGCAGCGGGCACTGAGCCGGCCTAACACCCGGCCTGCCATCCGCCGCTCGGTGATGAAGTCTTGGCGGATTGAACCAATGGGAATCATCTGCGAACCCAAGGTAGCCCACCACGCGGCGAAGTTGGTATAAAAACTATAAGAGTGGACGACTTCGGGGTGCAGTTGCCCGGCCAAGCGGCGGAACGCGGCGAGCTTTGCCGCCCCTGAGGGGGCGCCAGGAAAAGAATACAGCGGCACACCGAGGGCACGAATCTGCGGGACATGGGCGTCTTCCTCACGAAAGCTCCACACCGCGACGGCGGGCTGGTAGCGCTTGCGATCCATGGCTTGCAGGAGATAGCAGAGCTGGCGCTCCAATCCCCCTGAGCCGAGATGCCCGACTAGATAAAGCAGGCGGCATTCCACTTTCTTGAACCTCAGACAGTTAGACAGTTAGTACGACAACGAGACTGCAGCTTTCGTACAGTTTTCATTGGCTTCGACCCCAGGGCAGGAGGGGCCTGATCTCAGGATATTGGGGGAAATACACCGGCAACCCGCCCGCCCGGACTCAGGCACGGGTCAGCGCGGTGTAGGCAGGCCGTGGCCCGCGCCGCATAATCACAAAGTCCCAGACCCCGCGTAAGAAGCCGCAGCCATAGGCGAAATGATAGCAAGCAAACACCAGGGGCAGGAGGGGCAACAGAGCCCACCCATAGCGTGCGGCCGTGAGCACCGAGGCCGCTACCATGCTCACCATATACAGCCCCACTAGCCCCAGGCACCCCCAGACCGCCAGTGGCCACCAGACCGACGCGAGCTCTAGCCCGAGCAACGAGAGGACAAAGCCGCCTGGTATCAGGTGCCGTATGGAAGCCGGCAGCTTATGCTTCTGGATCACCCGTACTTTCCAATAGCCGTACTGGCTGTACTGCCGGCAGAGGGCGCGGAGCGAGTTGCGCGGTCGGTACCAGCTTTTGATCCGCGGGGATTGCCACACGGTCCCGCCCGCCCGCGTCAGCCGCAGGTTGAGTTCATCGTCCTCGGTGCGCAGCATTTCCTCGTCAAAGAGCCCGATCCGGTCAAAGACCTCGCGCGGCCAGCAGCCGAGATAAACCGTATCCGCCACGCCTTCATAGTCAGGGTCATGCCCACGCGCCCCGCCCGCCATGAACGGGGACTGGAAGGCCGCTGCAATGACCCGGCTCACGTACCCTACCCCCTTGGCCACCCAGGGGCCGCCGACGTTGTCGGCTCCAGTCTCCTGCAACACGGCCAAACACTGGTGGACATAGTCGGGGGCGTACTCGGTGTGGGCGTCCATACGGACGATAATCTTCCCCCGGGCCGCCCCAATGAGCACGTTGAGGCCAGCCGGGATGGTGCGGCCCGGGTTGTCAATAACCCGCAGCCGCGCATCTTGTTGCACCAGCCGCGTGAGAATGTCACGGGTGCCGTCGTCGGACATGCCGTCCGCGATGATGATTTCAAAGTCCCCCGGCGGCAGTTTTTGCGCCAGGATTGACCGCACGCAGGCTTCAATGTGGCCCTTTTCGTTCCGGCAGGGAATGACGATCGAGACAGCAGGCGGGGTACTGTGCATGGTTTCCTCTGAGCGTGGCGAAGGGTCTGACTCGTCGTCAGGCGACAGCCAGCAGATTTGTAGGGGAGGTTGATTCCAGCCTTCGCGCTCCCTAACAAATGCCCGGTGGCCGCGCGGTTGCGATACCTGAAATTCGTGTAACGGTGAGACAGCTAGAGCCGGTGCGTCGGCAGATCGTGACCCACCTCATAGACATCCAAGTCAAACCTGCGCAGGATGGCGAAGAGCTGCGCCTCCTCTTCCGCTGAGATTTTCTTGCGCCACTTATTCACCAAATAGGTGCGATCGTCCGTGCTCGCCGCCTGCTCGACATAGCGCCGCGTCTCAGCATCTGGCATCGGCGCGCTCGAAGCTTTGCTGACTTGGCGGTACATCTTCTCCCGGTCACTCAGCCCGAGGAAATCCGCCATCTTGTCGATACTGCCTCTGGGATTCATCACCAAGTCTTCATAATGGAGGCAGAGCCAACGGCTGCGGTCCAAGAATTTCAGCGGGGGCAAATTTTGTAGACACCAGTCCAGCACTTTCTTTTGCAGGTCGGAGCCGTTCTCCCAGATCGACTGCCCATAGGCGCGTAACGCGGGCGTCAGATAGCGCCGGCAATAGTCGCCGTTTGCCAAGAAGAACGGTAAGAGGGGGCAGCGCTGACGAGAGAGATTGGTCGCAATCGGGTGTCGCACCAGGTAGATGATCTGGGCCTGAAACTGCTCCTCAAACCAATTCATCAAGTCGTGACAACTCTGCAGCTTGACCACGAGCCGCCGCGACACGAACCGGTGGAAGCGTGAGAAGGGAGCGGGACTGCCAATCCCCAGCCGGTTCTCAAGCAGTTGTTGGAAATACCGATCAAGCCGCGTTTCCCGCCCAGGATGCGGCAGCAGGAATTCCGGGGCAGAGGGGAAAGGGCTGCGCGGGTGGCGAAAGTGCTTCGGCAACAGAGGGGAGTTGATATACTTGATGCCCGGCTGAGTGGCAATCATCTCCATCACCCACGTCGAACCAGTGCGTGACGTGGCGAAGATGAAGACATTAGGTTTTTCACCCTGGATATGAATGGTGCTGTAGCGCTTGATCAACCACTTCCAGGGATCAGCCCACACGCCATTCCGACGAGAACGGAGACCAGCCCAATCGAACCCGTATCTATGCAGCGCTGTGATTGCCATACTGTTTTGCCTTGACGTTTTCGTCCTGTACCAATCTGATGTAGTCTGCTGTAGTAGTTCAGCGTGCGGCGAATGCAACCGCTCGCCTGGCAGGTTTGCGCAGAGGACTGAAGCGCCAGTGTTTCTGCGCTCCTACTGGAACAATGCCCCGAGGCCAGATCCAGTAGCGCGCGCCGACCAACAGCCCCAATCCCAGGGAAAACTCTTTTCCATGGAACCGATGCGAAACCGAGGCCAGGAAAACCAACGACACGGCAATGCCGAGCAGGCAGAGGCTGAGGGTATCCACCCCGCAGCGTTTGGGCATGCAGTAGTAGGCCTGATAGACTACCGCCAGAAGAGCCACCAGAGCGGCCAGCCCCCAATAAATCGTCACCTGAATAAAACAGTTGTGAGCCCCCGTGACGGTGTGGAGGCGGTTGCGCCAGCCATTTTTGTACCCCCACCATTCATTAAAGGTGCCCGCTCCTACGCCAGTCACCACGTATTCGGGCAAATGCTCGACAGCTGCCGTATAGACACGCGCTCGCCCATCTACGACTTTGCCTTCGTAGGATTGCCCGCCAAAATCAAAGCGGGTCAAGGCGGCTTGCGGAACCCACATCAAGACACACACCCCAAGCACAGCCGCGAGGCCGACAGTCCTGACATCAATCCCATGGGCAAACAGGACGATGGCACAGCACACGCCGAGGGTGATAATGCCGCTCCTGGACATGGGCAGGAAGGCGGACACTGAGCAGAATAAAACGACCCCCAAAAACAGGACGCGTCGGTAAGGCGAGCGCGCGGTGAGCGCCAAAGCCAACGCCACCACCGCACCTTGGGCGGCGATGAAGGCCATGGTATTCGGGTTGGTGGCCAAGGGGTTATCTTCTATGATGGCTTGCGCGCGGATCTTGGAAGCTTCATAGAAATTATTCGCCGTGGCGTGGCGGAGCACACCATAGCTGTTTGAAAAAAGGGTGACGGACAACCACACGCCTGCGATCAGATAGCCATAAATACCGGCGCGCAACGCCGGCCGATCTCTGCACAGCGACGCCACAAAGATCGCCCCCGCCACCATCTCGCCCAGGCGAAAGATCTCGGAATAGTCTGAGAGGGGATGGGCAAGCTCTATCAAGGCACTCACGGCAAGCAAGGTATAGGCCGCTAAGAACACGGGATGCAGCCATGTGCGGGCGAGGGCTCTCGGACGGTTGAGCAGGAGATAGGCTGCTACAACGGCAAAGACGATGTAAAGACTGCTGATCCCGCCGACGATAGGGAGGAGCTGCTGCATCGGCAAGACGGCAATGGTGGCCATCAACAGCACTCGCTCGGGAGCGGTTGTGGGGTAGCGGAGCTCGGTTCCCCGGGCTACCGGAGGAGCATCACCAGGTGTCAGACCGCCGCTGTGACGGCCCTTGGGAGAGGGTGCGATGGGAGTCATCTGTCAGTTCCTTTGCAACTCGCTGCGCAGGTGAGGGGCGTAGCAGAACGGACCCTGAGCTCGCCAACGCCGTGCGCAAAATAGTATCCATTTTTTTTCCGAGGTTCGTCCAGGCGTACTCATCACGCCTTCTCAGCTCGGGCGTCCAGCCGCCCGTCACCTCCGCCAGAAAGGAGGCTATGCCCGCGGTCTCGCTGCCAATGAAGCGACGCGCCACTCCCACTGCCTCAGTGAAGCGGGCGATGTCGCTGTCAGGCGGGGCAATCAGCAAAATGGGGGTGCCCAACCCCAGGGCTTCAAATACTTTGGCTGGCACCATCCCCCTATCCGCGAGGGTGGCCTCGGCAGCCACCGAGGTAATCACCACCGCCACTCGTGCTCCCCGGATAGCCGCGAGGGCCTCGGCCCGCGGTACCCGCCCGTGCAGCACCACGCGCCCCAGCACCCCGCACCGCTTGGCCTCTTCGTAGACGTGGGAGGCGTAGCCGCCATAATAATGGAAATACCAGGGGCTCTGTGTCTCAGTCTGGGTTGCCATGACCTGTTTGAGCGCGGCCAGTATGGGCGTGATCACCCGCTTGGGCGGATAGAAGGCCCCCGCATAAACGAGGGCGCAATGGCCAAAATCGTACGGCACGATGTCGGCCAGATCTTCCGGATCGTAGCCGTTTGTGACTAAGTGTAGTTTCGGGCCCAGGCCAAACCGCTGCTCCAGGGCCACTTCCCACGAGCGAGACACAATCGTGACCGCGGCACAATCCGCCAGTAGCCGTGCTTCTTCTTGGATGACCGCCCGGCGGGCGCGACCAGTGGCATACGGGTTTTCGGTCCACGGATCACGGTAGTCCAACACGTAGGGTCGCCCCAGCCGCTCGGCCAGACGCCGGGCCAGCCTGAAGGCGGAGAAAGGGGGGGCACTGGCCAAGACGAGGTCCACATCGTTCTGGGTCAACCGCGCACAGGCCTGCTCGGCCGCTTTGAGCCACCCGATGCCCCGGTCGATACCAAGGCGCCGCGCTATCTGGCGGCAGACTCCCCCGGCCAACCAGCCCAGCCCTCGATTCCAGCAGTTCAACTGCTCCGGCATCAGCCAGCGCCAGCGGTAGTCGGTCAGGATCCGCTGGATCCCTTCTCGCTGCAGATCCGCCTCGGTCTCGGCACAATCTTCCACATAGCGCCAGACGGCGGGATGGGGAGTCACGACGGTGACCTCCCACCCTAACCGGGTCAGATACTTAGCGAGGTTCCAAGTCCGCACACCCCCGATAGTGGGGGCTGGCCGGAAGCTGCGCGCCAGGAACAGCACTTTGGGCCGCCTATGCAGCATTCCTTCCCGGTCAGTCCCGGAAACCTGAGGAGGGGGCGTGAGGCTCATAGCAATAAAATGTAAAAATCTAGACTACAGGGGTCGGACATGTCAGAGAAGGCCGTCTCTCGCACTGACCACCCACGACTGTCATTCTGAGGCCGCAGGCCGAAGGATCTCTTTTCCTAAGAGATCCTTCGCGGAGTTTATCCTGAGCGAAGCCGAAGGGCTCAGGATGACACGTACCGAGAGGAACCAGTGCTCGTCTGCGTGCGCCTACTCCTCGACCTTTGCTTGGGCTTCTTGGGCTGCAGCATAAGAGGAGTAGTACTGATGATAGTCGATATAGTCCGGGTTGCGGATATCGATGCCATTGAGTACAACACCGAGAATCCGGGCATGCGCCAGCTCCAGCCGTTCCACCGCCCGGCGTGCCATCTCTGTGGTCGTTTTTTGCCCGTGCATCACCAGCACAACCCCATCACACAGCTGAGAGAGCACTGCTGCATCACTCACAGCAATCGTGGGCGGAGAGTCGATGAGCACGAAGTCGAAGCGCTCACGCAGAACCTGCAAGATGTCCTTCATCCTGCGCGACCCCAAGAGCTCGGCTGGGTTAGGGGGGATCGTGCCCCGCGAGAGGAAAGCAAGCCCGGTCACCGGAGTGGCTTGCACGCCTTCCTCCAGGGTTAGGCTGCCAGCGAGGACGTTGCTCAACCCGCGGTTGTTTTGCCGGCGCAGCAACGTGTGGCAACAGCCTTTGCGTAGGTCGGCGTCGATCACCAGCACGGTGCACCCGCCCTGGGCGAGCGCGATCGCCAGGTTCAGCGTGGTCACCGTCTTGCCCTCACCGGGGTAGGCGCTGGTGAGCAGGAGCACCTGAGGGGGTTGCTCGGCCTGCGAGAGCAGCAGCGCGGTGCGGATCGTGCGGTAAGACTCGGCGATGATCGAGAGGGGATGGTGCGCAAGCGTCAGTTCTTGCGGAAAAGAGGGACCTGACGCCGCCACGGGATGATGGGCCACACCATTCTTCGTGGAGGAGGGCTTGAGCAGGTGGCCATACCCGTACATCCGGTGGCGCAGAGAGCCGAGGTGGGGCACAGTCCCCAGGGTGGGAATGGAGACCGCACGCCACACATCGTCAGGGGTCTGGATGGTCGAGTCCATATACTCCAGGAAAAAGGCCAACCCCACGCCTAAGAACAGGCCGCCGGCCGCCGCCACCAACAGGTTGCGCGGGATCTGCGGGGACGAAGGAATCGTGGGCATCTCCGCCCGCTCGCTGATCTGCAGGCTCGAGACGGGGACATCGTTCAACACGATGGTCTCGTTTAAGCGTTTGAGTATGCTCTCCTTCAGGACCTTGCTGGAATCGACCTCGGCCTGGAAGACCGCGTACTCTGCCCCAACCTCTTTGAGATTAAGAGCCGCCTGCTGCTGGCGGTCGACTTCGGCTTGCAGGGCCTCCTCCTTGGCGCGGGCAGCACCAAAGTCTGACTCGATCCTGTGTACGACGTTAGTGATCTCACGGTCCATGCGCTGGTGCGCCTGACGGATCTGGGTGTTCAACTCCACGAGGCGAGGGTGATCCGGCGTAAAAGTCGCCAAGAGCCGGGCCTGCTCGGCTTCCAAAGCCAGGAGGCCGGTCTTCAGTTGCTGAATCACCTGGTTGTCAATGATCTCAGAGAGGTAACGCGAGTTCTGATTGGCTACTGTCCGATAGAGCGACTCCTGTTCAATACGCCTGGCCCTGGCCTCGGTTAGGCGCTTGTTTAAGTCCACCATGCGGTCAATGACAATGTTTTCATTGGGTTCGAGAGAGACCACGCCATGCGCCTGACGAAACCGCTGCAGCGCATCCTCTGCCCGCTGGGTTTTGACTTTGAGTTCACCGAGCTTTTTTTGCAAAAACTCCCGTGCCTCTTGGCTCAGCTCAAAGCGGGTCTCCAGAGTCGTACGGATAAAGGCCGCGACGTGCGCATTAGCCAGCTTTTGCGACAGGCGGGGACTCGGGGTGGTGAACATGACCTGGACCAGCCGCGTGTTTTTCACCGGGTTCACGACCAGAAAATCAGTCAGGTAGTTGTAAAGGAGACCCGGATCGACCCCGTATGCAAGCTCGGGCGGCGAGGCATCTTCCTCCGGCGTCGGGGCTAGGAACTTGGAGACATAGTTCATCACAGGGGTCACGAAGTAGCGGACCCAGGAACGGACCTTCCTGAGCATGGACGGGTTGCCATTGATGAGGTACGGGTTCGACTCCAACCCCAGCTCGGTGATCACCTTGGCCGCCACAGGGCTGCTTTGCAAGAGCGTAAACTGGGTCTGATAATAGTCGTACGGGCTCGCCGCAGCCTGCGTGGCCAGCATCTCCTGGACCTGGACGACCACTGGGTCTTGCGGCTCAATCTTTAAGGTGGCGGTCGCTGTATATAGCGGCGTCGCCGAGAAGGTCAGGTAGGCGCCAAGCCCGAACAGCACCAGGAATATCGGCACGATCAGGCGGCGGTGCTTCAGCAGTATCTTCCAGTACTGGCGCAGGTGGGGCCCTTCGCTCTCAGCCGGATGATAGGAATACTCTGCCTCTGCCTCTTCGGGGGGATGCTGCATACGCCAAGGGGAAAGTTCTCTCATATACTCCTCTGTATTCCTCTACGCGTACGCGAGAGGTGAAAGTCTGGGGTCAAGCATACAGCGCACGAACTTCGGTGACTCCGTATGACGACCCTTAGCAGGGTGCTGAAAAACCTTCCGTTCACCCTTCGACAAGCTCAGGGCGAACGGAGGCAGGCTTGCGATCGTTGAAGATTTTCCGTTCATGCTGAGCCTGTCGAAGCATGAATCCGACTTTTTCAGCAGCCTGTTAGTACGGACGGATGCCGACGCCCGAGAAGAGGACTCCAACGAAGCGTTTGACAAGGTATTTGGGCGTACTTATTGGCACAACGATCACGTCCTCAGCCGCTATCTGCGGGTCAGGGATCTTGCCAGTCTGGATCTCATTGAGATTGGCGACCACGGTTTCCACCTCAGTCCCCTGCCGGCGCAGGATGGTGATCTCGCTGGTTTTCGCCAGCTCGGTATCGACCCCGCCAGACATGCTCAAGGCCTGAGTGAGCGTGTAGGGGCGGCTGAGCGGGAAGGAGCCCGGACTTTTCACGGCCCCATCGACAGAGAACATGCCGGCTTTGGGTACGTTGATCACGTCCCCACCCACGACAGGGAGGTTGGCTTCGCCAACGTTGGCTCCGACGCCCCGCGCCAGAGCGTAGAGATCGACCACGTAGCTCTCGCGCCCCTCAGGCCCCTGACGGTAGAGATGGACCTGACTGCCCGCTTTATCGCTCACCCCACCGGCCATGGCAAGCAGATCAATGAGCGTCTTGGGTCCAGAAATTTCAAACACGCCGGGTTTCCCGACCTCCCCGATCACCGACACCCGATGGCTGTGGTACTCCTTGACCTGAACCCCGACCTGGGGATCGCGGAGATATTTTTTATACCGTCCCTGCAGGATCTGCTCCAGGCCAGTGGTGGTCAGCCCTGCTGCTGGTATGTCTCCGAGCAGCGGCAACGTGATCACCCCGTGTTGGCTCACCGGGGCGTTCAGGGTTCTGGGGGTGACCCCGGCCTCGGTCGGGGGAACGTTAAAGAGGGTGATTTCGAGCACGTCTTCGGGACCGACGTGATAGTCGGCCGGAGAAGTCGGAGGCTGCTGCAGCGCCACAGCGCTGAGGGTGGTGTTGATCTCGGCCAGGGTGGGAGCAGTAGTAGCGCCCTCGGGCCGCAGGAGCAGGCTGCTCTGCGGCGGCGCTGCGGCGCAACCGGCTCCGAGCAGCACAGCCACCGAGAGCACCAGCAGACTTCTGATTAACAAGTAGGAGGTTATGGTTTTCTGTACTTTCTTCATAGGTCAGCCCTCTTAGTGAGACAGAGAGATCAGACAGAGACAAAGTCCCCACCCTCCTTCGCTGTCTCTGTCTCTGTCTCTATTTCTATCTCTGTCTCTGTCTCTATTTTCCCCCGTTTGCTCTCGTCGGCAGCCATGGGGGGACTTTTGCAGAACTGCTCTCATCAGTTCCGTTATGTGCGCCGGCCGAAGCTCCATTCTGCGCGCCGGCCGAAGCGGCCGTGCCGTTCACCACTTCAGGCAGCGGCGGCGCGTACAGCTCATTAATATGCCGCGAGCGGATACTCAGATGGCTGCTCGGGTCGCTCAACATCTTGTAGTTGCTATGACGCTTGTCCTGATAGTTCCCGATCCGCCCCGTCCGCAGCGCCGCCGCAAGCTCGCGCACGCCGTCTTCCACTCCGTACTCGGGCGTAAAACCCAGCTCGCGGTGGATTTTGGCGAACGAGACGCGATAGTCCCGCCTGTCCGTGTCTCCCGGCTGAGTCACCAGCCGCGCTTGCGGGATGACCCGCTGGACCAGTTCCCCCACCTGGGTGATGGTGTAATTTTGTTCATCCGACCCGACATTAAAGATTCCCCCCTTGACGTTGGCGAGGGGTGCCTCCAGGCCGCGGATGATGGCTTGGGCCACATCTGCGACGTGGACGAAGGGCCGCCACTGGTCGCCGCCAAAGATGGTGATCTCGCCGTCGCGTGCCGCCTTGGCCGTGAGGAGATTGACCACCAAGTCAAAGCGGGGCCTGTACGAGAGGCCGTACACCGTGGCCAAGCGCAAAATCACTGGGTGAAAGTCCGGCCCGTTCAGCGCCAGCAATACGCGCTCGCACGCGATCTTCGCCCAGGCGTAGAGAGACAGGGGGTTCAACTCCGAGCGCTCGTCCGAGACCTCGGAGCTGGCGCCGTACACGCTGCACGACGAGGCGTAGATAAAGCGCTTGGCGCCACAGCCTTGGGCCGCTTCAGCGATCATCCGCGTCGCCGCCAGGTTAATTTCGCGCGTCAGTTTCTCGTCCAGCGCACAGGCCGGATCGCCCACCAGCTCGCCCAAGTGGACCACCGCGTTCATGTCTAACATCGCCCGGAACACGGCGCTCACGTCGCGTGAGTCCCCCTCCACCAACTCAAAGTGCGGGTTGGTGAGCAGGTCGGTCAGCGACTCCCGGCCGTACAGCAGGGTGTCCAGCACCCGGACTGAGTAGCCCTGGCGCAGCAGTTGCCGGCACAGGACCGAGCCAATGAACCCCGCCCCGCCAATGACGAGCACATGGTGAATGCGCTCATCCCGGTCCAGTCTGCGCAGCGCCGGGGCTTCGTGCTTCAGGACCCGTTGCCACAGCGTGGTCCACAACCGGGCGCCGGCCGTGGTGCCCACCGTCAGAAACCAGCCGAGCAACAGCGATAAACGAGGGGGCTGTAATAGCCAGCCTTGTGCCAAGCTCAGATACAGCGCAAACCCAAACAGCACATACGACAGGCTGACAGCGTGAAAAACCGCCAGCACCTTGAAGCGCCCGCGATAGAAGCGGCCCCGGGAATAGAACCCACTGAGGCTATAAACAGCCACCCCAATGAGCGTCAACAACCAGAACGTTGACTTGTAGATCTTGACCGCTTCGACGAGTTGGACGTTTGCCGAGATGTGGGGGTCTGTGGCAATCGCCCACAATAAGCGGATCACCAACGCCGCCAGGTAGGTGACATTGACGATGATGACGTCCGCAGCGACGCGGATGAGCACTTCAAAAGTTAGGTACTTGGAGAATCTCATACTGACCACCTCTGTATGGAAGGACGGATGGTTGACCGGGTAAAGCCCAAGAAACACCGGACTCGCCTGAGATACCCTCAGGCCAGGCCGATCTTCTCGGACAGAGTACTGCAGCGTCTACGCTCAATTGGTGCAGCTGGAGCCGCCGTAGGGGCACCCCTCTGTGGGTGCCCTGGGGGTGGGCGGCCACATAGGGCCGCCCCTACAAAAAACGACTTTCCTACACACCATTTTGGGATAGCGACGTAGCCCAGATGAAGCACAGCGGAATCTGGGGGAGCCCGCTACTCTTCCGAGCCACGTCGATTGGGGTGGGTACTACTTACGGCCTGAACGCGAAGTCGTCGACGTAGACCGTCCGCTTCAGGCCCTTCAGCACCATCTGCACATCGGCATGCGTCGTCCCTGAGGGCGCCACCAGGTTAGCCACCGCTTCGTCCCAACCGATGGTCGTAGCCGTGTATTTCTTGAAGATGGTGGTGTTGATGACGCTGTTATTGGCCTTCAGCCACCTCACTTGCAGATCGATCTCGAAGCTGCCGCTGGCAGCTGGGACATTGACCCAGCCTGAGAACTTGTACGTCGTGCCAGCAGTCAAGGAATTGACAGTCTGGCTGACGGTGTAGTTCGCACCGGCGGTCGAGGAGTGCTTACCGGCAAAGCTGCCGCTATGCACCACCGTACTGCTGCGCGTGAAGTTGCTATTGATGGTCCAGCTATCGGGGTTGACGCCGTTGAGAGCGGATTCAAAGTCGGGGTTTAGCAACAGACTGTCCAGGGATGGCCCCGTTACTGTGAAAGCGTCAGCGCTGATCCCAGTGCCGATCGCCGTGGTCACGCCGACCGGTCCCGTGCTGGCCCCGCCGGGGACAGTGGCGGTGATCTGTGAGTCAGAATTCACCGTGTAGGTGGCTTCCACACCGTTAAAGGTCACGGCCGTGGCCCCCATGAGGTCGTTCCCGGTAATGGTCACCACGGTTCCCACTAGGCCACTGTTGGGGAGGAACAAGGCAACCGTCGGCGGCGTTGGCGCCTTGAACACGAAGTCATCGACGTAGATCGTCCGCTTCAGGCTTTTCACCAGCATCTGCACATCGGCATGCGTCGTTCCCGTGGGCGCTACCAAGCTAGCCACCGCATTATTCCAGCCGCTGGTCGCGGCCGTGTATTTCTTGATGACGGTGGTGTTGATAACCCTGTTATCAGCCCTTAGCCAGCTCACTTGCAGATCGAGCTCGCCTTTGCCGTTGCCAGCAAGGACATTGACCCAGCCTGAGAACTTGTAGGTCGCGGCAGGCGTCAAAGAGTCGACGGTCTGGCTGACAATGTAGTTCGCACCTGAGGTCGAGAAGTGCTTGCCGGCAAAGCTGCCACTATGCACAAAGCCAGGATCGGCGCTGCGCGTAAAGTTACTATTGAGGGTCCAGTCATCGGGGTTGACGCCGTTGGCAGCGAATTCAAAGCCGTAGTTTGCCAACAGACTGGGCGACGTCACTACGAACTGAGTGGGACTAACCCCGGTACCCTGCGAGGAGGTGACATAGATATAGCCTCCCGTGGACACGCCCGCCGAGACCTTGGGCACGATGGCAGTAATCTGCGTGTCTGAATCCACAGTGAAGCTGGCGGCTGGCGTCGTGCCGTTAAAGGCCACGGCCGTGACACCTGTGAAGTTGCTCCCGGTAAGGATTACCGGGCTCCCGATTTCGCCAGTGGCGGGCGTGAACGCGGTGATCACCGGCGGCACGGTGACCGTAAACAGACCGCTGCTGGAACCCGTGCCCGCCGGGGTGGTAACACTGATCGACCCGGCGCCGACGGTCCCGTCTGCCACGACGGCTTGAATCTGGGTGTCCGAATCAACTGTGAAGGTAATGGCCTCCGTGCCGTTAACGGTCACGGCCGTGGCACCTGCGAAGTAGCTCCCGGTAAGGGTCACCACGGTCCCGACTGGGCCACTGCTGGGGACGAACGAGGTGATCGCCGGGGGCACGGTCACCGGGTTCGTCACCGTGAAAGCACTGCCACTGACCCCAGTACCTACCACCGTGGTCGCGCTGATGGGCCCGTCGGTGGCTCCGTTGGGCACGGTGGCACGAATCTGCGTGTCTGAATCCACCGTGA
>WNGG01002038.1_pt1 | contig 22927 bp, 18 predicted proteins | sample 5400661 | NCBI WGS metagenome assembly WNGG01 (sample SAMN13153372, study PRJNA577476) | soil metagenome | isolation source: 100 cm soil or saprolite under Garry oak tree replicate 1 | place: USA:California | collected 2016-06-15
CGGTCCAGCTCGGCATGCCCGCATTCCCGGGCATCGCCGGCCGCACTGTGACACCAGTCCACTGACGCCAAAACCGGACAATCAACCCCACATTACTTAGTTCAGAGAACGGAGGGGAGGTGCCGCAGCGCGGCGCCGAGCTTGCCGTCGCGGAAGATGTTCTCCACCGTGGTGCGGTGCCGGTACCAGTGCTCGGCGGCGGCCGCCTTGTCCGGGCGGGACACGTCGAGGTTCGTCAGGATGAAGCTGTAGGCGTAGATCGCCCCGGCGCTGGCGAGCTCGGGGATCGGCAGGGCACGCTGGTCCGGGTGCAGGGTGCGGCGTCGCCGTGACCGCGGGTCGGGTGAGATCTGCTCCGGGTCCAGGCGGACCCGGCGGATCAGCAGCCGGGTGTTCGCCGGCCACCAGTCCGGGCAGTACTGCGCCACCGCGACCTGGGCATTGTCCATCTCGATGGCCTCATGCCAGTCGTCGTCGGCGAGGCCGGCCAGCAACCGCCACAACGGCGCGATCCGCCGGGCGCCGATCGCGAAGCCGATGTGCTCGCCGTGGGCGGCCCGGGCGAGCTACCCGGCGAAGTACCCGGCGTCGGCGCGCATGGCCACCCGCCCCGATTGCCGTGCCCGTTCCGGCAGGCATGCCAGCGCGCGGCGCAGCAGGTCCGGCGCGGTCGCGCGCGGGTCATCGGTGCCGTCGCCCAGGTCGGCGGCCAGCACGGTCTCGGTCTCGGCCCAGGCCGCCACGCGCGGCCGGCCCACCCGCTGGCCTTGGTGGTTATAGGCCACGCCGCGCTTCTTGGCGCCGTAGACCTCCACGTCGGTGGTGTCCAGGTCGATCGTGACCGGGCCATCGGCCAGGGCCAGCGCCCGCTCCGCAGGCAGCAGCGACAGCATCCGGCCGGTCACCGCCGCCACGCCCTGCTCGATCGCCTGCCACTGCGCCGGGCTGAACCTGCGGGCCAGGCCCGCCGCGGTCGTGGACGCCAGCCCCGGCACCGGTGTGACCTGCTGGCCAGCCGCATCGGCGCGCTGCCGGTCCAGCCCCACCAGGAAGTCCTCCCCGGCCAGCTGCGCCGCCGCGATACCGGTCAGCAACTCCCCGGCCCCGAACCCCCGGCCCCGCTGCTTGACCGGGCCGACCGCCGCATCCAGCGCCTCGATCACGCCCAGCCACCCGCACAACTCAGTGACCGCCGCCATCCCCGCGTTCGCCGTCAGCGCGCGATCCGGCGCGCCGACCCGGACCTGCCGCCGTTTCCGCCTGCTGCCACGTATCCTGCTCACCAGATAGGTGCCCTTCCGCCGAGATGATCATTTGCTTGGCAGCGATCATCATCCCAGGCCAGAGCGGCACCTATCGGCATCTCCAGGATCGTGTCACCGGCTTACTCGCGGAATCGGGTCAGAGCTACTCGTCCCGACCGAGCAGCATCGGCGCGGGCGCTGACACCCAATCGAGCGCCGTCGGGTTGGCCGCTCCTACTACAGGCACCGAAGTGTCATACGGGCTGGATACCGTCAGGGTGGCGGCACGTCCAACACTTCGCGATGGGCTATGGAGGTGATATGGGGAGGAAGGGCAAAGCTGGGCCGAAAAGGCAAAGGGATCTGCGCGCCCGGCGAGAGAACTCGGTTGAGGCGTTCGAGGCGGCTGGGGTCACGTTCGTACGCCACGGCAAGAACATCTATGCCAGTAGCAGCAGATCCGCCGAAGAGCACCAGGAGCTCATGACGGTAGTCCGGGAAGAGGTGCTGCCGCGTCTGCGGGATGAATGCCAACAGCTCAGCGATCGGCTCCATGAAATCCTGGATCAGGCTGACTCAGTTGACTTGCTGGCACGTGCCAGCTTCTGGTATCTGCCGATAGATCCGGACACTTACAAGGAGCCGGAGTCTGACCGCGGTTCGGCGCACATCGAATACCTCGCGCTGCAGGTGCTCCCGAACAGCACCAGCGAGCCACAGGCCTCAGACCCCATGGAGGCCGCTTCGCTCACTGGCGAGGTGGTCCACCTTGCCCGGGAACTCTTCGCGGCTGAGTCGCAGATCCTGACCCTCGAGCAGGCCGGGAACCCGGCGAGCGTCGACGACCAGGCACGCCAGTACCAGGCACGTACCCGGCTGGAGTCGATGAGCATACGAGGCAGCGGTTACGCCGAGCATTTGCACCACATCCTGCTCGGAACACTTGGCCCATTTGATGCTGACTGCGAGCGCCTGCTTGGCTTCACCGCACAGCAGGCGCTGGATCTGATGATGGCGATCGTCGCTGTCATCAACGACCGGCTGGAGCCCATTGGCCAGAAGGCCCAGACAGCGCAGCAGGAGATGTTGCGGCAGCTTCCGCGCCAGCGCCGGAAAGGCCTTCCCGGACCGGTGCCAGGCTGGATCGTTGCGCTGAAGCCGACCGAGGCCAAGCAGTGGATCGCCATGATCACCCGCACGTGGGCTTTCGCAGATGCCCGGTTCCTCGCCACGGTCACACCCAATGCCATGTAGTTCAGCATGTTCAGTGTTTCGGGGAGTGCTGCCGGTGACCGCGGGAGTGTTGGACGGAGAGTGACGGCGGTGTCCGGGCATGGCGAGTTCCCGGCTGTCGCTCCGGTGGCGGCCGTCTCCGCGGGCCGGCGGGCGGGCGGGACGGGATTCCGGGGACGGGCGGGTTGCCTGCTGGCCGCGTGGTCAGGTCAGGTGCCACGCGGCGTGCAGACGCTGATCCTGGCTTCGGCGGTTCGGGTGGGCATGCGGCAGGGAGCGTTCGGGAAGCCCTGGCGGGCTTTGGTCTTGTGATCGCGGTGGCGGTTGCGGTCCACGCTGACGCGGCAGCGGCTGATGGCGGCGATGGCGGCGCGGCAGCCTGCGGCGATGGCTTGCCCGGGCAGGCTGGCGGTAGCGGCGCCGTGCCGGATGGCGGCGATCGCGGCGCGGCGGGCGGCGGTGAAGGAGATCTCGCGCGGGTGCACGGGCTGGCCGGCCCGGCGGCCTTTCGCTGCGGGGGCGGCGTGCCGCGCGGCGAGCCTGGCCGTGCCGCGGACCAGTTCGGTGGCGGTGATCCAGGCGGCGTGCTCCTGGCGGATCAGCCGGGGGGAGCAGGACCGGAACATCGGCCCGGTGGACGGCCCGGCACCGCGGATCGCGGACTTGCCTTCCCGCAGCATGGTCTCCGATCCGTCCCACCGCCACTTGTACGCGGCGGCAAGCACGGCCGCGGGGTAGGCGCGGTGGTCTTCGAGGTCGGTAATCAGGCAGAACATCTCGGGGACGTCCTGCCCGTCCACGGTCACGTGATACTCGATGACCCGCACGGTCACGGTGACGCCGCCGCCGGAGATCTCCGCCAGGTAGGAGCCGTCGGGCAGGAAATCCCCGGTCCGCCTGAGCGGTATGTCGCTCTTGATGCGGATCAGCACGTGGGTGCGGGCGGTCATTTCCCTGATCCGCGCGGCGCCGGGGAAGTTCCGGTCAAGGATCCACAGCCGGTCGGGGGTGAACAGGTGCGGGAACTCTCGCATCGCCTTGTCCAGCAGTTTCTGCTCGGCTTCGGCCTTGTCCCCGCCGGCCGGGCCGGTCACGATCCCCAGCATGCCCCGGGTGGAGGCGTCCGTCATCGGCAGCCCGCGCAGCTGCGGGTACGGGGAGGAATCATCGGCGGTCCCGGCGGACCCGAATTCACGGCGGTTGGCGGGGGTGTCCGGCATCCGGGTCACCGTCCCGTCGACCGCCCCCAGCCGCAGGTCACCGACCCGGAACGCCCGGTAGTCATGGTCCTTGTGCTCGGCGCAGGCGGCGGCCAGGACCATGTCCTGCAGGATCTCCGCCGGCTCCGGCCCGGCCGCCTCCCGCCAGGTGGACAGCACCGTCTCCGACGGCACCCGCGACGGCCTGCCCCACGGCACGGCGGCCAGGTCGCCGGCCAGGGCCGTCATCACCTCCCGGTACCCGGCGTCCGGCATCAGCGTCATCAAAAGCACCGCCCGCAGGGTGAACGCGGTCGTCATCGACCGCCTCGCCGTGCCCTTCACCTTGCCTTTCAGCGTTACCCCTGCCGCGAGCCGGCCGATCGCGTCCGGGCCGGCGATCTCGTCCAGCCGTTCCTCCAGCACGCCGAGCCGAGCGTAATCACACGGCTTGCCGTCTGCCTGGATCCAGCCGTCGCGCCGCACCACGGCCGGGGCGACGACGACCACCTTGCAGAACGCCACCAGCTCCCCGGAGCGGATCCTCGCCGTCCCCGCCACCGCCAGCGCCGACCGGTCACCGGCCCCGGCCGGGCGGCCCGCCGGGGACACCAGGTCACCCGCTCGCACCGCGATCATCATCGAGCCCGCCGCCAGCGGCAGCAGATCATCCGCCGCCCCGGACACGCGGGTGGCCAGGGAAGGCGAAGCAGGGTACAAAGACACGGGAGGCTCCTGGGACGAAGACGGACCTAAGCACCCCTTCTTCTACCAGGAGACTCCCGCTAAAGCCCTGTAACCACAGGCATTCCCGCTCATCGCGTCGCACGCCAGGCATCCGTCCTGCCGCAGGCATCACACGACCAGCATCACGCAAAGTGACCACGTCCCGGAGACCCGACCGCCACCCCAACCCCGTCATCTACATGGCATTGCGGTCACACCGGCGGAGATCGCGGCTGCGAGCAGTTTGCCGGAGGAGAACGCCAGAGCTTTCCTCGAAGCGTTCACTTGCCCTCCTGCTGCCTACAACCGCGCCCATCATCGACTGCCCACCGGGGCCCACCCACTGACCGAGAAGCCTGTACTGTGCGTCCAGGGCGGGTACATGCTCCCCGTTCCCTCATCGATGACTGAGGCGATCCGCCCTCGGATGGAGGACCTGCTCCAGAAGGCGGACACCGGCGTCTGGGAGCGGTACGCGAAGCGCCGGGCAGATTACCTGGAGAAGGAGGCCGTGAGCCGACTGGCCGCCGCGCTTCCCGGCGCGCGCGGAAGCATGGCACTGAAGTGGAAATCGCCGTCGGACGAGAGCGACCTTGATGGCCTCGTCGCTGTTGACGTTTTCACTCTCCGCCTCCAAGGAAAGGCCGGGCGCCTGCATGCTCCAACCCGTCGGGGTGCTCCTGAGCGGATGAAGCAGAACCTCGCCGAACTGATCAAGGAAGCCGCACGCCAGCACGCGGCCCTTGCCGAGGCCCTGGACCTTGAGGGTGCAACTGCGATCGGCCTAGGTGATCATCGGGAAGCTCTAGAGCGCGCGCCCTTTCAGATCGAAGTCATCGTCTGCCTCGATGACATGACCGTCTGGTCGACGCATTCTCACCAACTGCAGCAGATCGGTATTCTGCCCAACGATCGCCCGATCCCGTGGATCCTCTCACTGGCCGATCTCATGGCGGTGACCGACCTGCTGCAGGGCGCGCAGCTACTGCAGTACATCACTCGCAGGCTGCGACTGGAGGCCATCGGGAAGATCGTTGCCCACGATGAACTGGACTGGGTCGGGCACTACATCGACCGCGGCCTCTACTTCGAAGATCTGTTGAACGGGGAGGACGCGCTGAGCGAGTACCGGCTGCTGAGCTTCACCGAACCGATCGATGCGTGGTATTTCAGTCGCGAGGGTCTACGAACCGTCCCAGCACCTAAGCCAGCGCAGGAGATTCCGCCCAACGTAGCGGCGATGATCAGCCGACTCGAAACAGAACGTCCGGATCACTGGGCCGCCGGGGCGATGGCATTGCTAATGGGAGATTATGAGTCCCGGCAACTCTGGGAGAAAAGCCTCACCCATGCGATTGGCCGGCGGTTCTCACACGGCTGGTCCAACGCCACGCAGGTCCTCGATGGAGTCGCGGGTGTAAGTTATTACATGGGCTACCGAACTTCGCCCGATCAGTTCCGTCGAGAATTCGCAGCGTATGTTGAGCAGAAGATCGACAGAGGCCAGGCACCGAACTGGATCGCGATAGGTGACTCAGGGCGAGATCGCCTAAAGGTTGTCATACGGACCGTAGAGCCCCACAGCATCACCGAGGCATTCTCGTTGGCAGGCATGCCAAGGGCGGGCCCACACATTGACGCCACCTCGTGACAATTCACCAAAGTCGAACTGATCGGCCAGGAGCATCCGAATGGGGATCAATGGCGGCTACTGGGCCCGCGCCAGAAAAGCAATCCCTGGGCTGAGGCCTCATTACGGAATCGATCCTTGGACGCTATCTAAAAATGACTGGATTCGTTGACTTCGAATCGGATGAGCGCCGAGGCGTAGGAGCCACAGGTTCGATGTCCTGCAACACCCGTTGTATTGCGGCACGCAGCATGCTGCAATTGGCAGGGCGATGCCTTGACAACTGCTCCCCGCGACAGCGCTGTAGCCTGGTTGGACGCTTAATGCTGCATTGCTAGGCGCTTGGCGGCTCGCCAGGCGCCTGGGCAGTCGAGGGCACGGCGGGCATAGTCGGCGGCGAGGAGGGAGTCGCTGATCCATTCGTCGTATTTGGCGGTCGCCTTTTTGGCGACGACTGAGGCGAGCCCGGGCGCGTCGGCGGGCCATGCTTCGGCCAGCGCGCGCAGGTGGTCATGTACGTGGCTGGTGGCGGCGTTGGCGGCGGTGATGATCAGGCCGTCATTGCTGGCGTTGAGGCCGGCTGCGGTGAGCTGGGCGGTCAGCGTGGTGGTGGCCCGGCTGCCGGTCCAAGGCAGCAGGAGAGTGTGGGGCCCGGCCTGCAGGATGCTGTGATCGTTGAGGCCGTGCCGATCGTAGGCGGCACGCGCCTCGCTGAGGAGCGCGGCCGCCGTAGCCGAAAGGTACGGCGGCACATCCTCGAAGGTGAGGATGGCCCGCATCTGTGCTCTGACCTGGTCGTGGACGCCGGCGATGTCTCCGGAGAAGCGCGGTGGGCGGCCTCCGGCGGCGGCCGTGGGATGTCTAGAAGGTGCGGATGCGGCCGTACCGGCGTAGCCGGGCGGCGACCGTCAGCGTGACCTCACGCTCGGTCCCGGGCAACGAGCCGTCGGTGGGCGAGACCCGCAGGATGAACCCTCCCTGGCCCAGGCGCACCGTCATGCCCCGGTAACGGCCAGCGTCATCAGGGAGCGCTACCAGGTCGCCCGGCTCAAGATCGTCGGGCTGGACCAGTTCGTCCATATCCTGGACCTTAGCGGCCCAGATATCCAGGTGTCACCACTGGGGATAACCACCGACGTCCGGGACATGAACCGCTCCCCAACACCGCAGGACCGTTCGGCGCAGCAGGGGCTGCTGGACTCGGCGGGATCGTCGAACGCATCCGCCGGTCCCCTCCCTCCCGGTTGAGGACGTCGCAACAGCGTGGCGGGACGTACAGCTTGCGCAGATGACCGCCGGCGCCCGTCACGAGCAGCTCGGCTGACCGCCCAGCTGGGCTACGCCCGCCTGAGTTCGAGGACGGGAATGGTGCGGACTCCAGCGGTTTGGCGTTCGTATTCGGCAAAGCCCGGGTAGCGCCGCGCTTGCTCGGCGTAGAGCGGTCGCGTTCAGCACCAGTCAGTTCGCGGACGGCCACCTGGTATGTCTCGGTCCCGCGTTCGACACTGCCGGTACCGGCGGCGGCCAGGTTGCGGTACCACTCGGGGTCGGTGGGTGCTCCTCCCTTGGTCGCGAAGACGTAAATGCTGCCCGGCTCGGTGCTGTGCGGGAGGTACATCATCGGGGTGACGTACTCCCGTCCGCTCGTGCGGCCGCGGTGATGTACCAGGACCATCGGAGCGCCCTCGAAGGTCCCGCCAACCCTGCCCTCGTTCGCCCGGAACTCTGCGATGGTCTTCGCGTTCCACTCGAGTGGCTCGCTCATGTCAAACTCCTTTCGCTCACGGTGCCGGTGCCCTCGGCGTAGTCGCAGGTGCCGTCGGACTGGAACTGCCGGGCGGCGCGGACCACCTCGGCGCCGAGCTTGCGCAGTTGCGCGGCGACCGCCTCGTCCTTGAGGTGCCCGTCCGGGTCGAACGACTGCCACGACTGGGCGACCGGCAGGACCAGCGGCACACTCCAGCCGCGCAGGGCCCTGGCGATGAAGTCCATCGTGTTGACCGCCTGCAGCCCTTGCACCCCGCCCGCCGTGGTCACCAGCCCGACCGGCTTGTTCGTCAGATACGGCGGGTCGTGCTCGGCGAGCAGGATCAGCCAGTCCAGCGCGTTCTTGAACGAGCCGCTGACCGACCCGTGGTAGGTGGGGCTGGACCAGATCAGCGCATCAGCCCGGTACACCGTCTCGGCCAGCCGGTGCGCGTCAGGCGGCGGCGCGTGCTCGTCGGTGTACAGCGGCAGGTCCAGGTCACGGACCCAGATCAGCTCGACCTCGGCGCCGCTGGCGGCGGCTCCCTCCAGAGCGACCTGCAGGGCGGTCCGGCTGGTGGACAGCTCCCGGAGCGAGCCGCCAAGCCCGGCTACGCGTATGGATCTCATGTCTGGATACCGTAGGCCGGGACGATCGCGCCGCTGACGGGCGCGGCGAGGTCCCCGGCGAGGAAGGCGATGACGTTCGCGATCGCCTCGGGCCGGACGGCGTGCGCCAGCAGGTCGGCGGGGAGCGTGGCCCGATTGGCGTCCGTGTCGATGAGCTGCGGCGCGACCGCGTTGACCCGGATGCCGTGCGGGCGCAGCTCCAGGTCGAGAATTCGGACGAGGTAGCTGAGAGCCGCCTTACTGAGGCTGTAGGCCGCAAGGCCGGCCGTCAGCTCGGCGGCCGGCCGGGCCGACACGTGCACGATGGAGCCCTTGCCGCGCTCGCGCATGTACGGCTCCGCCGCCTGCGTTAGCCACAGCGCCGGGCCCAGATTGACATCCATCAGGACCTGCAGGTCCTCGGGCGTTACGGTGACTGCCTCGCCCACGCGGAACATGCCGATGGTATTGACCAGCACCTCAGGAGGGCCGACCACGGTGGCTATCCCGTCGATGAGGCTCCTGGCCGCGGCCGGGTCGGTCGCGTCCCCCACCAGGCGCCGGATGCTGCTGGGCAGTTCCTTCAGGTTCTGCTCGCTGCGGTCGACCCCGGCCACCGTGTAACCGGCGCCTGCCAGGGCCACCGCGGTAGCGCGGCCGAGCCCTCCGCCCGCGCCAACAACTACAGCCACGCGCTCGCTTGTACCAGACGGCATCCCGTCTCTCCTTCGGTTACGGACGGACCTGCCGGCGTCCCAGCAATGCCCAGCCTGAGACGACCACGGCCAGCCCGACGAGGATGGCGAACCCGAGCACGGTGCTGGGTGCGCTCGCACCCGCGCTGAGCGCGATCCCGGCTCCGATCACCGGAACTGAGAGCCCTACATAAAGCGCGATGAGCAGGTCCGAGGTCATCGCGACGCGGCTTTCTGGCGGGCTTGCCTCCAGCACGATCCCGGTGGTCCCCTTGAACACCGCACCGGAACCCGCGCCGATCAGCGCGCCCCCGATCAGGAACATCGCCAGATCCGGCACGGAAAGGCGCACCGAGACGACGAGCAGCACCAGGCCCGCAAGCATGGAAGACATTCCGAGTGCGAGCACGCGCGATGCCTTCAGCGTTGCCAGCTGGGATAGCACTCCGCAGGAGAAGAGAATGAAGAGCGCGGCACCGGACAGGGCGTGCGACGGATGGTGCAGCGTTGTCGCGAGGAAGAGCCCGGACAGCCCCGCGAACAGGCCATTCGCGGCAAAAGCGGCAAGCGTCCCGGCGGCCGCCGGGACCGGGAGCCTGGCCTTGCGCCGCGGGCCGGCCGGCTTCCTGCCCGTGGCCGGCGCGCCGCCCCGGGCCGGCGCGCCCGTCTCCGGCGCGGCCCGCAGGCCGATCAGTGCGATCGCCCCGAGCGCGAGGAACACGAGGTAGGGCACGGTCAGCGGCTGCGCCGCCCACTGCGCGAGGCAGCCGCCGATCAGCGGGCCGACGCCGAGCGCACCGACGGTCACCGATGTGCCGATGGTCCTGGCCCGGACGGGCGACGCCTTCGGGTCCGCGCGCAGCCGCAGCTCGATGAGGTAGGTGATCGCGGTGCCCGCGGCCAGCCCGACAGATACCCCGGTGATCAGCCGCCCGATCAGCAGCCCCGGCAGGTCCTTCCACGCCGCGAGCACCCCCACTGCCACCATCATCGTCGCGACCGCGCTGAGCATTGCGCCCCGGCGCCCGATGCGCGCGACGATGGCGCTGTCCAGCCGCAGTACGGCGATCGTGCTGGCCGCGAAGATCGCGAAGACCACGGTGATGGTAAGGGCCGAGAGGTTGTCCCGGACTCGGTAGAGGCCGTAGAGCGGGCTGGGCAGGGTCGCGACCGCCATGACGATCAGGAAGGCGAACACCGCCGCCCCGAAACCGGAGCGAGACCGGCGCGGCGGCGCCGCGGGCACCGCGGACGCATTGACGCCGGGCTCGGCGGACACCGCGGTCACCAGACCCTCATGCCGCCGTCGACCACGAGGTCGATGCCGGTCACGTAGGAGCTCTCGTCGGAGGCCAGGAACAGCGCGACGTTCGCGACGTCCTCCGGCTGGCCGAACCGGCCCAGGAGCGTCCGGTCGCGCATGGCCCGGCCCCACTGCTCGTCCTCGAGCTCTCCCCGGGTCGCGTTGCTCTCGATCAGGCCCGGCGAGATCGAGTTGACCCGGATGCCGTGCTCGCTTCCCTCCATGGCGAGCTGGCGCGTCATCCCGATGATCGCGGCCTTGTTCGTCATGTGGGCTATCGCCGGGAGGTTCCTGAAGCTGAGGGACCCGTTCAGCGACGCCATGTTCACGACCACGCCGCGGCTGGCCTTCAGGTGGGGCCAGGCCGCACGGGTAAGGTAGAAGACCAGGTCAACCTCGTCCGTGCGGGCGGCGTCCCACTCCTCGTCGGTGAAGCCCTCGAACCAGTGCAGGTGGGACTTTGCGGCGAGGTTGTACAGCACGTCGATCCGGCCGAACTCGCTCACCGCGAGCTCGACGAGCCTGGCGCACTCGGCCGGGTCACCGAGATGGCACGGCTGCACCGACACCATCGTGCCGCCCTCGGCGTGAACTAGCTTGACGGTCTCCTCGGCCGGCCCGGTCGCCACGTCGCAGCCCACGACCGACGCGCCCTCGCGGGCGAACGCGACGGCGGCGGCGCGGCCCATGCTCCCGCCGGTGCCCGTGATCACGCAGACCTTGCCCGCGAGCCGGCCGGCCACCTCAGTTCCCGTCCTGGGCTGCCGCGGCGGCCTTCTTTTCCGCTTCCGCGACGCCGACCGCGTCAGTCAGCTTCGGAACCTCGCGGAAGTACCAGTAAATGGTCTGGCCGGCCGGCCCGGCGAGCGGTCCCGCCCAGTCGCGGAACAGCTCTGTGGTCACCGCGAGCGCCGTCGTGGGGACCGCCCCGGCGTGCGCCAGCCGGTCGATGGCGGTGCGGTGCGCGGCCTGCGAGCGCCCGCCGACGGCGTCGGCGACGTACAGCACGTCGTACCCGTCCTTCAGCGCCGCGACGGTAGCGAACGCGAGGCAGATTTCTGTGTGCAGCCCGGCGATGATCAGCCGTCGCCGCCCGGTGGCCTGCACGGCCTGCCGGAAGGCCTCGTCCTCGAACGCGTTCATCGACGTCCGGTCGACCGGGGTGATGCCGTCGAGGTCGGCCTGGATGGACGGGAGGGTGGGCCCGTTGAAGCCGAGCTTCACGCCCACGGTCGACAGGACGATCGGCATGCCGTACGCCCTGGCGGTCCTGGCCAGCAGCCGGACGTGCAGCTCCACGAGGCTGGCGGGCGTCTCGGACCGGATGACCTCGAACATCTCATTCTGGTAGTCGATCAGCACGAGGGCACAGTCCTCAGCGGTCCAGACACCCAGGTCCTTTGTCATCGTTGTTCTCCTCGCTGCTCGGCTGCTCGCGGGGCCGGGTGGTCAGGCCCGCTGCCGCATCGAGGATTGCCGCCGTGCAGGTGAATGGACCTCACCGGATCCTGGTGATTCCCGCCCGGCCAGGCCGGTCCGGGCTGGCCAGCTGGTGGCCTAGAAGGCCCGGCCAGCCGAGAGCAGCCGCATCTCCCGTGCGCGCCGCACGACCGAGGAACGGTCCTGAGCCTGGAGCTTGGCGTAGATATTGCGGATGTGGGTGTTGACGGTGTTGACCGATACCGAGAGCTCGCTGGCGATCTCCGGCCGGGACAGGTTCGTCGGGAGATACCGCAGCACCCGCAGCTCGCTCGGACTGAGCTGCTCACGTTCCGCCCGGGACGGCTCATCGCGTGGTGCCGCGGGCAGGCCGCGCAGGATCTGGAGGATGTCGGTCAGCAGCGCTGCGTGCCCCGTCGCATGCCGCGGCATGGCTTCGAGCACGTCGAGTGAGCCTGTCGTCGCGAACGGCAGGACAAGCCGGTCCGCTTCCGCCAGCGCCAGTGCGCGCTCGGCGGCCGCAGTGGCAGCGTGCTGGTCGCCGAGTTCGCGGTTCGCGAGCGCGGCCAGCAGGTTCGCCTCAACGACGGTCACGTAGCCGATGACCGGAGCTGTCCCGTTCAGGACATCTTGGGCCGCGGCGAGAGCGGCGGCCGGGTTGCCTTCGGCGAGGCAGATGGCCGCCCGGGCGTTGCCGATCTCGCCGGAACCGGCCAGCTCCGGATCGAGTGCGGCCAGCGAGGCGTGGGCCTTGGCGAGCTGCCCGAGCCGGGCCTGGGTGCTCAGCTTCCAGCTGGTCAGTTGACCAGCGAGCGCGTGCGGGCTTTGCAGCTGAGACTGAAGGTGCTCGGCGGCGCTGTACTCGGCCAGCGCCTCGTGCAGCCGGCGGCGGCCGGACAACAGCATGCCCGTGGCCAGGTGCAGCAACAGCCCGATGCGCGGCCCGGAGTCGGTCTCCAGAGCGCGGGCGGTGCGCTGCAGCCAGCAGTCGCCAGCTTCGAATTCACCCGCCCAGATGAAGACCCCGGCCAGGTTCAGGAGCGCCGGCGTGATGACCGGCTCCGCGCCCCAGCCGTGTTGCTCGGCGAGAGCTATCGCTTCCAGGCACCGCTGCCGCGTTGTGGCGAATGGCTCAATCTTCGATGCGAAGGCGAGCTCAGCCAGGCAGGCCACTTCGAGGTATGGACGCCCGATCCGCCGGGCAAGGTCGGCGCCCTGTTGCAGGTGCCGTTGGCTGTCCTGGTTCCCCAGCGACCATGCTTCAACGATTCCGAGATTCATGAGCGCCACCGCGCGCAGGTCGCTGTCGAGCGCGATGTCCTCGTCAGACTGCCCCGTTACCGGCGAGGCCAGGAACCTGACCTGCTCGACTACCCCCGCGAGGTGGCCGCGCTTACGCGCCAGCGACAGTCTCAGTGCGGCGGTCGCCACTTCGAGACGGTACTTGCGGTCTGCCGGGATTGCCGTGATCGAGGCTTCGGCCACTGTCAGGTGGGCGGCCGCCTCGTCCAGCCGTCCCCGGGCAAGATCGCTGGTTGCGCGCGCGAGAGGCAGATCCGGGCCCTCGGTGACGGCACCCGGCGGGAAGATCCGCAGCAGCGTCTGGATGGTCTGGGCGTGCCCGTCCAGCGTCAGGCCGAACGAGTGGTCGGCCAGCAGGCGTGCCGCGTCGGACCAGTCACCGGCGGCCTGAGTATGCCGGATGGCGTCGACGGTCTCGCCGTGCTCGCTCAGCCAGCCGGCGGCCAGCCGGTGCAGGATCGGCACCTGCTCGGGCTGCCTCCGGCGCAGCTCGAGCCGGAGCAGGTCAGCGAAGAGGTGGTGATACCGGAACCAGGTACGGTCCGGATCGAGCGATACGACAAACGCGTTGGCGTCCTCGAGGTCGAGCAGGATCCGCTCGGAGCCCGGGTGACCAGTCAGCAGGTCAGCCAGCTCGCCGTTGACACGGTCGAGCAGGGAGGTACGCAGCAGCAGTTGCTGGACCTCGGCCTCCTGGCGGTCCAGCATTTCCTCGAGCAGGTACTCGGCCACGGTCCGGCTGCTGCCGGAGAACTCGGCCACAAATCGTTCCGGGTCAGGGTTGCTGATCAGGGAGATCGCCGCGAGCCACAGGCCCGCGGCCCAGCCCTCGGTGCGCTCGTGCAGCTTCGCGGCCCCGGCCTCCGACAGCGCGATGCCCGAAGCCTCCAGGAACTCGCGGGTCTCGCGCTGGGTAAAACGCAGATCTGCGGCGCGGACCTCGGCCAGCTCACCGGCCAGGCGAAGCTTATGCAGACGGAGCGGCAGGTCGCGCCGCGTGGCGAGGATCACGTGCACCTGCCGGGGAAGCCTCTCCAGCAGCCGGGTTAGCTGCGTCAGCGCTTCCGGCAAGGTCAGCTCGTGGAGATCGTCGATGATCAGGAAGGTGCGCTCGTGATGCCCGGCGAGTTCCGACAAAACCCGGTCGGCGATGGCTGCTTCGTTGAAGCCGGGCGTCGCCGCCAGCGGCTTCCCTTCCCCGGGCGTGCCGGAGGCCTGCTGGATGGCGCTGAGGACGGCAAGCCAGAACTGCTGGGCGTCCTGCTGATCGCGCCGCACCTGGACGACGGCCAGCCGGTAGCGCTGACCATTGGCAGCTGCCCAGGCCCGCAGCAGGGAAGTCTTGCCGCTGCCAGCGGGGGCCGAGATCAGGGTTACCTTGGCTTCCACCGCGCGGTCGAAGGCGGTGAGAAGTTCTCGGCGCCGAATGAGCTGCGGAGCTGCCGAGCTGCGCTTTGGGTGGTTGGCCTTATCTGCCACGCCGGAATCCGGTCCTCGGGGCCCTGGGTGCTGGCATCCGCCTCTCAGCACGATGTCAGGGTACGTGCCCGGGTGGCCAGCGCAATAGCTGCGGGACCGCGTGCCGCCGCCGCGGCGTCACCAGATCCTGGCGATGCGCATTCACCTGCTCGGGCCGGACCATGGCCGGATGGACCCTGCATCGGCCAGGTACATGATCCGGATTAACGGCCATCTCGGCGCGACCTTCCTTTCCGCGTTCCCGGCGATGGCAGGGCAGCGGCAGGGTTCCGAGACCGTCCTGACCGGCGTCCTAGACCGGGCCGCCCTCTATGGTGTCCTGGCTGAGATCGAGGCCCTGGGCCTGGAACTGCTGGAGGTCCGCCGGCTCACCCCCGAGGGGGATGACGGACGTTGTCAGCGGGGGCGCATCGAGGCCGCAGTGCAGGCACTGGTCTGGCGCTACGGCACCAGCCAGCCGGGGGCCGCGCGCCGGGTTGGTAATCGTCACGGCGGCCAGCAGCCCGCCGGCGGCACAGAGCGCTCCCGAGATGACCACCGCCGCCCGGAATCCCGTGGCCAGGGCATCGGGGTGCAGGTAGGCGCTGCCAGTGAGGCCCACCAGCGCCGGCAGCACGGCCACGGCCAGCAGGCCGCCGAACCGGGCCACATCGTTGTTGACCGCCGACGCGATGCCCGAGTGACCCGGGGGCGCCGAGCTCATGGCCGTGGCGGTGAGCGGCGCGACAGTCAGCGCCAGCCCGAGGCCGAACACGGTGACCGCCGGCAGGACATACAGCACGTAGCTGGGCCCGGACGGCGCCAGCGCGAGCAGGGCGAGGCCCGCCCCGACGATCAGGGGCCCGGCGCTCAGCTGCAGCCGGGGCCCGATCCGGGCGGCCAGCTGCCCCGACCGGGCCGATAGCGCGAGCATGATGACGGTCAGGGGCAGCAGCGCCAGCCCGGAGCCGAGCGGCGAGTAGCCCGACACGACCTGGAGAACCACCGGCAGCAGGAACGTCGCCCCGGTGAGCGCCCCGTACACCAGGAATGCCACGGCGTTGACCGCTGCGAACTGCCGCTGCGCGAAGATGGACAGGGGCAGCATCGGCGCTGCCGCGCGGCGCTCCCAGGCCAGGAAGGCGGCCAGTCCTGTCCCGCCGAGCAGCGCCATGGCGAACACCGCAGGTGATGACCAGCCGAGCGCGGGAGCCTCGATGAACGCGAAGGTGATGCCGGACAGGAACACCACCACGGCCGCTGCTCCGGCGTAGTCAGTCTGAGCGCCCGCGCCCGGGTCGCGTGACTCGGGGACGTGCCGTGCCCCCAGCGCGATCACCACCACGGCGATCGGGACATTGATAAAGAAGATCCACCGCCAGGACGCAGCCGCGATGAGGTAGCCGCCGACGAGCGGCCCGGCGGCGATAGCGAGACCACCCAGGCCTGACCAGGCCCCGATCGCCCGGGCACGGTCGGCGGGCCGGAACGACGCCTCCAGGATCGCCAGGCTGCCGGGGGTCATCATGGCCGCCCCGGCACCCTGGAGAAGCCGGGCGATGATCAGGAACGCTACGTTCGGGGCGAATCCGCACGCGGCCGACGCCACGGCGAACCACGCGATACCGATCAGGTAGACCGCCCGCCTGCCGAACCGGTCCCCCAGCGACCCGCCGATCAGCAGGAATGCGGCCAGCGTCAGCGTGTAGCCATTCATCACCCACTGCAGGGCAGCCACGCTGGCGCGGAAATCGCGCCCGATGACCGGCAAGGCGATGCTGACGACGGTCGCGTCGAGCGCGGCGATTCCCGAGCCGAGCACCGTGATGGCCAGGACCCATCTCCCCGCGGCCGAGGAGTACGAGAGAGCAGGACCCTCCGCTGCCGTCATGGCACCTGCCGGTTCAGACGAGGCGCCAGGGCCGGTCCCGGCCCTGGCGCGCTGCGGTCAGGGGTGAATGTAGGTGCTGACGGTGACCCCTCGGTCGAGGCGCAGCGACTGCAGGATCTGGAACGTGGTGGTGGTGGTGAGCACCTCGACGTCGGCGGCGGCCAGGACGCCGGTGTACTTGGCGATGATGGGCGCCGCGGCACGTTCGGTGACGGTGTCGAGGTGAGCCTTCACCCCGGCCCAGAAGTTCTCCCCGGCCGCCACGTAGAAGGGCACCGGGTCGACCGAGGTCAGTGTCTCCCTGGCGCTGGCTTCGATGTCGGCGATGTACTGCTGATGCACGGCAACGTCGTCACGCGTGGCCAGCCTGCCGAGGTGCCCGCTGATGAGGTGCGTCCACGGGTACTCCAGCGCAATGGCCGGGGCGCCCATGTACCCGATGATGTCCTCGCTGAGGTTGGCGTTGTAGATCGGCACCCAGCCAGCGTTAACCACGTCGATGAACATCAGGGTGTCGTGGCCGGGGAAGTGGATGTAGATGTTGTCGGGCGAGTGGTTGGACCCGCGCCACGCCAGCTCAACCCGGTCGCCGCCGACCTCGAGGGTGTAGGTGTCGGTGAACGTCAGGTCCGGCAGCGGCCGGGCGGGGTCATCGTCACGCAGAAGGAGCCGGCGGGTCTCCTCGTGCCCGATACGGGTCACGTCCCCGCCGAACAGCGAGGCAGCGCCGCCGTGGTCGGCGTGGTGATGGGAGTAGACCAGGTGCGTCACCCGGTTGCTCACACCGTTGGCGGCGGCGATCTCGTCGACGGCACGCCGCAGGTTCCCGCCGATGCTCGGCGGCGCGTCGAACAGGACAACCCCTTCTGAGGTGGTCAGGAACGCCGACTGGTAGACCCCGTCGGTCACCCAGTACAGGTTCCGCTCGGCCCGCCCGACGTAGTACCTCTGATCGTTGAGGGCCGGGCCGAGCGCGGACCGGGGAATAGGCGCGTACTCGGGCTGATCTGCGGCGCCAGACACGCCCGTGGCTGGTGATGTCACCCTTGTCTCCCTGCAGTCCCGCGGCACGTCCCCTGGCGGCCGTGCACGTTTTGGTCAGGGGAACAGGCTCGCCGCCAGGCAGGTGAAAGGTCGTCACCGGATCTTGGTGATTCTCCCGTGCGGCGATGATCACCACTGCCTCCGGCGGCCGGGGAAAGGACTGAGTGCGGGTCTGCGCTGAAGCCCAGGAACACCGCCATCGTGACCGGTGCCAGCAATAGCTACGCGGGCTGGGCCTGCCGGTGCCGGACGGTGCCGTCGGCCATGATGTCGCCGTCGGGGCACCGCCATTGGACCTTGCCGCCTTCGAACTGCTCCTGGTACAGCGACGCGTAGACGCCGCCTTGGCGCAGCAGGGAGCGGTGCGTGCCGGATTCCGCCACGCGGCCGGCGTCGATGACATTGATGATGTCGGCGTTGACGATGGTGGACAGGCGATGGGCGATGGCGATGGTGGTCCGTGACCCCATGAGGGCATCGAGGGCATTCTGGACCTCGCGTTCGCTGGCCGTGTCAAGCGCCGAGGTCGCCTCATCCAGGATCAGGATGCGCGGGTCATGCAGCAGGACCCGTGCGATGGCCAGGCGCTGTTTCTCGCCGCCGGACAGGCGGTAGCCGCGCTCGCCCACGATCGTGTCGTAGCCCCCGGGGAACTCCATGACCCGGTCGTGGATGTACGCCGCCCGTGCGGCTTCCTCAACCTCAGCCAGGGAGGCGGCGGGACGCCGTAGCGGATGTTGGCCAGGATGCTGTCGTGGAAGAGGTAGCTCTCCTGGGTCACGAAGCCGATGGCGGCGGCCAGCGATGCCTGGCGCGCGTGCCGCACGTCGATGCCGTCGATCTGGACCGAGCCGCCCGTGACGTCGTACAGCCGCGGGATCAGATAGCTGATCGTGGTCTTGCCGGCCCCGCTCGGCCCGACCAGCGCCACGAGCTGGCCGGGGCCGGCTTCGAGGCTGACGCCCGCTAGCGCGTCTGCCGGCGCGCCGGGGTAGCTGAAGCGGACCTCCCGCAGAGCCACCCGGCCGCCACTGCTGATCGCCGGCAGATCCACCGCGCCGGGGGCGTCGACGATGTCCGGCACCACGTCCAGGTACTCGAAGACCCGGTCGAACAGGGCCAGGGACGACCGCAGTTCCACCGAGACCTGCAGCAGCTGCCCGATCGGGAAGTACAGGCGGGTCTGCAGCGTGGTGAACGCGACGACGGTTCCCGCGGAGATGGCCGTGCCGTGCGCCAGCAGCAGGCCGGCGATCAGGTAGACCGCAGCCGGGGTGATCGACAGGAACGACTGCACGATCGCGTAGAAACTTTGGCCGATCATCTGCTGGCGGACTTCCAGGCCGGCCAGGCGCTGGTTCTCCTCGTGGTAGCGGGCGGTGTCGCGCGCCTGGTTGCCGAATACCTTCGCCAGCAGCACCCCGGATACCGACAGGGTTTCCTCGGACAGGGCGCTCATCGCCGCCAGTGACTCCTGGGTCGAGCGCGCCACCTGGCGGCGCCGCTCGCCGACCATCTTGGTCAGCCAGAAGAACGCCGGCACGGTGATGACCGCCACGATGGTCAGCTGCCAGCTGAGGATGACCATCGCGACGATGGTGGAGGTGAAGATGACGACGTTGGCCAGGATGGTCGAGGCGGTGGTGGTGACCACCGACTGGACACCGCCCACATCGTTGGCCAGCCGGGACTGGATCTCGCCGGTCCTGGTGCCGGTGAAGAAGGCCAGCGGCAGCGTCTGCAGGTGGGAGTAGAGCCGGTCGCGCAGATCCCGCATGACAAGCTGGCCGACCCGGGTGGTCTCATAGGTCTGCAGGATGCCGATGGCGCCGTTGACGACCGGGACGACGGCCATGATGGCGACCAGGATGACGAGCAGCCGGATGTTCGGGCCGCCGGGGACAAACAGGGCCTTGTTGAACACCGCCTGGATCAGCAGCGGGTTGATGATCCCGATCGTGGAGGTCACCACGATCAGCGCGACGACGGCCGCCACCTGGGCTTTATAGGGGCGGAACAGCGGCAGCACCCGCCGGGCGGTGTCACGCTTCCCATGGGCGGGCAAGGCCGGATCCCCGCTGACAGCCATCTTCGGCCTCCTCCGCTCTAACCTCATTCCTCAACGACCTTCATGGCAAGCGCTCAACGGAGTCCCGCGGCACGTCGCCTGGCGCCGTGCACGTTCGTGACGGCATCAGGCTCGCCGCCAGGCAGGTGAAAGGTATTCACCAGATCTTGGTGATTGTCCCCGGCGGCGATGACCGCGAAATCCCGGGGAATCACCAGAACCCGGCGACGAAGGCTCACCGGCCAGCCCGCGACCGTTGGCCCATGGATCTGGCCCGGTATCTCCGCACGAGCGTCTTACGCCCGCCGCGCAGAGAACGCGAGCAGGCCCAGGCCGCGGGCGCGGTCCACCGCCTCGCGGCGGCTGTGGACGCCGAGCTTGGCGTACAGATTGCCCATGTGGGTGCCGACTGTGTTGATCGAGACACACAGCTCGCCGGCGATGTCCGGCCTCGTCAGGTTGGTCGGCAGGTAGCGCAGCACCCGGAGCTCGCTGTCGCTGAGCGGCTCGCTCAGCGGAGGTGGCCCGATGCGGGGTGGCGCAGGATTCTGGCTGGCCAGCAGACTGAGGATCTCGGCGATCAGGGCAGCGTGCGCGGTGCCGTGCCGGGTATGGCGCTCAAGGAGGCCTGGCGCGGGGTGCAGCAGAAACAGCGAGAGAGCGCCGTCAGGCTCGGCGAGATCGAGCGCGCGCTCCAGGGCCTGGTAGGCGGCACCCTGGTCGCCGAGCGCGTCCCGGGCCATCGCCTCCAGCAGGAAAGCGTGAGCGAGCCCAATCCATGGGAGAGCGGATGGGGCTCCGTCGAGGACTGGCGCGAGCGCGGCGACGGCCGCGTGCGGGTCGCCCTGGGCAAGCCGCAGCGCTGCAGTGGCGATGCGCGTCTCCCCGTGCTCGCTGTCGTGGTGGCCGAGCTCGGTAAGAGCCTGCTCGGCCAGCGGCTCGGCGGCCCGGAGCGCGGCCAGCGCGTCGGCGTCCCTGCCGCGCGCCAGCTCGAGTAGCCCGCGGAGGTAATGGAGAACGTGCCCGGTCGCGGGCTGAGCCTCAGCCGTGAGGGTGCGCTCGGCGCGCTGGACCCAGGGCTCAGCCTCGTCCAGTCTTCCCTGCCACGTCAGAATGGTTCCCAGGACCATGCAGGCGGTGCCGAGGGCCGGGTCGCTGGCCCAGCCATGTCGTTCGGCCAGCTCGATCGCTTGCCTGCTGCGCTGCGCCGCCCGCGAATAGGACTGAAACATCTCGACCGCCGCCAGGTGCGCCAGGCCCGTGAACTCCAGAAACGGCCGCCCGATCCGGCGCGCCAGCGCGGCGCCACGCTCTAGGTGCGGCTCTGCCTCCTGGAGCCGGCCGGTCCAGACCTCGGTGATGCCGAGGCTGATCAGCGCCAGCGCGCGCAGATCCTGGCCCAGGACGGGCTGCGTCGTGTCCGGGGTCCCGGCCAGCGCCTCCAGCCGCTGGACCTCCTCGGCCATCGCCGGCAAATCGCCGCGCTGGCGGACCAGCAGCAACCGGTTGATGCCAAGCAGCAGCTGCGGCTGGGCACGCCGGGCCTCCGGCACCGAAGCCGTTCTGCGTTGGGCAAGGCCCAGACACCGCTCGGCCGCATCCAGCGATCCGTATGCCAGCTCATCCGCCACGGCCACCGCCGCAAGCTCGGCGTTGACCTCGCGGATACGAGGAGGGAATCCGGCGAGCAGATCGTGGGTGGTGGCGGCCTGCCCGTCCAGGTGCAGGCCGGGCCACAGACCGGCGAGCAGCCTGGCCGCGAGGTCCCAGTCCCCGGCGGCCTGGGCGTGCCGGATCGCCCTCACCGGGTATCCGCGCTCCGCGAGCCAGCCAGCGGCTCTCCGGTGCAACCCGGCGGCCTCAGCAGGCTCGGTGCGGCGTAGCTCCAGCCGCAGCAGCCCGGCGAACATCTGGTGGTAGCGGAACCAGGACCGCGACGCGTCCAGCGAGATCACAAACGCGTTGGCTTGCTCCAGGTCCTGCAGGATCCTCTCCCCGCCGTGGTCTCCGGTCAGCAGGTCAGCCAACTGGCCGTTCACCCGCTCCAGGATGGAGGTCCGCAGCAGTAGCCGCCTGACCTCTTCGCCCTGCCGGTCCAGCACCTCGGCCAGCAGGTACTCCGCAACCGTCCGCTCGCTGCCGGAGAACCCGGCCGCGAACCGCTCCGGCTCTGGGTGCCCGGCCAGCGACAGCGCTGCGAGCCGCAGGCCTGCTGCCCACCCCTCCGTCCGCTCGTGCAGCATCACCACCGCCGCCTCAGGCAGCTGTGCTCCCGCGGCCGCGAATAGCTTCCTGGCCTCTGCCACGGTGAACCGCAGATCGGGCTCGCGGAGCTCCGTCAGCTCGCCTGCCAGGCGCAGCCGGTACAAGCCCAGCTGCACGTCATGACGGGTGGTCAGGACGAACCGCAGCGCTAGCGGCGCCCGCATCACCAGCAACTCCAGCTGCCGCAGCGCGTCCGGGCTTAGCTCGTGCACGTCGTCGATCACCAGCCAGATCCGGTCCGACAGGGCGGCCAGGTCCGTCAGCAGCCGCTCCACGATCGCCCAGCCGTCCAGCTCCGGCGCCGCCGTCAGCGCCTGCACCAGCGCCGATCCTGAGGCCGTCGCGCGCAGCGCGCCGAGCACCGACAGCCAGAACCGCTGCGGATCCCGCTGCTCGCTGTCGACCGATACCCACCCGGCGTGCCGGGCCAGGCCAGCCTCGGCGATCCAGGACCGGATCAGCACCGTCTTCCCGCTTCCAGCCGGCGCCGATATCTGAACGACGCGTTCCGCTTCGGCCAGCCGACCGAACAGGACGCGGCGGGGAACCGCTCCCCCTCCGAGGGCAGGAGCGGCCGGAGCATCAGGAAATGGCCGTAGCTCCCGCAGGACCACCGGGCGGGTGGCTAGCCCAGTCATGCTGCCGCTTCCCCGGCCGCCCATCGGGTCGGCCCGAGGGCCGGCTGAATGGTCATGCTTGTACCCGTCTGGTGGAAGGGAAGCGGTCACCACCAATAATGCGGGCGCAGATGGCGCCGTGCCTTGGGTCAACTGACCCCCGGCTTGCCGTGGCGCGTCCGGTCGCTGAGACTGCGGGGATGACCCTTGCCCGGAGTGCCCGGTTACGGTGCCAGAGCTGATCGGGCGGGACCCGGAGATCGCCGCAGTGGAGTCGCTGCTGGCCCGTATCGCCGCCGGCGGCGGATCGTTGCTGGTCCTCGGCGATCCCGGAAGCGGGAAGTCGGCGCTGGCGGAGGTGGCCAGCCGACGCGCGGCCGATCGCGGAATGCGGGTGCTTACCTGCGCGGGGGTCCCCGGCGAGGCGCACCTTTCCTTTACCGGGCTGCACCAGCTG
>WNGG01002164.1_pt1 | contig 22925 bp, 21 predicted proteins | sample 5400661 | NCBI WGS metagenome assembly WNGG01 (sample SAMN13153372, study PRJNA577476) | soil metagenome | isolation source: 100 cm soil or saprolite under Garry oak tree replicate 1 | place: USA:California | collected 2016-06-15
CGAGGAGAAAGCTCTGGGAGACTACTTTGAGCAGGTGCTTGCTGCTTCGCAGGTGAAGGACCGCAAAGCGAGAGCGAAGGCTGCCAGCAACTGGCTCTTGAGCGAGGTTGTGCGCCTGGTCAAAGAGAAAGACATTCCGCTAAGCGCCTGTCCTCTTTCGCCATCAGCTCTGGCGAACTTGCTTGATTTGCTGGACGCTGAGCGAATCACAGGGAAGCAAGCCAAGGAGATTCTGGACGAGGCGTTCGCTTCTGGTGAAATGCCGGAGGCGATTGTTGCCAGGAGAGGGATCAAGCCACCTATCCGCGATCTATCTGAGTTAACACGGATAGTAGAGGAGGTGATTGCGAACAATTCCAAGGTGGCGAATGATTACCGCTCTGGCAAAACAAATGCCCTGCAATGGCTGGTAGGGCAGGTAATGAAGCAGACTCGCGGTCAAGCGAAGGCTGATATTGTACAGACACTTTTAAAATCAAAACTGGATGAGACCGATTGAGAGGTCTTGTCTTATTCTCTCTTTCAGAGAAGAAGGAGCTTGCAAGCCATGCACAAAGAGGTGGAGGCTGCTACCCTGAATCCCTATGAGATGGCGGTTCAGCAGTTTGAGGCAGCCGCAGAAAAACTGAATTTGTCCGAAGATATGCGGGAAATTCTGCGACAGCCCAAACGCGAACTTTGTCCGAAGATATGCGGGAAATTCTGCGACAGCCCAAACGCGAACTCACAGTTAATTTTCCCGTGCGTCTCGATACTGGCCAGATCAAAATGTTTACCGGGTATCGTGTACAGCACAATGTAAACCGTGGCCCTGCCAAGGGTGGTATCCGCTATGGTCCAGATGTGACGTTGGATGAAGTCAAGGCACTGGCGATGTGGATGACCTGGAAGTGTGCCGTAGTGGGTATACCATTCGGTGGAGCAAAAGGCGGCGTCATCTGCGATCCCAAGAATATGAGTCGCGCTGAACTGGAGCGCTTGACTCGCCGCTATACAACCGAAATATCCATTGTTATTGGGCCGCAGCGTGATATTCCTGCACCCGATGTCAACACAAATTCGCAGGTGATGGGTTGGATTATGGATACCTACTCCATGCATGAAGGCTACTCCATCCCTGCGATAGTCACTGGTAAGCCGCTCTCCATCGGTGGAAGCGAAGGACGCAACGATGCAACAGCAACAGGCGTGTTGTTTGTCACACGCCAGGCTGCCAGGCACATGGATATTCCTCTGCAGGGTGCCCGTGTCAGTATTCAAGGCTATGGGAATGCTGGCTCGATTGCTGCGCGCCTCTTCCATAATGAGGGGTGCAAGGTTGTTGCAGTAAGTGATACTCGTGGCGGCATCTATAATGAGGTTGGCCTTGACCCTGCTGCTGTGTTGCGCCACAAGCAGGAGCATGGAAGTGTAGTAAGCTTCCCGAACGCTCAGAAGGTGAGCGTACAGGATGTGCTGGAAGTTCCTTGCGAGATATTGATTCCTGCCGCTACCGAGAGTGTGATTACGACCGCCAATGCTAATCGCATCCAGGCACGCATTGTTTCCGAAGCTGCCAATGGCCCAACTACGCCTGAGGCGGATAAGATTCTCTTCAAAAAAGGTATTGTGGTCGTTCCTGACATCCTGGCGAATGCTGGTGGTGTGACAGTCAGCTATTTCGAGTGGGTGCAGGACTTGCAGAGCTTCTTCTGGGGAGTTGAAGAAATCACTCAGAAACTCGAAATGATTATGAATAAGGCCTATGCTGCCGTGGCGGATAAGGCTGACCAGTATCAATGTGATATGCGCCTGGCTGCCAATATGCTGGCTATCTCGCGTGTTGCAGAAGCCACGCAAATTCGTGGTATTTACCCGTAGGCTTAATCGGCTTTGAGATGACCGTTATTCATCTCAAAGCCGATCAGATGAACGACTAGTATCCGGGACGGCGCTCGCGTTTGATAGGTCGCTTGGGTTGCTTCGTCTGTCTGCCAGGTTTAGGCTTCTTTCGTCCGCGTCCGGCAGCCCAGGGTTCCTCTTCTTCCTCCTCCTCTTCATCGAAGATATCTTCGTCCACCTCTTCAAGAGAGATGTCCGGTTCCGGTTCCGGTTCCGGTTCCTGTTCGATGGCCATGTCAGGAATCTCTTCATCTACTACGATGTTCGGAAGGTCCTGGTCATTTAGCTCTTCTTCCTGTTCGAGGTCTTCTTCCTCTACCTCGGGCTCGATGATCTCCTCCTCCTCCTCTTCTGCTACATCCTCCGGTTCGAGGACGTCAGGTGAGTATATATCCCTACGTCCATCGGCGACCGGCTGTACACTGGCGCGCCCAGGTTTACGTGCTGTAGCAGGTTCCATTGGTTCGGGTTCGGCTGTCTCTGCCTCCTCGTTCGTTTTGGACGCGCCAATCACTTTGCGTCCGGCGGCAACATCCAGCCAGAACTGAGAATAGTAATGCGGTCGGTCTGAGTCTTTCTCGCTATCTTTCCTTGTCATACACCACCTTTTGAGAGGAGCATCCCTTATGGGTGCCCCAGGCGACCACAAGGGCCACCTCTAGAAGCGATACAATCTTATACCACTGCACCGTGACGGCAGTGGTACTTCATACGTCATGATAAAAAGAAAATTGTAGCCTGTCAAGATGCCTTTTAATTCAATAGATTGGCTTCTAGAGAAGATTAAGAGGCTGTCAAGCCCCCAAGTGCATGATTTTTTTGAATGAAGTAGTTTCTTTCGTTGTGTTTACCCTCTATAATATGATGTATTGATCGTAGATTATGTATAAGGGCGCAATCTGGTGCGTCCGGCAGAAGAGAGATAGGGCGCGCTTCGTTGCGCCCACAAAGTTGGAGGAAGCTCTTGGCAAGGATTCTCGATAGTATTGATAGCCCGGCGCAGTTGCGTACATTGACCGTTGCGCAAATGCAAGAGTTGGCCGAGGAGATTCGGCGAGAGATCATTGAGAAAGTTTCGGTGAAAGGTGGCCACCTGGCTCCCAACCTGGGCGTCGTTGAGCTGACGATGGCGCTCCACTACGTCTTCAATACCCCGGAAGACCTGCTGGTTTGGGATATCGGTCACCAGGCTTATGTTCATAAGCTGCTCACTGGCCGTCGTGACCGTTTTCATACTATTCGTCAGTTTGGTGGTCTTTCTGGCTATCTCCGCCGCGAGGAAAGCCCGTATGATGTGTTTGGGGCCAGTCATGCCAGTACCTCGATCTCTGCTGCCCTTGGCCTGGCGGTGGGACGTGATCTCCAGGGCCAGACCTTCAAGGTAGTTGCTGTGATTGGAGATGGTGCTCTGACTGGTGGTATGGCATTGGAAGCGATCAATAATGCTGGAAGCCTGAAGAAAAACCTGATTATCGTGCTCAATGACAATGATAAATCCATCTCCGATAACGTCGGGGCCTTGCACCACTACCTTGGCAAGGCACGTCAGATGGAGACATCACCCAGCTTCCGGCACCTGCGCGAGATGGCAAAGGAATCGATTGAGAAGTTGCCTGTAGTAGGTGATAAGGCGCGTGAGGCGGCAGGACGTGCGGAAACGAGCTTCAAGCATTTTGTCATGCATAGCAAGAGCGCTACAATCTTTGAGGAGCTGGGCTTCAAGTTCTTCGGGCCGTTTGATGGGCATGATCTCCACCTGATGTTGGAAGTCTTCGAGAACATTAAGAAGATCGAAGGGCCAGTAATCGTGCAGGTCGTGACCAAGAAGGGGAAGGGCTGGAATATTGCAGAAGAGGATGCCACCAAGTGGCATGGTCCTGGCGCCTTTGATTATGCGACCGGGACGATTAAGAAAAATCCAACCGATCCTCCAACCTATACCGAAGTCTTTGCCAACACCCTGGTAGACCTTGCAGAGAAAGATACCTCTATCGTCGGGATCACAGCTGCAATGGCAGAAGGAACTGGTCTGAAGAAGTTGCATCAACGCTTCCCGGAACGCTACTTCGATGTAGGTATTGCGGAGCAGCATGCCGTCACATTTTCTGGTGGGCTTGCCATCTCTGGTCTGAAACCGGTGGTTGCCATTTATTCCACATTCCTGCAGCGAGCTTTTGATCAGGTGATTCACGACATCTGTGTGCAAGATTTGCATGTCGTCTTCGCGATGGACCGTGCCGGAGTAGTTGGTGAAGATGGTCCTACTCAGCATGGCGTTTACGATATCGCGTTTATGCGTATCCTTCCGAATATGAAGGTCATGGCCCCCAAGGATGAGAACGAACTGCGCCATATGCTCTACACTGCCATCTACATGGATGGCCCGGTGAGCCTGCGCTATCCACGTGGGAAGGCGCAAGGTGTTCCCATGGATGCTGAACTGCAGAAGTTGGAGGTCGGGAAGGCGGAGCTACTCAGCCCACAAGCGATTGAAGAAGCTGAGCAGCAGTCTTGTGTGGTCCTCGCCTATGGCACGGCTGTTGAACAGGCACAACTTGCAGCGAAAGAGTTGGCCGACGAGGGCATTTCTGTTACCCTGGTGAATGCACGCTGGGCCAAGCCGCTTGATGAGGAACTGATCATGCGCCTGGCGAAAGCAACACGCCGTATTGTGACGGTCGAAGATCATATGGTGGCTGGTGGCTTTGGCAGTGCGGTCCTCGAATTCCTGGAGAGCCGTGGCATGCGAGATGTTGATGTGCGCGTGATCGGCTATCCCGATAAGCTGATTGAGCATGGCGCTCCCTCGATTTTGAAGGAACTGTATGGTCTCTCATCCTCGCACATTAAAGATGCTGTGCGTGATCTGCTGCATTCCGAGTCGAAGGGCTATGAACTGACCCATTAATCTGCATCTCCAATTGTTGTGGCGTCCGAGGCCCGGCATGTCGGGCCTCGGACGCCACAACAATTGAACACATATCTATAACGAAGTGCGAGGAGAAGATGCTCCGCAAACTGAGCGCTATTGAGATAGCAGAAGGAGCACTGCTAGCAGATATTGCCGTTATTTTTCAACTACTTGTCATCTATCTGCCTGTCGGAGACACATTTTTTCGCCTGCTTATTCCTATCGTCTTTGCAGTGCTGGTACTCCGGCGTGGCCTCTACCCAGGCATCATGGCCCTCTGTGTTGCGCTCTTTATTGTCGGCCTAATGACTGGCCTCCAATTTCTGGTGCTCATGTTATTGGAGTGTGGGGCTGGCCTGTTCCTGGGTTTCACAATGAAGTATCGCCTACGTCACTTTATCCTGATCTTCGCAGGTGTAACAGGCAGTGCACTCCTCGTTTACGGCCTCCTCATTCTCTCTACATTGCTGACTGGCTTCCCACTGAGTCGCCTTGTCCTCGAGTTGCAGAAGAGCTATGAAACAGCCATCTCCCTTGTGAACGTCATAGCTGCAAACGTTGGCCTGGGCACCTGGTGGAGACATAGTATCTATCCGACTGTAGGCTCTCTCGCGAAATGGGGATTTACCTATTGGTGGGCACTTCTTTTAGTGGCTCTCTGGGTAGTCTTGTGGCCGGTCGTGACCGTGGTTTATTTCACCACCAATCTCTTTGTGCGCCTGCTCGGCTACCAGGTACGTCCATTTCCTGATGGTAGGCCGGGCAGGCTACTCCGCCGGATGGCACGCTTTATTGTCAGGCGAGTGCTCCGATCAGAGATCGGGAAGCGCTGGATAGGTAGGTCTGCTGTCAAAGAATCTCTAGACAAAGAAAAGATATCAGGAGGGACGGAGCCAGAGCATGAGCACATCTCCTCTCATTGATATACAACACGTTAGCTACACCTACCCGGTTCAGAGGGTACATAAAGGGCAGGTCTCAATTCCGGCACTTCAGGATGTGAGTCTCCAGGTCCAGCAAGGAGAATACCTGGTTGTGCTGGGGCATAATGGCAGTGGCAAATCGACACTGGCTCGTCACTGTAATGCCCTGCTTACACCCAATAGTGGGCGTGTGCTGGTGGCAGGACTTAATACAAGTGATACAACGAAGCAACGTGCTATTCGAAATATGGTGGGTATGATCTTCCAGAACCCTGATAACCAGATCATTGCAACCGTTGTCGAAGATGATGTTGCCTGGGCATTGACGGTGCGGGGCCTCCCTGCTGCAGTGATTTATGAGCGTGTTGCCTGGGCAATGGCAGCAGTAGGTATTACCCGGCTGCGTGGACTTCCCCCACATAAGCTCTCAGGTGGACAGCGACAGCGCCTGGCAATTGCGGGAGTGCTGGCATTACGCCCACAATGTATCATTGCGGACGAGGCGACGGCGCAACTCGATCCGCTCTCACGCGCAGAGATTGTAACGCTACTGCATGAACTTAACCGGGAATATGGCTTGACGGTTATCCAGGTCACTCATCTTCTAGAGGAAGCGGCTCTTGCTCCGCGTGTTGTGGTGATGGAGCAGGGACAGATTGTGATGGAAGGAACTCCCGCAATGGTATTTGCCGATCTGGAGCAGTTACGCCGCTTGAAGCTGGCAGTTCCTGAACCTATAGAACTGGCTGGCCGTTTGCGTAATGCGGGTCTGGCTATTTCACAAGAGGCATTAACGGTGCAAGCTATTGCACAAGAGCTTGCACGGGAGGTTGTCCGTTGACAGAGCCGGTCATCGTCGTAAAGAATCTATCCCATATATATCAACTCGGCACTCTCTCAAAGGCTGCCCTGGTCGATATCAGCCTGGAGATTGAACGAGGGAGCTGTGTTGCGATTATCGGGATTACTGGTTCTGGTAAATCGACGCTTGTGCAGCACTTCAATGGGCTACTTCGACCTACCTCTGGTACCGTTATCGTTGATGGGATCGATGTGAGTGCTAAGGGAGTTGATCTGCGAGTGTTGCGGCAGCGCGTTAGCATGCTCTTCCAGTTTCCAGAGGCGCAGCTCTTTGGACGCACCGTCTTTGCCGATGTCGCCTTCGGCCCTGAGCGAATGAATCTTGAGCGCCGTGAAGTCAGGGCCAGGGTCATTGCTGCATTAGAGACGGTTGGCTTGCCTAACTCTGAATATGGGTGGCGTTCCCCCTTCGAGTTGAGCGGAGGGCAGATGAGACGAGTGGCCCTGGCCGGAGTGCTTGCAATGTCGCCCGCTGTACTGGTGCTTGATGAGCCAACGGTGGGACTGGATGCCAGGGGGCGAGAAGAGTTTTACTCCTGCCTGCGTCGTGTCCAGGAGGAACGTGGTGTCACGATTGTGCTGGTGTCGCATGATATGACGGAGGTTGCCTCATTGGCCGATCGCCTCTTCGTCTTGCATAACGGATACCTGGTAATGCAGGGAACACCTCGCAGGGGGTGCGCGTCATTTTTTTGCAAGGAGGCGACGGCGCCAGGGATGGTCAGAAGCTGGTCGACGGGGAACAGTGGAAGCCGGAGAGCAAGAAGAAGGCTGGGGAGGGGAAGTCTTAGAGCGAGCCGGAGAGCCCAGGAGCAGAAGGCGCAGCAGGAGCTGGCGCAGCTTGCCCAGAGCGGCATCCTGGCGCGTCTGCTGGTGCAAGAGGCGGCGCTCTTGCCGCTGGAGCAGGCATTGGTGGCATGTCTGCAGCCAAGCTGGTTCCCACTGATCGTTACAGACGGCGGTGCGCAAAGCCAGCATCGGATTGACATGCGAGCGCTCCCAGCGCATGCCAGCCCCTTTGAGTCGGGCTTGGACGACCCCTTTGTTGGCACTTTCCACACTGCCACTGCCAATGGGCCAGCCCAACTCTTGATAGCGTGGATACTGCATGTGCTGCTCACGCTTGCACAGGTAGCTGACCTTCTTGTCTAGATCAGGGACGTGGGGATGCATGTGAAGCAAACGGCTCACTTCCTTCAAGACCGCTGCGGGTCCGTGGTGTTTGAGCTCATGCAATTGTTGAGCCAGCCACTCCTCGGGCAGATGGGTGCCAGCTGCCCTCACCAGCTCAGCAATCTCACTCAAATAGCCTGCCGCATGGGCAAAGTCGAGAATGCGTACCGCATCGGGCCGATGCAGATCCACAAAGCCTTGAATCCACTCGGCTCCATCTTGCACCGCACACACCTCTTTGGCGAGACCTACTCCCCGGCGCTCGGTTTCCACGGTCGCCAGTCGGCCAAAGGTCTCTGAGTCGCTCAGACGGGAAAAATACGAGAGGTTGACAGCTTCGACTTGCTGCCCTGGTCGCTGCTTGCAAGGGGTCTCTTTGCTCTTAACTTGTCCAATGACCACAGTTTTGGCTTCGGCCCACACTCCTCCCACCAGCGGCACCATGGCTCCATCACTACTGAGGATCACCTTGGTCTCTGGCTCTTTGACTGCCCTCTGGTGTGGCTGGCACGACCTGGCTCGCCCCTTCTTGCTCTTCTTTTCCTTCTCGTGCACCAATTGGCTGGCTTGCTCGTTCTGCACCGCCTCATACGCCGCTCCTGCTTCTTCTGTGTGTCGGCGGGCCGTGGCTTCACTCACTTGCACCCCCATCAGGTCTGCCAGCAGCTGGACGGCCTTGGCAAAGGGCATCCATAGGGCCAGATGCACCAAGTGTTCGAGTTGCAGCGGCGTCAAACTTCCTGGCTGCAGGCCCAATTCCTCATCCAAGGGGGAAAAAGCCTGCCCCGCATTTGGGACAGGTTCCGTAGGTTCTTTCCAGCTCCACCTCTCTTCCCATCGTGGCTTGCATCCTTCGCTTCTGCTTGCCTCGGGCGACCAAGGGTTCCCCGCAGTTGGCACACGTGGGTCGCTCCTCCGGCTGCTTGCCTGCCCACTCTTTGGCCTGACCTTCTAGTGCACTTTCTTCGATCAAATGCGCTTCCAACCGGCTCACCCGTTGCCTGGCCTCCAACTCGATCTCTCTCATCGTCGCTTTCGGGTGACAGGCACGCCATTCTTTCATCCCTGTGATGACCTCATCAAACATCTCTTGGCTCTTTTCTTGCTCGTTCTTCTTCATCTTCTCTCCTCTAGTTTTCTCGCACATGGGCTGCTCGTATCTTACCTCTCCTTTCCTTGCTTGGCTACCCCCCGTGCAAAAAAATGACGCCCACCCACCTCGCAGTATCTTTTCGCAAGCTGACGCTCTACACCAGTGGGGCCTGGCAGCACCTCCACTCAGTGAATTGCTCCAGCATCTTCGCCAACAGGGCATAGCAATTCCCGCAGAGACATTCACGCTTGAAGAAGCTTTTGTATTATTACAGAGAGTCCTAATGGAACGGGGGAACGACGGACCCGTAGGGGTGGTGTAGAGGGGGGACGCTGTCTGGGGGACAGTGTGTAGGACCCTTGTGGTCGCCCTTAATGAGTCAGGGTGAAAAAACATGTTGAAGAATATCTCATTAGGCGTCTATTATCCAGGGAACAGCCTCTTGCATCGCTTGCAGGCAAGAACAAAATTGCTTGTCTTGTTCTTGCTGATAGCCTGCTTGACGGCAGCAAACCAGCATCAGTGGCACTTTGCGCCGTACATAGTTGCGGTCATACTGCTTTGTGCAGGTGTAGCACTGTCAGGTATCTCACCGCACCATATCTGGCAACGTATGCGTTTACTGGTGCTACTGGCCATCCTCGGTGCCATCTTGACTCTGCTCTTTCCCGATGCAGTGGGTAAACCGCTCTACACAATTGGCCCCATTCTGGTTTCGTATGCACTGCTCCACTGGGCCATAATCGTTTATGGTGTTTTGTTGACGGTCTACATCTTCCTGCTACTTCTGCCTCTGCCAGGATTACGTACTTTCCGGCAACAGCGCTGGTTAAGGCGAACCAGGATACCCCTGATACTTGTCACAATGGTTGTCCTGGCTTTCCTCTGGTTCCATACGTTCATACGTGACATTCCTCTTAGCAAAACCCTCCCACTTGGTCCTATGGTAATCACGTATGATACTGTATGGCTGCTGATGACTGTCTTCACCGTCTTCCTGGTGCTCTATGCACTCTCACTGCTCCTGACCATGACAACCACGCCTGTTGGCTTGATCGAGGGGATGAGCATCTTGCTCACCCCATTGCGCTGGTTGAGACTGCCGGTCGATGATTTCGCCTTGATGACGTTGATTGCGCTCCGCTTTATCCCCACGCTTCTAGACGAGGCGGATCAACTGATAAAGGCCCAGACTGCCCGCGGCGCGGATCTTGTACATGGCACAATACGCGAGCGGCTACAAAGCCTGGCAACGCTGTTTGTGCCACTTATTCTAGGTTCATTGCGTCGTGCCGCTGATTTGGCGACGGCACTGGAGGCACGCGGCTACGAGGTTGATGGCCGCCAGACGCTGCTGCACGAAAAGTCGCTTGAAGCTGTCGATTACCTGGTGTTGGTCGTGGTTGTGGTTGGGATGGTAGGGGCGCTGGTTCTGTAGTCAGTGCTCAAAATCTCTAACCTCTCGCAGTTCCCACACTCATCAAATAAATTGCCTCTGTCCGATTCCGCGCATGTAGCTTCTCGAAGATGTTCTGTACATGCTTGTGCACCGTCGATTCTGCAATGCCGAGTTCTCCGGCGATCTCACGATTTTTGTGTCCCTTGCGTATGAGAGCAATGATTTCGAGTTCGCGCCTGGTGAGGGGATGTGTGGAGGTTGGTGCTTCTGGTGAAAGTGTAGCTGGTTTCTGCGTGTCCTGGTTGTGGACAGCAAATGAATGCTTCTGCACTGTACCAAATGTAGTGGCACCCCTTGTGGGTGCCATGACCGGTGGAAGTGAGCGCAGGTGTGCCAGGAGACGTGTTGCCAGTGGGCGTGGCATACACAGTTCGTCACGGGCAGCCTGGCGAATGGCCTTGACCAGGTTATCAGGTTCAATGTCTTTGGTGAGATAGCCAACTGCTCCCAGTTGTAGGGCATGGATGGCATGTTGTTCATGCTGAGATGCTGTGAAGATGACGACGCGAGAGTGTGGAGAGCAGGCTAAGACACGTTCGGTTGCCTGGAAACCGTCACAGCCTGGCATGTCTAAATCCATCAATACCACGTCAGGCTGAACTTGTGCTGCCTGCGTTGCTGCCTCGTACCCGTTACAAGCCTCCGCCACGATTTCCATGTCCTCTTCCCTCTCGACCACTTGACGGACAGCACGACGAATAAGCATGTGGTCGTCAGCTATCATGATTTTTACCTTCTCCACGCTTACTACCCCTTTCTATTTCTAACCTGGCTGCCCTTAAAAAATGCTATAGGCCGGTAGCCATAAATATCCATATACTGTACAGTGTACTATCAATTCCAAGAAGCGAGGGGCGATTCAGGCAGGCCCCACACAAAAATCAGGGGTCAACAAGGGCGACCGCAAGGGCCCACCCCGCCCCACGGCACCGCCCTCGCCCCTACCCAACCACGAGGATGCCGACCCCGATCTGTGGTGGAATCAAATGGACTACTTTTCTTGCTTCTTCCCCTCTGCTATGCTATACTTTCAAGTTAGCAGGAGGTGTCTTCTGCACGCCTTAGAATTGTTTTTAATCATATATGAAGTACACACGCTCTCTGACCGATGGAAACCCTGGTGTTCCTTTGACTCGTTGAGGATACTACAATGTACGTTGGCAAGAGGAGAGCGGAGGATCAACAAGGGAGGATCTACTTTTGGCTAACATCATTTCAATGAAACAACTGCTCGAAGCGGGCGTACACTTCGGTCATCAGACTCGTCGCTGGAACCCCAAGATGCAGCCCTTTATCTTTATGGATCGGAACGGCATCCATATCATTGACCTGCAGCAAACGGTGACACGTCTCAACGAGGCGTACAATTTTGTAAAAGACCTGGCTGCCAGGGGCGGGACGGTGCTGTTTGTTGGGACGAAGAAGCAGGCTCAGGAAGCTGTTGCTGAAGAGGCAAAGCGCTGTGGCATGTTCTATGTTAACCAGCGCTGGCTTGGTGGGATGCTGACGAACTTCCAGACCATTCAGTCGCGCATTCGCTATCTCCGTGAACTGGAGGCTCGTAAAGAGCGTGGCGATTTCGAGCGACTGCCCAAAAAGGAAGTCCAGCGTTTGCAGGACGATATGGTGCGCCTGGAGCGCATTCTGGGCGGGATCAAGGACATGAAGCGTCTGCCAAATGCAGTCTTTATCATTGATACCCGCAAGGAACGCACAGCAGTCTTAGAGGCACGCCGCCTGGAAATTCCGGTCATTGCCCTGGCGGATACGAACTGCGATCCTGACGAAATGGATTATCCAATCCCGGCCAATGATGACGCTATTCGCGCCGTCCGTTTGCTCTGTTCCAAGATCGCGGATGCCGTGATTGAGGGACGACGTGAACTGGAGGCCCAGCAGAAGGATACAGAAGCAGCTGAGGTCGGTGAAGCTGGTGAAACAGCAGAAGCAATGGCTCCTATTGCTTATAGTGATGTGCCTCCTGCTCTGCCAGCCGAAGGTGTGGCGGAAGAGGCTTCAAAAACGCCTGCTGAGCCTGAACTTGTTGCGAAAGAGGCGCTTTAAGGTTTCCTTTGCCAGGGCGACCGCGAAGGTACGCCCCTACCATATACGGGCGTAACCGGTAAAAACGCGCTATCGTATATGGTAGGGGCGTACCTTTGCGGATTCCGCCACTCTGCCTGGCGCTTCATCCTCCCCCGGAGGCGCGGCAGGTAATAGGGGGATGATGAAAGGCCTTGGAGCGGGGAACTGCTTACACGGGTAGGTTTTTGGGAAGCGGGGTCCAGGGGCGCGGCCCCTGGCGGGGGTTTGGGGGTGTCCCCCAAGCTTCTCTCTCCTCCGCCGCAGGCGGAGTGCCGAAAAAGCTCGATGTCTCTACGAGGCAGAGAAGGCAATGAAAATCGCCTATTTCGTGCAGGAGCGGGAGTAGTAGGCGATTTTCAGAAGAACCTACCCATGCAAAGCGGGGAACTGCCCCTGCTTTAAGGTTATGGTTGTCGTCAACATAATAAAACGAATTTGTCAAGCACTCAGAGACCAGGAAAAGTGGACAGAGGGAATTGTACATCCATCCTTAGTCTGAGTATGATAAAACAGGAAGGTTTGAGGAGAAAAAAACACGTATGAACTACGTTGCTGCAGATGTAAAAAAGTTGCGTGAGGAGACAGGCGCAACATTTGCCGATTGCAAGAGTGCATTGGCTGACGCGCACAGTTGGGAAGAGGCCATCAAGATTCTCGAGGCGAGGACCAGCCGGAAGGCAGACAAGATGATGGCTGCGAATCGAGAAACCAAACAGGGTGGCATCTTCTCCTATGTTCATCACAACCACAACGTTGGTGTCCTGCTGGAACTCAATTGCAGCACCGACTTTGTTGCGCGTAGTGACAGCTTCCGCAAGCTTGCCAACGAACTGGCTTTGCAGATTGCCGGGGTTGATACTACCAGGTACGTCAACTACGAGGATGTGCCTGCTGAAGTCGTGAGTGAGACACGCAAGGCGATTCTGGAGGACCCCGCACTGGAGCGAATTCCTGCTGAGAAGCGCGAGGATTTCATCAATGGGAAGCTCAAGAAGACTCTAGGTCCCCAGGTCTTGATGATGCAGCCATGGGTGAAAGATGAGTCCATAATAGTGGGTGATCTCGTGAAGAAAGTAATCGCTGAAACTGGCGAGAATGTCGTACTGCGGCGCTTCAGTCGCTTTGAACTGGGCAAGTAGGGGTATTGGGTAAGTAGGGGCGCAATTCATTGCGCCCACCAGGCAAGCAGAGGTGTTGGGCAAGGTGTGTAGGGGCGCAATGAATTGCACCCGACATCTTGCGCCAACCAATATGCATGGGAGTGTGCTAAACATGTCGCAGACGACTTCATCTCTTCGGTATCAGCGGATTCTACTCAAACTGAGTGGCGAGGCACTGGGTTCCCGCCAGGGATATGGCATCGATGCGGAAACCGTGCGTCGAATCGCTGCTGAGGTCAAGCGGGTACATGACCTGGGTGTGCAGGTAGCAATGGTGGTTGGAGGTGGAAATATCTGGCGTGGTGCCGATGCTGCTGCAACAGGTATGGATCGTGCCACAGCCGATTATATGGGAATGCTGGCAACGGTTATGAATTCGCTGGCAATGCAAGATGCAATGGAAAAGTTGGGTATGGTCACGCGAGTGCAGACCGCCATTGAAATGCCCCCGGTGGCCGAACCGTTTATTCGCCGCCGAGCCGTACGCCACCTGGAGAAGGGGCGAGTGGTGATCCTGGCTGCCGGAAGTGGAAATCCATTTTTCACGACCGATACGGCTGCTGCACTGCGCGCGGTTGAACTGAATGCTCAAGTTTTGCTCAAAGCGACCAAAGTAGATGGTGTCTATGACGATGATCCCATGCATAACCCGGATGCTCAAAAGTTCGAGGAATTGAGCTATATGCGGGCACTGAATATGGGGCTAAAGGTTATGGATAGCACCGCTCTTTCACTGTGCAAGGATAATCATATGCCGATAATAGTCTTTGACTTGAATGTTCCAGGGACGCTTGAGGCGATTATACGCGGTGAGAAGTATGGCACGCTGGTTCATGATCTAGAGGAAGCCCGATGGGAAGTGCAGTAGCGGGGCACCCGTAGAGTGCCGATTTATCTGTAGAGCACCCTCTCTGGGGGAGAGGTAAGAGATTTATCGAGCACGTCACGTGGATGCCCCTACAGAGGGAGCATTGCAATGGTTGATGATATTTTCGGAGATGCTGAGCGACGTATGCAGAAGGCCGTTGAGGCCCTGCGACATGACCTGGGCTCGATTCGTACAGGCCGTGCGAACCCGGCACTGTTGGAGCGTATTCAGGTGGACTATTATGGCACACCGACCCCGGTCACTCAAGTTGCCACGATTAGCGTTCCTGAGGCGCGTCTATTGGTCATTCAACCTTGGGATCGCAAACTACTGGGGGATATCGAGAAAGCTATTCAAAAATCTGACCTTGGTATCAATCCAAACAACGATGGACAGGTGATTCGCCTGGCAATTCCTCCCCTGAACGAGGAGCGACGCCGTGAGATGGTGAAGACCTTGCATAAGAAGTTGGATGAACATAAAGTTGCCGTTCGCAACATTCGCCGTGATGTGCTTGATAAGCTTCGCGAGAGTGAGAAGAAGAAAGAAATTTCCGAGGATGACTTGAGGCGAAGTACGGAACGCCTCAACAAGTTCACCGACCGTTTCATCGATGAGATGGAGAAGGTCGGTAAGGCCAAGGAACTGGAGATACTGGAGGTCTAACGTTGGCCAAGATACGAAATCTTTTTCCCTCATCACAGGGGAAAGAGAAGGTGCAGGCGCAACCCATCGCATCTGTAGGGGCAGGGCAGAAAGCAGATGCTCAGGAGCTGCGTACTCTACGTCACCTTGCTATCATTATGGATGGCAATGGACGTTGGGCGCAGCAACGACATTTGCCTCGCCTGGTCGGACACAAAGCTGGCGTGAACGCATTGCGTCGCGTGCTTGAGTGTGCTGTGGATGAACATATTGAGATGCTGAGCGTGTATGCCTTTTCAACCGAGAATTGGGGACGCCCCCGTGTTGAGGTTGAAGGCCTGATGCAACTCTTCTGGGAGACGATCCGCTCGGATATCGAAAAGTTACACCGCGAGGGAGTGCGCCTGCGTCATCTTGGTCGTTTGTATGACCTGCCGCCTGATATTCAGAAGGCAGTGCGGGAGTCAGTAGAATTGACGCGAAATAATACTCGCATTGGCCTGAATGTCTGCTTTAATTACGGGGGACGGGCGGAGCTGGTGGATGCTATTCGCCAGATTATCGCTGATGGCCGTCGCCCGGAGAGCATTACGGAAGAGCTGATCGCTTCCTACCTGTACACCCGCGATTTGCCAGACCCTGATATGGTGATTCGCACAGCCGGAGAGATGCGCGTCAGTAACTTCCTGCTCTGGCAATCAGCTTATAGTGAGTATTATGCGACGCCTAAACTCTGGCCGGACTTTGGCCGGGAAGATTTAAAGGCAGCCTTGGAGAGCTATCGTCAGAGACAGAGACGCTTTGGGCGTCTCTCAGTTCCTTCGACGACTGGTGCACAGATGGAATAAGCGCGTGCAAAGCGCAACCGAACAAAACTCAGAGCCAGATCAGAATGCAGCCGAAACGGCCAACAGACGGTGGATCCAGTCTGTTGGTCAACGGCTGCTTACGGCCTTTATCGCCATGGGCCTTGTTCTCATCTGCCTCTGGTTTGGAGGGTGGTGGACATTTGCGGGCACGGCACTTGTGGTGGTGTTAGCAGCTTTTGAGTTATACAACATGACGGTCCATGCGGGGTATCGTCCGCTGTTCGTAGTCAGCCTGGGACTGAATGCCCTTTTTCTTGTGGCGGCCATGTTGCCCCAATCCCTACGCCTGCTGGTGCTTGAAATTGGCTTAGGAGCGTCTCTACTTATCTCATTTCCCTGGCTCTTCTTCCGTAAGAAACTTGATGGTGCCCTGGTGGATTGGGCACTCACACTTGCTCTCCCCATTTACCTTGGTTGGTCAATGAGCTTTTTCCCATTGCTACGTGGCTATGATCCGGGTTCACTTCCTGGAGTCAATGGTGCCTGGTTGTTCTTACCTCGTGGTGCCTGGTGGTTGCTGCTGGTACTGCTAGGTGTCTGGGGCTTCGATACGGCAGCTTTCTTCACGGGACACTTCTTTGGTCGGCATAAACTTGCACCAGCTATCAGCCCCGGCAAAACCTGGGAGGGTGTAATCGGGGGCATGGTGCTCTCAATCGCTGTTAGCCTGGTGCTCACGGTTGGCCCCTTGGGAGTTCCCTGGTACCTGGCTATCGTGTTAGGCATCTTGCTTGGAGTGGCGGCGGTCTCAGGTGATCTTGCAGAGTCACTGATTAAGCGGCAAACCCATGTCAAGGATAGTGGCCAGATTATGCCTGGTCATGGCGGGATGCTCGATCGCATAGACAGCTTGATTTTTGCATTGATTGTCGTCTATGTGTTCGCACAGATCATCGGAAAGTGAAGCTCTTCACAGCAGTCTTTGATCTATCCATGATATAATCTGAAGGAGTGGAGTGTAGGGGCGCAATTCATTGCGCCTATTGGCTGGGGTGTATAAAAACAAGTTTTGCTTGCGGATAAAGGTAAATGGCGACTTTTCCTAGACGTATCGCATTGCTCGGTAGCACCGGATCTATTGGTCAGCAAACGCTGGATGTGGTGCGGTGTTTTCCAGAGCATTTTCATATAGTGGGCTTAGCAGCACGCAGCAATGTTGCGCTCCTGGCTGAACAGGTGCAAGAATTTGCCCCATCGGTGGTAGCTTGTTTTGCTGATACCCCGGAGGTAGAGCAGGCAGCACGAGCAATCTTACCTGGTGTTGTGCTCGGTGAGCAGGGACTTCTGGAGGTGGCGACACATGCTGAAGCAGATATTGTTGTAGCCGCTACCTCTGGCCTGGTTGGGCTGCCGCCAACATTGGCAGCGATCAATGCGGGCAAAACCATTGCGCTGGCGAACAAAGAGACGCTGGTGATGGCTGGTCACCTGGTGATGCAGGAAGTGCAGCGTGCAGGCGTCTTGCTTTTGCCGATAGATAGCGAACATAGTGCCATCTGGCAGTGTCTCCGTGGAGAACAGACAACAGAAGTGGATCGCTTACTGCTTACAGCTTCAGGTGGCCCATTCCGACGTGCCACACTTGAGCAGATGCGGCAGGTAACGGTCGAGCAGGCGTTAGCTCATCCTACATGGCGTATGGGGCCAAAAATCACAATAGATTCTGCGACACTCATGAACAAGGGTCTGGAGGTAATCGAGGCCCACTGGCTCTTTGATATACCTTATAAACGAATCGATGTAATCGTTCATCCAGAAAGCATCGTCCATTCAATGGTAGAGTTCGTTGATGGGTCGCTCAAGATGCAGGCAAGCCTGCCGAGCATGCATCTGCCAATCCAGGATGCCTTGAGTTACCCGGTGCGACTGAACAGTACAGGTACAGGATTGGTGCGAGAACTACACTGGGCAGAGGTGGGACAACTTCATTTTGAAGCGCTTGACGTTGCATGCTTCCCCTGTTATCGACTGGCACGAGAAGCTGCAGAGCAGGGAGGAACATATCCCTCGGTACTCGTCGGTGCTGATGAAGAGGCAGTAGCCCTCTTCCTCAAGGGCAAAATCGGCCTGCTCGGCATTGCCGAACTGATCGAGGCCGTCTTAGAGCGTCATCAATCAATCGAACAACCCGATATCCCCACCATTTTAGAGATGTGCGCCTGGGCGCGCAGGACAGTTCAAGAACTGGCTGGGAACTTATAAGGAAAATAGATATTATGAATAATTGGTTTTTGCTAGCCGCCATTCCAGTATTTGGATTACTCATCCTGGTACATGAATTTGGCCACTTTATCACAGCAAAATGGGCAGGCATTCGCGTCGAGGAATTTGGATTAGGCTTTCCACCACGGATAGTAGGCATTCGGAAGCGTGATAAAGGGGGCTGGGAGGTCATCTGGTTCGGCGGGAAACGCGATCAAGAAGACCCATATGCTAATACTAATCTCAAACAGACACCTTTTAGTGGCACAAGTGGCAGTGTAAGTACAGAAGCAGGTGCTACCTCCGATCATACTATCTATTCACTCAACTTCCTACCCATCGGTGGTTTTGTGCGTATGCCGGGCGAGAATGGTGATCCCAACGACGAAAGTGGCAAATACGATCCAAAAAGTTTTGCAGCCAAGTCGGCCGGAAAACGTATCATCGTTCTCTGCGCTGGCGTCACAATGAACTTTTTACTGGCGATGCTTCTGTTTAGCATTGCCTATAGCCTTGGTGAACCAACCTTCCCACCTCTGATCGGTAAAGTCGTTCCTGGTTCTCCTGCCGCGGTCGCTGGTCTGCGTCCAGGCGATACAATAGTCACCGTCAATAATCAACCTGTGCAAACGTTTACAGATGTACAGGATATTGTTGGTCGAGCCATCGCGGCTGATAACGGTAAGCATGCGACAGTACCAATCTCTTTGCAGATACGGCATGCCGGACAATCCCAAGCCGTCTCGACAGTAGTGAATGTGCGTGAGCATCCACCAGCAGGCCAGGGGCCAATGGGGATTGAGGAGAAGATCGTCTTTGTCAGTTCGCCAGTCTGGGAGGCACCTTTAAAGGGCATACAACATACATTTGCCGTGACAGGTGAGTTTATCAGGCAAATCGGGCTAATGATTGCAGGTGCAATCCATCCACAGCTTGCAGGGCCGGTTGGCATTGTGAGAATCACTGGCGAAGTGGCCCAGAGTGTGCCAGACTATGGTTGGTGGCCCTTGCTCAGCCTGACAGCCATATTAAGCCTGAACCTGGCAATTATTAACATCTTGCCTTTCCCCGCTCTCGATGGTGGGCGCGTCTTCCTGGTATTGATCGAGATACTGCGTGGCGGTAAGCGTCTGAAGCCGGAGTGGGAGGGTGTGATTAACTTTATTGGTATGGCGATTCTGCTTACCCTGATGGCAGTGATTACCTTCTTTGATATCCTGCATTGGGGCTAGAAATGCTATAGAGGTACCCCAGTGGTTGTTCCTGGGCACCTCGAAAATGGAGTGATCTGAACTATGCGACGAAAAACGCGACAAATTCATGTTGGTAAGGTAGCCATTGGTGCTGATGCACCTATTGCGGTACAGTCGATGTGTACCACCTACACCCGCGACGTAGAAAGTACGGTCGCCCAGATTCATCGCCTGGAAGACGTCGGGTGTGAACTGGTGCGTGTGGCTGTGCCGGAAGAAGTGGATGCCCTTGCACTCGGCGAGATCAAAAAACGTATTCATATTCCATTGATCGCTGATATTCACTATAAACATTCTCTGGCCCTGGAAGCTATTCGCCAGGGGATCGACTGTGTCCGCATCAACCCGGGCAACCTGATTAACGGGCGCAAATCGCTTGAGCAGATCGTTGCCGCTTGTAAAGAGCGTGGCATTGCCATGCGTATCGGTGTCAACTCTGGCTCGATTGATGCCCTCGATCAACGGGCACAGATGCAGCGCGTGCAGGTTCGGCTTCGCGATGACGGTGTGCTGGAGCGCACTGATCCTGCTGAGATGCGCAGGAAAGAGCGTGAGCACCTGGCGGAACGTATGGTCAACAAAGCATTAGAGTACCTTAGCTGGTGTGAGGAGTTAGATTTCCACGAGATCAAAGTTTCTCTGAAATCTTCTTCACCATTGACCGCCGTTGAAGCCTACCGCCGCTTCTCGGAGCGCTCCGATTATCCCCTCCATCTCGGTATCACTGAAGCCGGAACACTTGTCACAGGTGCAGTAAAGTCGGCAGTGGGTCTGGGGATGCTGCTCTCACAGGGCATTGGTGATACCATTCGTGTCAGCCTGAGTGCCGAGCCGGAGGAAGAGGTTCCCGTGGCGTATGAGATATTGCGCTCACTCGAACTTCGGAACCGCGGCGTCACCTTTGTTTCCTGTCCTTCCTGTGGGCGTGTTGAGATCGATGTAATCCAGGTTGCCAACGAAGTCGAGCGACGCCTCTCCAAAGTGCAGACTCCCATTCATGTTGCCGTCATGGGTTGTGTTGTCAATGGCCCTGGTGAGTCACGCGATGCCGATGTAGGGCTTGCAGGTGGCAAAGGCCGTGGCGTCTTATTCCGCAAGGGCGAGGTAATCAAGACGGTGCCAGAAGATCAGTTCCTGGATGCTGTGCTGAAGGAGGTTGCGAGTCTGCTCCCAGAGCACGAGGCGAAGGTGATCTATCCAGAAGGTGGTATTCAAGATCGTGCTGGCGTTCATCGTACCCGTGTAGAGGGGATCGGGGTGTCGGTGGCGAAGTCATGATCATCTGGCCTCGACAGATTTGGCCTCTGAAGCCAACCATGTCGAGGCCAGGATGAAGAAAGGCGACTTCGTTGGAAGCCGCCTTTTTAGTGAGTGGGCGATACAGGACTTGAACCTGTGACCTCTTGCATGTCAAGCAAGCACTCTAGCCAGCTGAGCTAATCGCCCTCGAACACAAACAATCATATCACTGCCATTGGTGCTTGTCAAGCCTATTTTTTGGGATGAACCAGGGCGATGTAAAAGTATATGAGTCGGGAAAAACGGGATTGTTAAGGGCGGCCGCCCTTAACCGGAGCGCGAGGTGTCCTCGCAACCCTTCTTCTTCTCGGGTGGGTGGGCGGGGAAAAAAGGACTTTTATCTCGCCCTACGAATGAAATACAGAGGGTGAGTATCATTTTTTGCACCCCAGCACCTGCTGGAGTACAAAAAATAACACTCATCCTCTCAAAAATAGGGAAAAACCTTGCATCTATTTCTATCCGATGCTATACTTTTGTCGAGATTGATAAACTTTATTTCCGTCAGCCTTGTATAGTGGGTGTACGAACCTTCTCTTCTCTATTTGTTTTGCTAGCAAGGAGCTATCTTTATGCTTCCTTCTAACTTTAGCGCCCTCCGTAGCAGAAGAGTACAGTTACGCAATGTGACCCGGCAACATCTCTTCGGCCTGCTGGGAGTACTTCTGTTCTTTGTCTTGATGGGGATTGAGTTTGGCCCAATTAATGGTCCCCAGGTCCATGCCAGCCCGCTTAATCATACTGTTGAAACAGTAAACGGAGAATGCAGCCAGTTTTATTACACCTCTGATGGTAACCCGTTTCCTCTTTGTCCAGGTCCCTATCCCAGAGGTGGGAACTGTGTCTGGTGGGGCTGGGAGATGTGGCATCTGCTTGGCTACAATCTGCCAGACAACTGGGGCAATGCTGCCGATTGGATTGTGGATGCTGAGCGAACAGGGCTTCCTCTGGGGAGGACACCGCGTGTTGGCTCACTGGCCGTCTTTCCAGTAGGTGATGGCGTCTGGGCTTTTGGCCCTGCCGGACATATAGGGTTTGTTACGAGTGTAAGCCCTGATGGTACCAGCTTCAATGTAACCTATCAGAACTACGGTGATCCCACACCTATGCATATCGGCATTGGTTACAATGTGTCTGTTATCAATGAACCGCGTTTTCAGAACGGGCACCTGCGCTTCATCTATTTTCCCGGTGTAATTAATGCTCAACTCTTTTCTCGTTTGCCGGGCATCAACGGAAACGATCTCTCAGGCGTAGCACAAGCCAATCAACTCCTGGCTAATGGCTCCTCTACTGGTTCTGATAACTCTGATAGTAGTAGTACACTCACGGGCACTCGTATCGCACTTGGCCTGGCACCTGCATCATCTGACCAGGAGTTCAATGCTGATTTTGCAGGCACCGGTTTGAGTGATTTGTTGCTCTATAACCGCCAGCAGGGGAGCCTGGAAATACTCAGCCTATCGAGCAACAAACTGTCACCATCGGTGCAAAAATACCTGCCCAAAACCGTATATGATGAGATCGCGGCTGACTCGAACAATGCCCCTGTACGGGTAAGTCTAGGTGATTCCATTCATCCAATCAATGGTTGGGGATCATCTCTGGATATCCATATTGGTGATTTTACCGGAACGGGAGAGTCTGAACTCCTGCTCTATGATCGCGTTACCGGCACTCTGCAATTCATTAGCTTCACGCCCCAGCTCACCATCAAGAAGCATGTTGTTCTGTCTGGTTGGGGTCCTGGCTGGGAACTCTATGTTGGACGCATGGATGGCAATCGTACTGGCATCTTTATGTATAATCGATTGGTGAATGAGGTGCCAATTCAGACCCCGACAGTAACAGTGACGCCGGGGCCAGGCCCGGCAAGTGGGCCTGCAGCTAGTGTGACTCCAAGTTCAAGTACAGGTCCGGCCTCAAGCCCTCCCATTGGACCTGCCCCAACGGCAAGTTCGACGGTGACCCCGACTCCAACACCTACTCCGACGCCAACACCGACCCCGACTCCCACAGCGACGCCAAGTCCTACTGCTGCGGGTGGCGGGCTGGCTGTTCCGTTCGATCCAAAGTCGGGTCCGGATCAGGGTTCTGCTTTAGACGGGGATCTAAGCGGCCAGCTGGCACAAGGGGCAACGCCTCAAGCCCTCACCCCGAATGTCATTGCGGTTGACTTCGATCAGAATTTTAAAGTGCTCCATCTACAGCAGTACACCCTCATGGATACCTCCTGGGAGGTC